>Ga0114958_10002262_pt1 | contig 14542 bp, 14 predicted proteins | sample C_130208_EF_Meta_FD_89577 | JGI IMG/M metagenome (GOLD analysis project Ga0114958, IMG submission 89577) | Freshwater microbial communities from Lake Croche, Canada to study carbon cycling - C_130208_EF_MetaG | ecosystem: Environmental > Aquatic > Freshwater > Lake | place: Lake Croche, Canada... | reverse complement strand
TGCCAGCGATCATTAATCCTGGGTAATGTTGAATCAAATAGGCTTCAGTTTTGTTGAGTTTTTCAGGGCTACTTCCATAGAAAAAAACAGACATATTGTTTTGGGCGGCTTCCAGCAACAAAGCATGCATCAAATGCTTTCCAGCGATGCGATCTGGTTTGAAGCCGTGTATCAATTGATAGGCCCAACAAAGCGGCATCCCATCCAAAATGGCCAAATCCGCTTCTCTCAATACATTTCCAAAAGCAGGATCCCGAATCGCTTCCACGGTCATGTGGACATTAGCGACACATACGTAGGCCCCTACCCTTTTCTGGGCGAGGTCTGTGAAGTTACGGATGGTGTCGGTAAAGGGAAGGGTAGTGAAAGGAAGTGTAAAGAGTTTAAGCAATATTTTCTTTTAAAACCTTTTGAAGAATTTAAACAATTCTTTTTTCAAAAATTTTTAAGGTAAATTTATGTTCACAAGTTCTTTTTCCTGAGAGCCTCATTAAATTGATACTCATTATTATTTTGAATCAGTTTTAATAAAATGTACCCATTGACTTCCTCCGCGATTAGGATCCATTTTATATAATATTGATATTGACGTTAAAGTATTAAAAGCAAAACTTATAATTCGAAAGATTTTTAAAAGCAGATTGTTTTTTAAGCTAAAAATCCAATTTTCAAAACTTCCATTAACCTGTGATTTTCTTAACATACGATAATTGATGTATTGTTTTGCCATAGAAATGAAACTAGCATTTTCAGTTTTATAATTCTCAATTTTAAATCCATATTGAACTCCAATTATCTCAAAACATTTTTTGTTCCAGCGACCAACGTGATTCGGTGGCATATCTAATAAGGCACCATTAAGCTCATTGAACACAATTCTTAAATTGTCAGGAACTGCTATAAATAGACTACCACCAGTTTTCATAAGCCAATTTAATTTATGAAATGTTGATTGAAGATTATCTAAATGTTCAAGTACTTGAAACATGCATATAAAATCATAATTTTCATGAAATTCTACAGATATAAAATCCCGGAAATCAGCATCAAAACACCTAACGCCAATATTTTCTATTTTTAGTCTTCCAAACTCAGAAAATTCCGTACAAAAAATATTTTCTTTAAGAAGTATGTTTTTTGAAATTTTATTAACAAAAGCTCCATCTCCAGCCCCAATTTCAAGTAATTTTAAATGAGAATTATTTGTTCTTTTATTTAAAATATTGTAGGTTTCTTCGAATTCCCATTTCCATTTTGGATAACCATTACGTTCATTAGCAATTGTATAGAATTTCTCATCTCCAGCGATATAGGGGTTACTATAACAAAAATCACAGTTATCACATTTAATAACTTCACACGTATTTTGTCCCCAAAGGGTTTCAATTTGAGTAGTTAATTCAAGATGTCTCTGAAAGTCTTTTTGTTTTAACACATAGTGTTGAGCGGCTTGATCACTTGTAGTTTGCCACAATATTTTTGCATCGCTTGAAAAACATACAGGACAATTAACATTTGTTGATTTCAATAAATAGCTATTCATAAATATAATTTAAATGAAAATGTAATTAATACAGAGTATAAACCTGACAAATAAGTTTTAATCTAATCACCTTTATCGTTATGTAAAACGTTATTATTAAATTATAAAACAAAAATAAACCTTGAGTTAATTAATATCTTCAACAAAGTGGCATCCCATCTAAAATCGCCAAATCCGCTTCTCTTAATACATCCCCAAAAGCAGGATTTTGGATCGCTTCCACCGTCATGTGAACATTCGCGACACAGACATAAGTCCCTGCCCTTTTCTGGGCTAGGTCTATGATTTGGCGGATGGTGTCGGCAAAGGAAAGGGTTGAAAAGGGGAAGGAAAGGAGATTAGGCAACCGTATCTTTTAAAACAGTTTGAAGAATTTTAACCATTCTTTTTTCAAATATTTCTAAAGTAAATTTTTCCTCATACATCTTTTTACCCGCGCGTCCCATTTCATTTCTTAATTCAGGGTTCAAAATTAAAATCTCCAATTTTTCTGCTAACATTTCAACATTTCTTTGTGGAACTAAATAACCATTTATGCCGTCTATGACTATCTCAGGTATTGCACCCTCATTAGTAGAAATTATTGGGAGAGAATTTTGCATGGCTTCTAAATTAACTAACCCAAAAGTTTCATAATCATAAAATGTTGGAAAAGTAAAGATATCTGCTTCTTGAAAAGCAATTTCTTTTTCAATTCCATACTTCTTTCCTTGGTAATAAACGTGATTATGCAAACCCATTTGCAAGACTTTATTTTCGAATTGGATTACTGTTATATCTCCTTCAGCACCCACATAGATACATCTAAAAGGAATATTTTTATCCTTCAAGATCTGGCAAGCATCTAATAAAACATAAACCCCTTTGGATTCAATTAAATTGGATAGAAATAAGATCTGACATAAGCCAACAGGCTTATTTTCATGAATTAATTTTGAAGAATTTGGAATCCCATTCGAGCAAGTAAAAATGTCTTTTTCTGCAACAAATTGAGATATATCATCTGCCAATAACGAAGAAAGCAATATTGTTTTCGTTTGACTAAATTGAAATTTGTAGAGCTGTTTTTTCCAAAATGAATTGGCATTTTGTCTAACACCCTTATTGTGATAATGGTAAATAACAGGTACTTGGAAAGATTTCAAAATGACTACAATAACAAGTTCCTTTAACCAAGCAGCACCAGATGCATTGATTGTCAAATAACATAAGTCAACTTTATGTTTAACCAAATAGGTAATTATTTGGCTATACAGCTTGAAGATACTAACCAACTTTTTAAAACTTGTTTTACCTATGTCAGACAAATCATTAGCAGTAGATAAATTGATATAATCTGAGTCAAAAAAATCGTTAATGATTTTACTTTCTTGAATATAAGAACCAACAACTGCTGCCCCATGAACGGGTGGGGCTAAATGTAAAATGAAAAGTATTTTAAGCTTCAAAGAATTAAATATATTAAAACTTTATTTTAAAAGTTGCGGATAGCACATTTTACCAAAAATCTAATTCTAGCATTTCGAACAAATTGATATCTTATGACATAATATGCGAGAAGTTTAATGTAAGGAGACAATTTATCTGGATTGATTTCATCTAAAATAAATCTTTCTTTAACAACTAAAATAATAAAAAGTGTTGCACCCATATTAATTTCAAAACTGAAATTCAATAAACTTTATCATTAATCGAAAAAAAATATAAAATATCGAATGAGAAGAATTCTTAAACTGACTAAAACGAAATAAATTAGGTTAGAACGTTTTGAATTATATTTGATTAACGTTCCAAGAGAAATTATACAACAACTATTTTTATATAAATCAATCAACTTCATAAATATTTTAAGATTAATTTTTTTTAAAATTTTGTGCCTTAATTCAAGCAGAATCATTTTGAAGAGAAAGACATACTTAACTAAAAACAACAGTTCTAAGATAAGTTGATGTTAATTTAGTAGAAAACAGAATTGCATTATTCATTTGCTATAAGCAACCAAATAATGTATTCAACTTTTGAGTTAAATCAAATGGCATTAAGTCAGGTTTTAATTTTATTTCATTTTGAATAGTATTAAGCTCTTTTGAAATTTCATTAATACAATTGGTTAATTTTAACATACTATTAGGATCAAAAACTAACCCATTTTGCGAATTTATCAGAGAACTTGCTCCCGCTTTTTCCGAGCATATTACTTTACATCCTGCCAAAAGAGCTTCATTTACTACAGCGCCATAAGGTTCTTTATAACTTGGTAAAACCAAACATTGAGCTATATTGTACCAAGCTAGTAATTTCTCGCCTTCTAATCGCCCTAAAAATAAACATAACTCTTGAATTTTAAGTTTTTTAACCAAATCTTTTAATAATTGAAGTTCTTCCCCTTCGCCAATTATAATTAAAATATTATTATTAGGTAAACTACAAGCAAAAGATCTAATCAAATTATCTACATTTTTTATATTAACTAATCTACCTACAAACAAAAATACTTTTTTACCAATTAAATCATATTCAAAAATAAAATCATTTGATACTTCAAGAGCCTTAAATAATTTTTCTCTAAAAACTAAATTATCATGAATGATAGGCAATTCTAAGGTCTTTATTTTTTTATTAACATTATAATTATACCAGTTTGAAACATGTGAACTTGGGAAAATTATTCCATCCAAAAAATTAGCTGCTATCATACGCACTAATTTTCTAATACCATTTCTACTAATTGATAGTTCAATACTATCATCACTTAAAGTATATAATTTGAATTTCGAATTGAAAAAAAATTTAAATAAAATAACGCTAAATGTAATTTGACTATATTCACTACATATAACTATATCAGGTTGTGCCAACTTAATTATATTAAAAATTCCAAATCTAAAATCTCTATTTTTAAAACTAAATCCTCCTTCAATTAAATTAAAATTGAATTTACATTCCTTTCTTAATTGTAATTGGTTGAATTTTTGATTTGTTAAATTATCATTGCTAAAATAAAATAAGGAATCATATTTATTTGAAAGCTCATTAAAAAAATCAATTCTATAAGGGGCTAATGCAGGATGAAAAACCAATAATTTATTATTCATTTCTTTCTCTTTTCCAGTTAATATTTTCTTTGATTTTTCTTGCAGGAGTTCCTGCATAAATAGAATTCATATCATTACATTTTCCCGATACAATTGCACCAGTTCCAATAATACAATTATCACTAATAATAGATCCTTTTAAAATTTTTGAATCAGCACCTAACCAAACATGATTACCAATAAAAATTGATTCAGAAGAATTAATCCTACGATTTGAATCTTTTTCAAAAATTGAATGGCTATCACCATTACGAATCATTATTTTATTAGAAAACATGCAATCCTGACCTATAATAATGCTTTTCCCTTCAGTACATGCTATGTGACCTCCTTCCATAGTTGAAAAACAGCCTATATGAATTTGTCCACCATCATCTTCAATCCATAACTCAATATTAGATAGTATACAATGCTTATTAATAATAATTTGACAGTCATTACCAAATATATAGATAAGACAATTTGACAACCTGTTTTCTGGATGAATTATGATGGTATTGTTTTTCCCTTTAACAACAATTTTTGTTTTTTTTAAAAATGAAGATCTGAAAGTTATTGAATTATTTAACCACCCTTTAATAATTATAATAGAAAAAAAACTATAGGCAAAAGCCGATAAAGCCATTATTAATTTATCTTTTTTTAAAATATTTATAAAATAATTTTTCACTTTAAATCAATTAAAATTAAAAACAAAAAATTGAGCTAAAAGCTATTTTTTTTCAAAAAACTACGATAAAATTTAAGGTTATTAAACAAATTTAATTGGGATGATTAGTTGAAGTAAATGTTCAACCCATTTAGAAAGAAATTTATTAGTCTCTTTGAATCATCAAAAATATTTATATTTTAATCAATTTGGATAGGCCTAAGTTTGTCCAACAAATTTGAATATACAAAGTGTTATTCGATTCTATTATTAAAGTCATTTTTAAAAAACAATTTAAATTATTTATTGCTCCATAATTTAGGATAAATTGACCTTATGTGAATAGAGAAAAAATGAAGACAAGCAATTAAAAAGCCATTATGTCTCTCATCAAAAACAAAAAATTCGGGCGGATAACAACCACTTAATGGTGTATAAAGATTTTTTAATCTATTTTTCAAATTCAACGAATTAGATCTCCAATTAGGTGTTGACTCATGACTTTCACAAATTCCCACAAATTCAGGGGTAACTTTAATATCAAAACCAATTTTCCGAGCTCTAAGCCCATAATCAAAATCACCCAATGCATGGTAAAAAAATGGATCTAAATTGCCTAACTTCTCGAACAAATTTCTAGGTATTAACACGCAATTTCCATTGCAATAATCTGCATTTTGATAACTACCATTAGGATATAATAATTTTCCATACTTCTTTAAAAAACCACCATAGGTTACCTTATCAATTTTAGATGATTTTGTAACGCCACACACAATTGATGAGGAGAAGATTTCTTTAAATATTATTCTAAAACAATTATTAAATAAAAACGTATCGTCATTTAACCACATATAATAATCAAAATCTTTATATGCTGCGGCTGTTTCCCAAGCCAAAAACATTCCTCTATTCCAGTAAAGTTTTCCGTTTCCCTGAATGATGGTCACATTGGGAAAATCTTGCCTAATTACCTCAGATGTCCCATCTGTACAACCATCATCAACTAAAAATACTTTGATTTGATAGAAATCACCTAACCCATTCTGGCTAAACAAAGCTTGTAAGCATTGCAACGATTTTTCCTTACGATTATGGCAAGTGATTAAGACAGCTATAGAAGGAATAAAGTTTAACATTTAAAAAAAAACGAAATTATTTTTTCAAATACTTAAATTATGATTTTTAAAAACTTCGCTCTATTTTGAAATACGAAATTAAATTCTTCTTAATTAATAAACATTTTTAAGCTACCAATTAATAACAAATTTCAATTAATCAAAATTGTAAAATATAAGTAATAATATTATTTAATTATTGATTGAATAAATAAATTATAATATGATTGAGTTTTATGTATTTAAGAATATATAAAAACTGTAAATTTGGGCAAGAGAAGTATATCAATTTTAATTTATTGGCTGAATAATATTTGAAAGAGGCTTACTAATTAGTTTTTTGGACACAAAAATACCTAAAACCCAATTTTTTATTTGAATGTCAGTCATTTTCCGAAACTTTCCTGAATAACAAAATCCAATCATTAACCATAAAAAAAAATAATTCATATCAAATTCAGTAAACTCTTCAACCCAAGAGTAAGTCCACCTAAAAGAAATAAATAAACCTATTAGTTTTATTAAATAATTATTTGAATGATAAATTGCTAGGTATGTTGAAAAATAAAAAATTAAGGTGAAAAATATACACCCAGTTAAACCCACATATAATAATATATTTAAAATTCCAACCTCACTTCCCATTCTTCCTTTACTTCCCAAAGATTCAAAATAATCTGATTTATATGCACCAGTTGCCCCCTCCCCGAAAATCAAGCTTTTTCGTTTAATCATAGAACCAAGTACTTCCTCATATAAAAAAGTTCTAGTATCGGCTTTAAAATCATTTTCAATTCGTACTCCTGAAGATGAAGTACTAGTCACTGTTAAATCATCTTTAATATATTCATCAACTTTAAATACATTAAAAATGTCCATCGAAGCAATTAAAAACAATAAAAGTGGAATTAAAAAGAAAAGTGAATGTGAAATTTTAAATATTTTTTGGGGAATTATTTTTTTAAAATACATTGCTAACAAAAGTATAGTCGAAGCGAATATTCTAATCATATTTGATCGAGCGCCAATGTCAGAAATTAGAGATGCAATAGCCACAACCACAATTATAGTTTTCCATTTAGTGTTCATATAAGGGAAAAATAAAATCAGAAAATATATTGGAGATAAGTATCTAGTTAGGCCATCAGTATTTTGTGTATACTTTAAGGATACAAAAACAAGTATGGAGAAGGGTAAGGCATAAATGACATAATTCCGAAAAATTAGTTGAGTTACAAGTATATTTTGTCCTAAGAATACTACAAAAGGCAATAGAAAAACAGGACCTGTTGATATAAATAGTTGCTTAAATTCCCAATAATTAGTTGCAATAAAAATACCTCTTAAAATTGCAATAACACCAATTAATAAATAAATATTTATTAATTGAATTGCCTTAATTGGTATATGATTTTTAATTTTTTTTAGAAAAAATAATAAAAAATAAATCATAATATATATACAGGAGGCTTTAATATATGTTGCAATGTCGGATTGAATGACAAAAAAAGCTTGAATAATACTGATTAAAGCAACAAAAAGATATATAAATTGTTTATTACTCATTTAATAAAACAATTATACAATTGAAAAATCTCATTAGCATTTTTTTTAAGATTAAAATTTCTTTCAACAAATTTTTTAGCAACTTTAGAAATTTCGAAAGATTTTTCTGGGTTAAGATTCAAATAAATGACCATTTCAGCTAATTTTTGAACACACTCAGGTATTAAAATACAATTTTCACCGTTGGCATTAAAATCCCTAAGCCCTGGAACATCATATAAAATAGTAGGTATGCCACAGGCCATCGACTCAATAGTTGTAAGTGAAATACCTTCAAATTTACTTGGCATTAAATAAATATCAGATACTATTAAATATTTCCTGACATCTTCTTGATTATTACAAAAAATTACTTTGTCGCTAATTCCTAAAGTTTTTGCTAATATTTTCTCTTCGCATTCCATATCTCCCTTTCCTAAATGTAAATAAACAGTATTTGGTATTTTTTCTAATACTAATGTAAGTGCTTTTAAAATATCTGAATGTCTTTTAACGCCACTGCATCCACCTACAGAAATTAAAACTAATGTGTCATTATCTATTTGTAACTCATTCCTAATTTTATATTTTTCTTTATCAGTAGCTGTGAAATACCTTTCATCGTTATACCAATTATAAATCTTTAACGTTTTGTTGAAATATAATTTTTTTTCATGATTGTATACAGAATCACTAATTGAGTGAAAACTACAGTTGAATAAATATTTGGCAGTAAATCTTAAAAACAAATGATAGGGATAAGAATAAAAATGAGTAGCTAAAATATTATGAACAGTATAAACAGATCTTATTTTGGAAATCCAAGCGCATAAAGCAAAACCCCATAATGTACCAAAACCATGTATATGAATTACATTATATTTTTCGGAATTTATTAAGGCAAGAATATTTTTATAATAAATAATTCTACTAAAATAATTCTTAAGAGGAGGAATAGGCATGTGCAAAATAGAATATCCAACTTTTTGGAAATTACCTACATAATCACCAATTTCTATTGCCGTTGCCATCACAGTTACCTCACAACCTTTTTCTTGAAAAAACGGTGCCGCATCCACATACATAATTTCAGCACCCGAATACTTTAGGCTATGTAGAATGTGAATTACTTTCATTACTTTACTTTACTATTATTACTATTAAAAATTGATTTGCAATCTAAATTTGAAATGAAAACAAAAATTTTACAAATAAATAAATCCAATTTATCGACCTTGATTTTTTTACCTATTTCTACAAAAGGATTTTCAATGAATTTAAAACTTAAGTAGCTTAAAATTATAGTAGCTAAAATGGAAATAGGAAAAATAAAATAAACTTGATCTGAAAACAAAGATGTTACTACTAATAAAATAGGGAAATGCAATAAATATAAACTGTAAGATATTTTACCAAAAAACATTATAATCCTCGAATTTAAGATTGTTTTAAATAAACCATTTTTCATAGCTAAAAGCAAAAAAATCATAGACCCCATTAATGAAATTATATAATTATAATTTAAAAACAAGAAGTTTAAACTATAACGACTTTTATATAGTATTGCACCAAGAATAAAAAAGAACGTGGAAATAAAATAATTATCATATTTATTGATAATTTCTAAAATTAAATTTTTATTTAGGGCTAAAATAATGCCTAAATAAAACATCCCTGACACGTTATTACCATTGAAAAAAAATGCAAACAAAATAATTAAATTAATTAATGTTCTAGCTCTTAAAGCAACAAGGAGATAAAACGGAAATATAAATGAAATTATCAATTCTTTTCTTAGGGTTCCTATTACTGGATCTAATAAATCTGTATTAAATGCTCTTCCTATTAAAATAAAAGTATTTAACAATTCACTGGCCGAAATTTCAAAAAAATTCCATTTCCAAAATGTATTTATCCAAGGTGAAAATCGAAGAATTAAAAATGGATCAAATAAGAAATATTTAAGCAAAATACAGAAAATAATAGCCGAAAAAAATGCTGGATAAATTCGGAAAATTCTTTTAACATAAAATGAAAACAAATTTAATTGAACTTTATTTTTAAGTAAGGGAAAAGTCAAAACAAAACCACTTAACAAAAAAGCTTAACTGCTGATTCTCCATCCCAAAGCAGATGTATAGGGCTGTTAGAAATTTCATCAAATATTTTGGACTTAAAGTTGAAAATTCCAAGTAAATGAGAAAAATAAACAGTCAGGCTAGCTAATCCTCGTAAGCCATCAAGTTCCGTAATACGTTTATTGTCTATTAATGTCACAGTAAGGGTAAAATTAAGTTTAAAAATCTTCTAATTATCAGTCTATTTACTCATTTAATCGAATAGAATTAGCATAACTAATATTTTCAAAAACAAATGGGAAATTGCCTATTCAATAATCGTTATATTAGATAAATGACTATTATTTTTAACAAAATAGACGTGAATAATTAAATACAAATTCTGAATTGGAAAATTCAAATTCTTGAAAAACCCCAAGCATCTTCGCCAAAGATTATATTTTAATAATTGAAATTGACCAAAATTATATTTAAGATGTAATAAATTCTCTTTCCCAACGAATATCCGTTTTAATACAACGTATTGGATTACCCACGTTTAGCGTCATAGGTTCGATATGTTTAGTAACTACAGACGACATCCCTATGATTGAACCACTTCCAACTTTTACTCCTTTAAGAATTGTAGATTTTGAACCAACCCAAACGGAATTACCTATAATTATTGGTTTAGATGGATTAACCAATTCATTTTTAAAATTATATATAGGATGAGAATCGGTAGCCCAAATATCAATATTTTCTGCAAACATGCAGTTTTCACCTATTTTAATATAATTTAATTTACCCATACAAACTATTTGAATGCTACCAAAAGTGCTTCCTTCTCCAATTTCTATTTTGCAGTCATTCCCTCTTAAAACAATTGTGGAATTATTTAATTTAACATTAGAATGAATTATAATTTTATTATTATCTCCACAAATATTTATTTTAGTTTTAAATAAATACCCTTTAATGGATATATAATTATAAGCTCCATCAATAGCTATAATACACCTATCAATATATGCTAAATTTAAACTAAATTTATTTTGTTTTTTGAGATGTACCTTTGATAAAAAAATTATGCTTTTAAACGAATTAAAATTTAAATTAATTAGTTTGTAAGAGGCAATAAATATCGATGAAAAAATAATTTTAACTTGCTTAATCATAATTTACCAATAACAAGCGCCTTCCACTTCATGTGAATTCTTAGGCTTATAATTATCTCCAGGCCGAACCCAATATTCATTCATTAAATCAGTATAGGATCCAACGGGAATACCCCATTCCTTTACGCCATAATTTGAATTTTCCCATCTCTTACCTTTTATTCCAAACAATAATTGTAAAGAACCACCTAAATGGACTGATTTTTTACCGCTTCTTTTGACGTGAGCTGCCAAATGAAAACCGTAAGCACCACAGCCTATTAAACAAACATCATAATCTTGATTATCAATTTCAGACTTCATATGATTCAATGCTTCAAACCAGTCATTAAACCGATTATCCCCTTCACCCAAGGTTTGAATTGCCTGAATAACATTCAAACTTTTAAATTTTGGTAAAATTACCGGATTAGGAAAAAGCAAATTACAGTTTTCGTATTGCTTTAAAATTGTTTCAGAAAATGGATGAACTACCAATATTCTTTTTCCTTCAAGAGCTTTTGTCCAAGGAGTTTTCGACCAAAAGGGCTCAAGTAAACGTAAATGAATTTTTTGAGCTGCTACTAAATTATTATTAAAGATATTTTCCCCCGCCAACCAAGAACCTAATATATCAACATGATTAATATCATCTAACATTAATTGACAAAACTGTTCAATTTTAACCCGACTAGGTGGAAAAAAACCACTCCAGTTTTGCATTTGGTAAATAATCTTTTGATCCCACCACCATGCCTGTGATTTACCTTTAAGATACGACAGGTATTTATTTTTATCCTCTATAATTCCATTATAATTGATCAGACAGGCCATTTCCGTACTTCCAAATCGGGCAATCATGTAAGGTTTATCTGACATTAAGGCTTTGATTATGAGATCTGAGGCAAGGTCAGCATCTTGAATACAATCAGGCTTTTTGTCTATTTCAGTTCCAAAAATTAATTGAAAAACCTTCCGGAGACTTTTAAGTGTTAAAATTTGAAATTTATTCAATTTATTTTGGCTATATTAAATTTCTACTTTTTTATTTCGTACTCCATAAAGAAGTAAATTCAATGAAGGGAAAATTGATATAATGTTACCAATCGCCCTACAAAAAGTCATTAAAATGACACTAATAGGCATGAGAATTAAAAGTAACAACGGAAAACTAATTTCTTTTGGAATCAAAAAATCAGAATTAAGTATGGAAACGAAAGAAAAATGAGTTACATAAATTATTAAAGAACTTTGCCCCATTTTACATATATATTTATCTAACAAAATTGGTATTTCAAGATGTCTAAAAATAAAGTAAAATATAATTATTGCAGTAATCGATATGATAACTTTTACTAATTTCATTACTAACAAGTCTTCTTCTTTAAAATTATAATAGCCAACAATTAACAAAAAAATTAAGAGAGTTAAACTAGCTAAAAATTTGTTATCGATAAGTTTCTTTAAACTATTAAATTTTGATAAAAATACACCAATCATAAAAAAAGAATAATTTAATAGAAACGTCAAAATCCAATGATTTTTTGTTAAAAAGTAAATAAACCCCAAAATCAATACCGATGATAAAAGTAAAAGAACATCAATTCCAATTTTACTACCGCTATTCAAACTTTTAGATAAGAGATAATAAAATGAATAAATTATATAGATAAAAAATAACATTTGTAAAAACCATAAACCTGGATTCAACATTTCTTGAATAAGTATGTTTGAAAAATTTGAAATACTATAATCATAAGACTTAGCAAAAAAATATTTTCTAATGAATGGCCAAGAAAGCATTGGAATCAAAATAGATATAGCTTTATTTTTAATAAAAAATGGGATTTCTTTTAAAATATTAATTTTAATAGTTTTTAATGCTACATAACCACTTAAAAAAAAGAAAAATGGCATATGAAAAGAATATATGATGCTAAATAAATTATTGCTTTCCCCATCAGCTACATTTGATTGTATTAGATGACCAAGTACAACTAGAAAAATCCCAAAACCCTTTAATCTATCTATATAAATAATCCGAGCATTCATAATTATGATATATTTATTGAACCTTGAAAATTTCCATCATTATCTACTAACAACCAATCATCTGATTCGGGATATCCATGCCAAAAATCTTTTGGACATACCTTAATCCCTTTATTTAATAAAGCTGGTTTATATGAAAAAGAACTCTTACTGGTAATTAGAATATCCGCATAAACCATATGCAAAAATGAATCCATTGGATTTACATCTAAGCAATAATGAAGGTTTTCGAATTGGTTAAACTCAGTAAAATCTTCAATCTTGCCCTGTGAGAATAGATAAATAGCTATAGATTTATCTGTTTTGATTGAATTAAGTACATTTCCTAAGACATTTACAAAATATTCATTTCCTTGCCACCTCATAATTAAATTAGGGTTAGCTTCCTTCCCAATGGCTATATCTCCTCTCCTGACGTGTATGGCTATATTAATAAATTTCTTATCAAATAGTAGACTGTCATTATCCCGAAAAGGTGAATTGAAAAACTTTTGCTTTAAGGTCACCATAACACCAAACTGATCTCTATATCCTTGATCCTGCTCAGCAATAAATATGACTTTACGATTAGAATATGACGCAATAATCTTTTTTTGTAGTTCTAACTCTGATACATTAAATTCATCAAATAATGGTAACCTAATTTTTTTGAACCCACTTTTAATAAGCTCATCTAAGGTGATTTCATTTTCGCCAAACCCTAAAAAGGAATCCCATTCTGGAATTGAAAATGGACTATAAACATATTGTAATCCAAACTGTTTCGAAAACCAATAACCGGCAATCCAATTCGCCATTTGGTGACCAATTCCTGCACCGGGATTTGGCCTGGCACTATAATAATTATTAAAATTTCGAGTGTAACCAGGCTTTATCAAGCTCGAATACCAAAAACTTATATAAATTTTTGGGAAATACTTCTTGTTTCTAGATTTTGAAACAATTATAGCCCAAATTTTAATCCTTATTTTAGTTATAAACTCAAAAACCAGCATATTTTTTAACTATAAAAGATTTAAACTAATTCTAGTTTAATGTAAGTAATTGCATAAAAATTTATTTTGAATTCTATACTTCCTGTATTTCAGTGATACCTAAACTTTTTGTGTAAATGAATTTCGTTCTAGGAAAACCATTAAGCCTCCATATTAATTTAGTAAAAAGCAAATAAATCATTGCCAGAAATCGAGTTGAGGGCTTTTTAATAATAAATAACTCTAATTTTAAAAAGTGACTAATAAGTCTTGAGTCTAAGTTTATTAAAATTGAATTGATTGAATTATAATTACTTTTTTTTAAATCATTGTAAAGAGTATGTCTTAATTC
>Ga0114958_10002260_pt1 | contig 14547 bp, 8 predicted proteins | sample C_130208_EF_Meta_FD_89577 | JGI IMG/M metagenome (GOLD analysis project Ga0114958, IMG submission 89577) | Freshwater microbial communities from Lake Croche, Canada to study carbon cycling - C_130208_EF_MetaG | ecosystem: Environmental > Aquatic > Freshwater > Lake | place: Lake Croche, Canada... | reverse complement strand
CGGAGCCAGCGCCGCAGTTCTTTGCGGACCTTCGCATCGAGTGCGCCAAAGGGCTCGTCTAAGAGCAACACCTTGGGCTCAACCGCAAGAGCGCGCGCGAGCGCGACGCGTTGACGCTGACCGCCTGAGAGCTGAGTGGGCAATCGCTCATCTAGGCCCTCAAGTTGCACCAGTTTTAACAACCGATGCACGCGGTCTGCGATGTCGCTCGCGGTCGGACGATCACGGCGCGGCCGAACGTTGAGGCCGAAGGCGATATTATCAAACACGGTCATGTGCCGAAACAACGCGTAATGTTGAAACACGAAACCAACTCTGCGTTTGCCTGCCGGCACGCGTGTCACCTCTTCACCATGAAACACGATACGACCAGAGCCTAAATCAGGCTCATCAAGGCCCGCGATGATGCGCAGCAACGTGGTCTTGCCGGAGCCTGAAGGACCGAGCAGAGCGACCAGTTTGCCTGCGGGCACATTGAGATCAACGCCGCCGAGAGCTGTGAAAGCGCCAAACGATTTGCGGATGTTGGAGACGTGGATACTCATGCGGCGAAGGGCTTCAAGGGGCATGCGCCTGGGCGTGGCGCCACTCGACGATGGATTTGAGCACGAGGGTCACCAGCGCGAGCAATGCAAGCAACGAGGCCACCGCAAATGCGCCGACGAAATTGTACTCGTTGTAGAGAATCTCGACGTGCAAGGGCATAGTGTTGGTTTCCCCGCGAATGTGGCCGCTCACCACCGAGACAGCACCGAATTCACCCATCGCTCGGGCGTTGCAGAGGATCACGCCATAGAGAAGACCCCATTTGATGTTGGGTAAGGTCACGCGCCAAAATGTCTGCCACCCGTTGGCCCCAAGCGTGATCGCGGCGTACTCTTCTTCGCTGCCTTGCGCCTGCATCAGCGGAATTAATTCACGCGCAACAAAGGGGAAAGTCACAAATGTCGTAGCCAGAACAATCCCTGGCACCGCAAAGATGATCTTAACATCGTGCTCGATTAACCAGGGCCCCAGCCAACCCTGCGCACCAAAAACGAGCACGTAGATTAAGCCTGAAATGACCGGTGAAACCGCAAACGGCAGATCGATGAGCGTGATCAGCAGGCTTTTTCCACGGAACGAATATTTGGCAATGCACCACGCCGCGGCGACGCCGAAGACAACGTTGGCCGGCACGGAGATCACTGCGGCGATCAGCGTGAGTTTGACCGAAGCAAGCGCATCGGCGTCACCCACCGCGGCGAAATATGCCCCCAAACCTCGCCGCAACGCCTCGCCAAACACCGCCGCCAGCGGCAACAAAAGAAAGAACGCAAGAAACCCCAACGCGATCCCCGTCAGCAACCAACGCACCCAGCGCGGATCCTGCGTCGCACGCAGCGGCGCCCCAGCAAACGGGCGAGCCTTGACGAGAGCTGAAGTGACGACGACGGCCATGTTAAAAAATGGGCGTGCAGCCGCCGTAAGATCCATGCCGCGGACGGAAAAATATGAATGCAGAGGTGATCATATGCGGTGATGGCGACGGCTCCATTTCTGGATCAGGTTAATAAGTAAAAGCAGGCCGAAGGACGCCGTAAGCATCACGACCGCAATTGCTGTGGCGCCGCGGTAATCGTATTGCTCAAGCTTAGTAATGATGAGCAGCGGCACGATTTCCGTGCGCATGGGCATGTTGCCCGAAATAAAAACCACCGAGCCGTACTCGCCGAGCGCCCGCGCAAACGAGAGCGCAAACCCTGTGAGTAACGCCGGAAAAAGCTCGGGCCAGAGCACCCGACTGATCGTCTGCCAGCGATTAGCTCCCAGACTCGCCGCGGCTTCTTCGATTTCGGGCTGCAGTTCTTCGAGCACAGGCTGCAGCGTGCGCACCACAAACGGCAGCCCAATAAACGTGAGCGCGACGAAAACGCCGATCTGCGTAAAAGCGATTTTAACGCCGTTCGGTTCGAGCCATTGACCAAGCCAGCCGTTTTTTGCGTAGATCGCCGTGAGCGCGATGCCGGCGACTGCCGTGGGCAAGGCGAAGGGCAAATCAACGAGCGCATCGACGATGCGTTTGCCTGGAAACGCATAACGCACGAGCACCCAAGCGACGATGAGACCGAAAAATGCGTTCACGCTCGCCGCCGCCAGTGAAGCAACAAAACTCAGGCGATACGCCGCCATCACGCGCGGAGAGGCAACCGCAGCGATAAAGTCCACCCACGACATGCCCGCAGTTTTAAGATACGCCGCCGACAAGGGCACCAGCACGATCAGCCCGAGGTACGCCAGCGTGAAGCCGAGAGAGAGGCCGAAGCCCGGAAGAACTGAATGCTGTTTTCGGAGCAGGGACATCAGCGGGCGTAAATCTGATCAAATACGCCGCCATCGGCGAAATGAGTTTTCTGGGCCTGGGTCCAACCCCCAAATGCGGCGTCGATCGTGACGAGTTCGAGTTGTGGAAAATGCTGCGCGTACTTGAGCGCGATCACGGGCGAGCTCGGTCGATAAAAATGACGCACCGCGATCTGCTGAGCCTCGTCAGAAAAAAGATACTCCAAGTAAGCTTGAGCGACGGCTTGGGTGCCTTTCTTTTTCACATTTTTATCCACGAGACAGACCGGAGGCTCGGCGAGAATGCTCAACGAAGGCACGACGATTTCGTAGCCCTCGGTAAGAAATTCTTTTTGCGCCAGATGAGCTTCATTTTCCCAAGCAAGCAGCACATCGCCAATGCCGCGTTGGGCAAAAGTCGTGGTGGAGCCACGCGCACCGCTGTCGAGTACCGGGACATTTTTAAACAGATTCGCGACGAATTTCTGCGCACCCGCTTCGCTGCCGGTGTGCCGCCGCGCGTACGCCCACGCGGCGAGATAATTCCAACGCGCACCACCCGAGGTTTTGGGATTAGGCGTAATCACTGACACGCCCGGTTTCACGAGGTCGCTCCAATCTTTGATCGCCTTGGGGTTACCCTTGCGGACGAGAAAAACAATGGTGCTTGTATACGGAGAGGCATGGTGCGGCAGACGCTTTTGCCAATCGCCCGGAATGAGTTGCGCGACATCATAGAGCGCGTCGATGTCCGCGGCGAGGGCAAGCGTGACGACATCGGCTTGAAGCCCATCGATCACGCCGCGGGCCTGCTTACCGGAGCCACCGTGGGATTGTTTTATAACGACTATGTCGCCCGTCTTAGCTTTCCAGTGCGCAGCAAACGCAGGGTTCAACTCAGCGTACAATTCACGCGTGGGATCATACGAGACGTTGAGGAGCTCGATCGTTTTCGCGCTCGAGGACGCGATGAAAAAAAATGCGAACAGCGCGATCGAAAAACTGAAGAGCTTTTTCACTTGGGTAAAAATGCGGCGCGCAAGCCACGAATATTTTAGATGCTGTATTCGCCCAGAATCTGGTGGAGTACACCCTCGGATTCATCGAGGCGGGCGTGAGCGGAGCGACGGGACAATTGACGCGCGAGACGAGCGGAGGAGGCCGCGGCGTCGGCTTCTACAGAGAAAGGCAAGGGAAGGCTGTCGCGCCGGAGTTTGCGCAGCGTGATCTCGACCACATCGGCGAGCGTGTAACGATCGAGGATACCGGCGATCGCGTTACGCACATCCAGCATGAGCATACGCAGACCGCAGTGCGCCTCATTCGGACACGTACATTTTTCGTAGGCGGATTGGCTGACACAACCAATAGGAGCGAGCGGGCCGTCGATCAACCGAACCACTTGGCCAATGGTGATCTCGCGGGCCGGCTTAGCGAGGCGGTAGCCACCAAACTTGCCACGCACACTCGTCACCAGCCCGGCCTCCTTCAGCGCCTGCATGATTTGCTCCAGAAATTTGATCGGGATCTGCTCGTTATGGGCCAGTTCGGAGACTTGCACGAGGGCACGTTTTACCTCCACGGCGATGCCGAGGTTGATGAGCGAGCGGAGCGCGTATTCGCCTTTTTTAGAGAGCTTCATATCACTACTAAATTAAACTACATTAGTTAAGTAAGAATTAAATCAAGCCTCAAATCGCCCGCACTTAATGGGGTCATAGCCGACTAGGCCGGCTTCCAACTGCGACCAACGGACCCGCGCGTGCTAGCCAACCTGCGTCTACCGCCTTCCAGTCCAGAACTCAATCAGCTCGAGCGCTTCGATGGCCTCCTGAAAGCCCAGAGGCCCAAACGGCTTTACATCGAATCTATGCCGGCGAGAGGAGCTGCCTCGCGGAAATGGACGCAGGCAGCCAAAGTCGTCGGCCTCGGCCACGCCTGACTCACAGATCAAGTATACACTGGCGTTCCAATTTAGAGTCTGTAAGAATGAGAGCCGTAGGTATAGGCGACGAAGATTCACCCCTTCCTGGAATCTATCGCAAATATCACTGTCACGTACCGGGAATGAGAGTGACTTTGAAACGAATGGGTCAGGCTAAAAAAATGATGCAAGCGGCTCTAGAAAATATCCAAGCCGCAAGCCGCGGGCGTGTGACCATCCACGGCAAAAAAGTTTTGCCCCGCGAGCCCAGCGCCGTTCAGCCCCCTTTACCCACTGCTCTGATTCAGGACTCAGGGCAGCGGAGCCATCGCTGATGAACATGATACTCGGGACGCTTCGAATTGTTAGGGGAGCGACCTGGGGTTTGCTGCTGGGCCTGACAAGTTATGCTGGGGTCACACTACCCCCGGTATTTAGTGACAATATGGTATTACAGCAGGGTCAGCCGGTACCAGTGTGGGGGAAGGCCTCGCCGGGCGAGACGGTGACGGTTTTATTCGCCGAGCAGAGCCGTTCAACCGTCGCTGAGGAGAACGGCGCATGGAGGGTCCAACTTGAGGCGATGTCGGTCTCTAATAAACCCCGTCAGTTGGAGGTAATTTCGACTTCAACTGTGCGCGGTAAACCTTTGATTTTTAATAATGTTGTGGTAGGTGAGGTCTGGCTATGCACAGGCCAGTCGAACATGGGATTTCAAGTCGAACGCAGCGAAGGAGGCAGTGCTGCGGTCGCTGCGGCAGACAACCGCCAAATTCGACTTTGGACTTATCAAGGGACCGGTTGGCTAGTCTGCACGCCTAGTTCGGTCGCCACGTTCTCAGCTGCCGGTTATTTCTTTGGCCGGGCCCTGCAAAAGGAGCTAGGGGTTCCAGTGGGGCTAATCAATATATCAAAGGGCGGAGCCTCGACTGAATCGTTTATGAGTTCCCATGCCTTGGCCTCGCTGGGCAACGGCACGATCGAGCAAATGCGCAACTCTTGGTACGAGAGTAACAATGCCCGCTATAATGCGGCCGTGGCGAAATGGAAAAAAGATTGTGAGGCAGCGGCGGCGGCGGGCCGAGCGTTGCCGCCAACGCCACTGGGAAAGCCGAAGCGTGAGAGCCCAAAAGATTTCGAGCTTCCTTCCACGCATTGGCCATGGCTGGAGTCAGTCATTCCTTACTCTATCGCCGGTGCCCTGTGGTATCAGGGCGAGGCCAATGCGCTGACAATCGAAATGGGGCTGCAGCAGCGCAACTTGCTTCCAGCTATGATCAAGTCGTGGCGGCAGGCATGGGGCCGCGACTTCGCTTTTCTAGCCGTGCAGTTGCCCAGCTTTGACGCAGGCAATCCGAAGGGCGAGACTTGGGCGATTTTTCGTGAGTCCCAAGCCAAGGCGTTGGCCACAGTGGGCAACGCGGGCATGGTTGTTGCCATTGATCTTGGAAACCCGAGCGATGCCCATCCCACGCGCAAGGAACCCGTGGGGCAGCGTCTGGCTAACCTCGCTCTGACGACAGTCTACGGAGATTCCCGTGATATTTCTGGCCCAGAAATGAGGTCAATCCAGTTTGCCGGGGGTGAGGCTCGAGTAAAGTTCGACCACGCCAAAGCATTGAGATCAATTACCGGCCAAGTCTCCGGTGGTTTTATCATCGCGGGCGCTGACCATAAATTCAGGCCCGCAGCGGCCCGGATCGACGGCGACACCGTAGTCGTGAGTTCCGCGCAAGTTGCGACGCCGGTGGCCGTACGCTACGCCTGGGCGAACAGTCCGGTGGCCGACTTGTATAATGCAGCAGGACTGCCCGCAGCTCCCTTTCGGTCTGATTCCTGGGAGTTAAGGCCTTGAAGTTGGCTGCAGGAGAAGCCTTTGGCGGATGATTGTGACTTGGCGCTCTGGATACTGCAAATTTAAGAGACCGTTTCGTCGCGAATAATGCGCCGCACAACCTCGCCCACCTAGACGCTCTACTACCGCAAAGTCTGTAAATTAAGAAAAGTTGATATTAGTAGGCAGGGCTCGCTTCGCGGTCACGAGTCAAAATGAGTCACGCCTCAAAAGCTGCGACCGACAAGAGGGCATCCAAAGTGGAGGGGCACCGGCCACGTCAACCCGGTTCATTTTTGGTCTTTGAGGCCTTGGTTGATGAAAACAAACGCGCCCCGCTTGTTGGCCGCGATGAGATCAGGCTTTCCGTCGTGATTGATATCGGCGGATACAATTTGTGTGCCAACGCCCGAAGCTTCGTCGATGACCTGCGGTTCAAAGCGCACGGTGTGGTCAAGGCCGCGGCGCAAGAGAAAAGCCATGATAACGGGAGTCCCATTCGGGTCGGGATCGCCCTTAGGACCGTGCGCCCACCAGCGTTTCCCGGTAACGATATCGGGTAAACCATCCCCGTCGAGATCGGCGAGTGCAACGGCATGCAACTGGGAAAATTGCACTCCCTGCATTTTTTCGTCGGCTTTCGTGGAGAGGATCGCGTGTTCGGTGAAGGTGATAGCTCCATCCTGCCCTCGCTTTTGCTCGAACCAAGAAAGCCCGTAGCCGTGAGCGGCCTTGCTTGTAATCACATCGGCGAGTCCATCACCGTTGAGATCGGTAACCAACATTTGCGCACCGCCATCCGCGGAGCAGAAGGGCACGGGGTGAAAGGTCCACATGGGATCGCCGACGAGGGACTCCGGTTGTTCCCACCACCCTTCTTTAGTGATGTAGTCGGGGCGGCCGTCACCGTTCAGATCGCCGATGCCGGTGGCGTGCGTGAAGCGATTGATCAGACCAGCGGGTGAAATGGGATGAAAAGTCCACCGTCGCGTCGGATCCTTGGGGTCCATCGAAGCGTAGCCAAATCGTCCGTCACTGCCGCAGATCAAGGCGGGCTGACCCTTACCCAGGATATCAGTAAAGCTCGGAGATTCGCCGTCCACCGGCATGAAAACCACGTGCCGGCGCCAGTAACCACCTGCTTTGCCGGGGTTTTCGTACCAAGAGGCATCGACGCCCGGAAAGCCGATCACCAGAAGATCCGGCAACCCGTCGTGGTTAAAATCGTAAACAAAGGTGATGAAGTTGTCGGAGTATTTCAGCGGATCGAAGGTCAAGGCGGGGTAAATCTCGTGGCGTACCTTGAAGTCCGGACCTGCGTACCAGTAAGGACCCGCAATCGCGTCGACCTGACCGTCATGGTCGAGATCGGCGAAGGTCGCACCTTCGCAAAAAAAATCAGTCGAGAGTGTGATTTTTTGGAAGGAGAGGTTTGCCGCGGAGCAAAACGCCGTGAAACCGGCGGCCGCGACGATCGCCACGGCCAAGCCGCGCAATATCCGATTGGATTGAGCGTAGAACGCGAGGGAGGGGGTAATCATAAGCTACGGGTGAGTGAGGGGGAGGCGCTGAATCATTTAGGGAGGTCCACTTGGCTTGTGGTACGCAGGTACCGAATCAGATCCTGAACCTCACTCTCGGAAAGGGTCTTCAAGAGACCTTCAGGCATCATCGACACCGGCGATTTCTCGCGGGAGACAATCTCTGATTTACGAACAACGGTGTCCTGGCCAATGAGACGCAAAGTAACGTTTTGATCGTCTTCGCTCGCCACATTACCGGCCAAGGTGCGCCCATCGCGGGTCGCAATCGTGACGAGTTGATAATTTTCCTGAACTACGTCGCTAGGATTCAAAATCTCGTTGAGGATATAATTTAGGTCAGCCCGATTGGAACCCGTGAGATCCGGCCCAATTTTTCCGCCGGTGCCGTAGAGAGTGTGGCAGACCGCGCAGGTGCGTTCAAATACCACGCGGCCCTTGGTGGGGCTGGCCTTCGCGAGCGATGCATCCGTGAGCAGAGCTCGGTATTTTGCGGCTTCCTGCAGCTTTTCCGCCGGCAATTCCGTGCCCGCGCCCCAAAAATCTCCGAATCCGGGCCCAATCACGCGGCGCAGCTGGCGCACATTATAAGCGGAGATATCGGTCCGCGGAACAGTCTGATTCTGGAGCGCCGTGAACAACATCAGCGCGCTCGCACGGCGGGAACTCAGGGTCAGAATCGCGTCCGCTTTTTCCTGAGGCGACCAACGAGCATAGCGGCCCAAAATCTCGGGCGCGATTGTAGGATCGGCGAACGCACCCAAGGCGCGGATCGCGTCGCGGCGGAGCGTGGCGTCATTTAGCAGTTTGAGAACGCTTGGAACAACGGAGGCTGTCCCTTTCTGGGCAAAATCCGCCAAAATACCACGACGCCGATCGTAGGGCACCCCGGGATCCAGCATGACATTGAGCTGCGCACTCACCGCCTTCGCATCCCCGAAGAGCTGTCCGATCTGCAGGACCAGTTCCTTGATCTTGATATTCGCGGAGGCGCCCAGCCCTAGTTGGGCGCGTGTCCAATTATCGGGCAGATTGATTACAGCGATTCCTTGCAGGCCATCCCGCATGCCCTCGAGCAGCACCTGCTGCACCCCGCTGTCTTGGCTGGCCAATAAGGCGTCAACCACGGCTTCGAGTTGTCCACCCTGCGCGGCCCGCCGCGCGATAAGCCGGCTCACGTGGAGGAGCGCATCCGAGCCGACGAACGAAAGGGCGCGAGCGGGATCTTGCATGACGAGCGGTTCAGCCGCGAACCAAAGCATCTTCGGTAAATTGTGATCCATCTCATCCTCCTTGTGCCGAATCAGCGCCTGCACGATTGACCACCGTTGATGAGGGGCGACTCGCTGAAGCACCGAAGTAAGATAAAGCCGGACCACCGGAGAGGTATCTTTCTCGGCTAGGAGGGCGAATTTTCGCAGGGCATCCTCGCCGGGCTTGAAGTCTTCGCCCAGCAGTTGAATCGCCCAAGCCCGAACATAGGCGGCCTCATGGTCGAGCAGCTGGACCAACCGCTCGTGCGACAGTCCGCCAGTGACATGGAGGGCCCAAAGGGCTCGCAGTTTCCGGCCGGTATCCGCCTGCGCTTGGAACTGATTCCAGAGTAGCTCATGCGTGCGTGCGCCCAATTTACCTTCCGCCGCGCGTTGCTGTAAAAGAAGCCGCGAGCGGCGCACGTACCAATCGTTTTTATTGGACTGTAACTCGACTAGCGCGGCGTCATCCAGCGCCGCGAGATCCAGCCCCGTCTTGCCCTTGAGCCCGACGGGCGCTAACCGGTACAAGCGCCCAGTGTCCTTGTTGAGCACGTCGTTACCGCAAATGTCAGCATCGTGCCAGTCCAAGATATAAACGGCGCCTTCCGGCCCAACCTCCACGCTGAATCCCACCCATTGGGGATCGTTCGCTAGAAGCGTGTCGTCGCCATGGTGGCCGATAAAGCCAGACCCTTGGGGTTCGAGGATGTCGGTTAACAACGCATGCTCGTGGAGATTAGCCATGAAGATACGGTCGCGATATTTTTCGGGAAACGCATCTGCGAGGTAGACCCGAGCGCCGCCATGAGCGGAGAGATGCCGGTGATCCGCGATGGTCGCGATATCCGAATAGACATACGGGTTCCGGTGGGACCCACCCTGACGCATATAATAGCCCCCTAAGATCACATGCCAGAGGTGGGGAATCACGCAGGCGGTGATAAACATCTGGCCGTGGTCGTCAAAATCCAGTCCCCACGGATTACTGAACCCCGTTGCGACGATCTCAAAAATTTCCTTAGTTGGATGATAGCGCCACACGCCGCCGTCTAGGAATTGGCCATCCTTGACTTTGATGTTTTCAGGAAAGGCTTCGCCTTTTTTCGGAATGTAACCCACGCCATCCGCGGGCTTGCCGACCGTCGAGGTGGTGGCAAACCCTTGGGCGCCGTACAACCAACCGTCGGGTCCCCAGCTTAGGCTATTCAATACTTCGTGGCGATCCCGGATCCCCCATCCCGTTAGTTTCACGATGGGAGCGCTATCGGGCTTGTCGTCGTGATTACGGTCGGGAATGAACAGCAAGTTCGGTGCTGCACCCAGCCACAGGCCGTCAAAGCCCCAGGCGAGCGCGGAAGGAAACGGAATACCTTCTACAAACACCTTCTTCGTATCCATCACCCCGTCGCCATCTGTATCCTCGAGAATCACGATCCGGCTGTCGCCGGAATTGGCGAATCCGGTTCTACGCGTTTCGAAGTCGCGATTTTCCGCCACCCAGAGGCGGCCGCGATCGTCCCAGCAAAAAGCAATCGGCTGAGTAATCGTTGGCTCGCTGGCAAAGAGCTTCACTTCTAAGCCTGGCTCTGGGGTCATTTTTGCCACCGACTGTTCACCCGTGAGGAATTTTGCCAACCGGGCTTCCTGCCGGGATCGAATCCACGCAAGCCCATCGTTTTCTCCACTGTAGCTTTTCCACGCGTCGTTGAGCGCAATGCTATTAAAATCGCCTGAATAGATGCTTACACGATGCAGAAAGGCCACCTGCTCCCCTTTTGCGATCTTCCAATCGGCCGTCAAAGCTCGGCCCGGGCCGATTCCCTGTTTTGGATCGATCCGCCAGGGTTGCGGAAATCCCGCGTTCTTAGGATTGTCGAACATTGTGATGCGCAGCGGCCGAGCGCTGCCTGCGGGTTTCAAACCTATATCTAGCCAAGCCGCCGATTGTCCTGCGGCGCGCACATCTGCTTGCCGCTGACTGTTAACAAAGCCGGAGGCCGTGTCGCCGGGCAGCGTCAGAGACAATCCAACCTGGGAGGATCTTGCCACCACGACATCGGCCAGCGCTTTGCCAGTCCAACTTAGGTCTAAAGCCGCGCCCTCGTCTGAGCTTCGCATCGACCAATCCTGCGTTTCTTCCAAGATGGGCTGACCGGTTTGGTCGAGCAACTGGTACACAGTCTGCCAAGCTACTTGTTCTCCTTCTTTAGTAACAATCCGGCTCGAGACCCGGCGCCAATAATCCACGCCCGAATGATTGGTATAGTCCCGATCGGTCAATTTGCCAAAAGCCCAGAACAGGCGGTTCGTCTCGTCAGCCGCCGTCCGAGTGGGGGTGACGGCCGGGCGCTCGGTGGCCAAAAGATGAATCGAAGGTCGATAGTCCGATCGGGCGTTCTGCGTTAAAATCGGTTTATCTTCACCGACGCGAAACACCGAGAGAGATTGCTCCCGCACATTCTCCCGCACACTCAAGCGCGAGGCGGGCCCGGCGGCGAACACGGCCCCAGCTCCGGCCAGCAAAAGAATCGGAGTGAGGATGAATTTATTCATAAATCATATCGTGTAAGGGTATCCCAGCCTAGGAGCCAAAAGTGCCCACCAGAAACACGGCGAGTATCATCCTAGCGGGTTACAAAAGCTTGTTGAAGGATAAATCGCGCAGGCCGGATTCTTGTAGGGGGTAGTTTATTTGGCGGACGTTTTTGGAGTCGATCGTGGTTTGGTACTGTGGCAGCACGCTTGGGTGCAGGGGAATTTACCCACCTAGTTCGAACCCAGTTTACATTTGGAGGGAGGGCCTAAGCGGAGTACAGCGCGCCCGTCGAACGATGCCGGCGCGCCAACTCCCGCACTTAAAAGTCACGTTTGATTTTCACAAGATAGGTGCGGAGCAAGACACTGCCGTAGGGGCTGTAGTAAAATGGCGCGAGCGAACTGTGGGCGTCGAAGGGAGGAGCCGTATTAAACACGTTGTTGATACCAACCTGAATCGTGGTCCCGGCGAGATACCGAAGTTTAGGAGAATGCCCAAAGACATAAGTGACGAATGAATTGTGATACATCTGGGACGGGATCGAGATTCCGTTGGTCGCGGCGATTCCACCCTGCGGCAGAAGCTGCGTCGTGACCGGGGTGTAAGTTGTTAATCCGTTGTATTGCGGATCCGAGGGCGAGCCCTGCTGTTTGTACGATCCCCAATACCGCGTATTCCAGCCCAGCGTCCAGTTTTTGCCAACGAGCCAGGTCAGCGACGAATTGGCCTTGGTCTTGATCGCGCCACCGGAGTTGGCAAATCCGGCATATTCGAGCAGCGGGCCGTCCATTGTGAAAGGGAGCATTAAATGATTTATCACAGTACCACCAGCATGCAGACCGAACGTTCCCACCGTGGCTATCTTTAGCCGGTAGTCGATGCTGACATCATAACCACGGGAGTTTTGATGCTGGGCGTTCAAAAATTGCAGAGTATATGAGGTGACGAGACCGTCTGCCCCGCGAGGGACAAGATAGGCGAGCGAGGGCGACGCGAGCGCCTGGGCGTAAGAGGGACGAAAGATGGTGTTAGACTCCTGGAGTTTATAAAAGTCGAGACTGAGGCGGAGATCTTTCAGCGGCCCGGATTCGGGCTGGAAAATAGCACCCCAACCCCAGTTCTTGGAGGTCTGCGGCTTGAGGTCTGGGTTTTCCTTGTTCCCTTGCAGCTGAGGAACAAGGTAAGTTAGGCCGGTCTTGGGGTCGAACGTCGCGGCCGTGTTGGCCACGCTGGCGCCTGAGATCGCACTGCCAAATTGGGTGTAGGTCGGCGGAACATAGCCCGCCGCATAGGAGCCCCGAAGGACCAACCAGTTAATCGGCGTATATTTTATTCCGAGAGTCGGGTTGACCGATGAATACTTAAACCAGTTTCGGCCTGGTTTCGTCGTATGGGTGACGCGAGTGGACTCGACCGGATAATTGGGGTAATAATTTACTTGGTCGGGGTTCGTGATGACAGAAAAATCCTCGATGCGACCGGCCACTTGAAGTTCGAGACCTTGGACGAGCGGCACATGGTTTTTTGCCGAGACCACGGGGATCCCCATTTCGACATAGAACGATTTGACCGCCTGTTTTTCCCCCCCGAAATACTGATTGGCGGGAGTATTCGAAATATTCGGCGCGCCATTGTCGCCGGGAAGACTGGGAAAGGTGCCAACTTCATAATTAATATCCTGCACATTAATCCGAGCCTCGGCTCCGGCGGTAAGACTGGTGGCACCTCCCGGCAAAGTAATGAACGGCCCGGAAAGACGAGTGTTAAAATCCAGTAGGTGCGTTGGGTTAAAAAAAGTCCAGTTGCCGTAGTATTGGGCTATATTCTGATCGTTAGCCACCGTATCAACAAAGGGATTGTAAAGTCCTTTGTAGAGGAGCGGCAACTCGGCACCATAAACCGTGGTGCTATTAAAATTCATAAGTCCGTATTTTATCGAGTTGGTTCCGTAACTGAAACTGTACTCGGCGAGCGCCTCCCATCCTTTCGGTAAATGGACCTGCACGCCCGCTTTGGCGACGCGGGACAACGAAGTGGTTACAAAAGGTTTGGAGTCACGCGCCGGGAGCGGCAGCGAGACGAAGACATTTTGCTGAAACGGATTAACCGGGGAATCACCCGGTACGGAGACATAGAATGTATTGGTTCTTTGCGTGCCGTTTATGAGCGGGAGATAGGGGTTATGCGTCTTTTGCTGGTTGAGGCTCGTATCTAGATACACCTCAACCTTGTCGTTGAATTTGTGATTAATCGTCACTTGGATGCTTTTGTTCTGCGGCACACTCAACAAGGGCGTCTGGGAGCCACGGAAAACGCTAGCGGCCTCGTCGAAATTTTGCTTGCCGGCGTTAGCTAAGAGTCCCGCGTTCAGGATGCTGGAGGCCGTGCTAGGGGTGGTGCCAACCGGAACGTAGGTCAGGGTGCTGCCAAGAGATGTACCGTCTTTAAAGGTGAGCGAGGAGGAAGTAGGATTAGTGTAACCGTTGACCGCCGCAGGATTCAGTGCGATGTTGGGCACGGCTCCAGCCGCATAGGGTGAGTTCGCGGAAAAGTAAAGCGCAGGGGCGTTGGCCAGCACCCGATACAGATTGTTCTTGATGAACGGTCGGTCCTGCCGGATCGGCCCTTTGCCGTCACTGTAGCTTAGGACAAAAGTCACGTGCGTCTTTTTGATAAAAATACTATCGTACAGACTCATGGTCCGGGTGGGATTGTCTGTAACAAAGGTGTTCTGATAGCTGGTCTGAATTTGTCCGCCGGAAAAATTTTTCTTGAGTACGATGTTGATCACACCGCCAACAGCCGAGCTGCCGTAGATGCCGGAGGCGCTGGAGGGCAAGATCTCCACGTGATCGATCGCGGCCAGCGGGATCTGGTTCACGTTGGGCTGAGATTCGACGCCCTTGAACACGACACCGGTAAGCCGCGACCCATTGACCAACATCAGGGTCTGGAGATTGCCGAAGCCACGCAGATTGACCTGGCTGGTTCCACTGGCGCTGACGTCGTAAGTCGCAGGACTCTGATTGTACTGCAGACCCGTCGTGCTTTGCGTCACCTGATCCTGAAGAAAATCTCCCAGATTGAGCCGGTTCGACTGTTCGATCGCTTCCGCGTTGATAATTGTGTACGCT
>Ga0114958_10002259_pt1 | contig 14548 bp, 24 predicted proteins | sample C_130208_EF_Meta_FD_89577 | JGI IMG/M metagenome (GOLD analysis project Ga0114958, IMG submission 89577) | Freshwater microbial communities from Lake Croche, Canada to study carbon cycling - C_130208_EF_MetaG | ecosystem: Environmental > Aquatic > Freshwater > Lake | place: Lake Croche, Canada... | reverse complement strand
CCGAACCACGGCTCAGGTCGTGAGTATCTGTATACTCATTGGCAAAACTTTGGAAGTTACCGACATTCTGATTAACTACATCCACTTGGAAGTCAAAGCCATAACCAAAGACTGCTGTAGTCATTCCTTCTTGCAACTTGGCTTTGAGTTCAGAGAAGGTCATTACTTCGGAGCGTGCTTCATGTAATCACGAATGGTGGTGATGTAATCATCGGCTGTTGTGATCTTGCTCTGCACCCATGCTTCCAATTCGGTTGCTTGCTTGAGAAGAACGAGTGCTTCGTTTGCCTTTTCAATCACAGACTTCAACTGTGTTGTTGCCATCTCAATCTCTTCCTTCTCATCGTCTTCGGTAATGACTGCTTCCTCAACAGCAACAGGAGCAATCTCTGCAAGCAACGATTCAAACTCTTGCTCATTGTTTGCTTCTTCCTTCATCGCTGCAAAGTTCACGCTGACGGTAGCCTTGGTGGATGATGGTGCGCCTGTAATGGCTTGAGGAGAAAAGGATACAACCTTTGCACCAGGCTTTGCAACTCTACGCATCAAGCCTTCAAGAGTTGCTGCAAAGTCCTTTGCCTTTGCAGCATTGTCAAAGAAGACATGGTAGACATCCCCTACTTGCTTCATGGAGTAGCCTGTCTCAAATCCCATCTTGGTAAGGATCTGACGGAACTTTGCTTCAAAGTTTTTTGGGCTGAAGCCAAACATTGTCGGAGCAGCCTGCATCATGGCAGGGGCTTCTGCGACTACTGGCTTTAGAATTTGGTTGGCGGCTTCTGCAAGTCTACGGGCGTATGACATGGGTATCTCCTCAAGTATATCTATTTGAGAAATAGCCTTGCTAGATAGAGAGGAGGATTACCATGCCACGATACCGAATGGGTTCAACTTTCTACACACCATCTACATTCCCCATGCCGATGCCCTCTGTCCCCTCCATCGTGGAGCAGTCAGAAGAGATCCCTGTAGAGCCTCTACAGATTCCAACAGAGCCTTGCCCTATCCCCGAAGAATGCATTCAAATTTTGAAAACTTTGGATTCGGAGGTATTGGACAAGTGCATCCGTGCCATGCGTAATGGAACACCTGGCGACCCAACTGCTTCGGAGAAGGGTGTCCTGCGAAGGATTGCAAATGGCCTCGGAGTGGACGATGTAGTCGCCCTCTCTTGGTCTCCCACTTACAAGTTGTATTTTCCTTAATCCTTCTTTACGAAGAATGCTCTCATCTCATCGCTGATCTTTGGAGCATTAGGCGGATAGATCTTGGGAAGTCCTTGACGAGAGAACTTAAGACCTCTGCGAGTGGGACGCTTGATGCCGCCCTTGTCCATCTTGCCGTTTCTTTCTCTACCCATTCTTACCACTCTTTCTCCACTTTGCATCGTGGGGGAAAACAATTTCATAATCCGTTCCTTGAATGATTCCCTTGGATTTCATATCCTTGAGATACTTTTCAACATAACGATTCAAGTCATACTTATTATCTATTGCTGGTTCCTGCATGGGAGGAACAGTTGCAATTACCTTGATGGGCTTGCCATATCCATTTTTTGAACCGTAATGGATTTGAACTCTGCCTACTACTTCTTCTGCGAATTGCTTGTAAGTCTTCATGTCTTACTCGTCCTTCTTCTTCTTCAAGTCATGGTGACTGACCATGTTAGGCTTATTGCCAGTTCCTCGGTGTTGCGTCTTTGGTTCCACTCTTCGCTTCTGAATGACTGCGCTTTTCTTTTCCTTGTCAGTCATGCTTCCAACAGTTTCGGGTGTCTTGCTGCTAACCTTCTTCAACGGTCTGCACTTTGGATACTTACCCTTTGAAGAATCGCCGCGTCCACATGGTGGATACTTGCCGGTCTTTGGATCCTTCTTGCCACCGATGTCCACCCACTTCTCCTTGAACCAATCGCCTAGATCTTCTTCAAGTTCATTCTTCAGTTGTGAGAAAGTCTTCTTGCCTTCCTTGACTTTTCTCCATCCACCACCATGAGAGTTGTACCAGTTGACCGCCCATCCGTTTGCGTAGGCTGATGGATAAACCTTGAACTTTTTCTTCGCCGCAGACTTTGCTCTTGACCACAGATCAGGTTTAGTCGGCTGATTCTCCTCAAGGAAAAGATCTTGGTTCTGTGTCTCTTCGCTGATGGGTTCGGCGCGACCTAAAATTTGAAGAATGTCTTGGCGGGTTCTCATGTCTATATTTAGTAATCCCAAGTTTACTTAAACAAAAACCCCCGTCCGAAGCGGGGGATTTTTATTTTACTCCCCATATGGAGAGGACAAACTTGGTTTGTTCAGTACGAATGTAGAAGGTGATCTCATCCCATCCCTCGTCCCTTGCCCGATTGGACTCTTTCAACAATATCGCAGCCGCAAGAGTTGCCGATATGCCATCGTCAATGGCATAACTTATTGTACGGATAGGCTTTAGATCTTGGTCTTTCTTCATTCATATGTTTATGATTTCCCTGATTTAGCCTTCTCCAAGAAGGAGGCTTTCTCTTCCTCGCTGAAGCAAGTGCAGCAATTCCATTCTTCATTTTTCGGGTCAGCAGGACCAACCAAGAGTCCATCAAACTCGTAACAAAAGTGCCAACCCTTCTCCTTCTCTTCGCGAGTCAATTGCTTGGACTCATTGTCCATGAGTTCCTTCCACCGACTTAACGACATCCCATCGGTGTTGTCCTCTTCACTCATCCTTGCCCTTTCCCCATCCAGTACCGTACTGATAGGCATGGATGATGGAGTTCTTGGTCTCTACTGCCGTGTTGCGCTGAATACGAAGAACACGAATCTCTTCCGCTGCATCACGACAAACAGCATAGACTTCACGATTTGCATCGTGCCACTTGTCAGCCATTTTCCTCAAACGCAGTTCAATGTCTTCCATGTTGTCTCCTTAATCCATAAAACGATGATGCTTCCAGAGATGCCACAATCGGTGACAGAGGATTGCCCATCCAAGACCAAGCCAACTCTTTGTCTTATATTGCCCTTCAGGACAGGTCATTGTATATTCGGTATGCGAGAATCTTCCCATGTTGTCTCCTCAACTAATACCGTGTCTGTGATTGTAGATATCAATCAGCGTAATGCCCAATGCAATAACTCCGTAGAGAAACCAAGCGAAAGCCAAAAGCATAATGTATAGCCACGCCCATTCCATCAGTTCATTCTTCTCTTTCAACTTAACCCTTTCGTGCGCGTAGTCGGACGAACAGAGCAGACAAAGAAGTTGCCCGTGCCATAAAGAGTTGTCTGTGTAATGCTCATTGTGTATCTTTTGTCTTGTCGCTGTCTGTATAAATGCTGTTGTGAATGTCTAAGTAGCCGCAGTTCATGCCGATGATGTAGGAGTCTGGACCAAATCCAAATACTTCGTATAGGACATGGCGATACGATCCCTTGTCCTGAATGTCGCCTTGATGAATCCGTTTGCAGACGGAGTGGAACGCCTTCAACTTGTCCTCGTAGGGAAGATTGTTCCACCACGATTCGGCTTCCGTGTCAAAGAGTTTACTCTCATCCTCCATGATCTCGCCAAGTTCCTGCATGGCTTTCAAAAACTTCTGCCATCGTTCCTTCTTCTCATCTTCGGCAAGCCGCGCCAAGGCTTCACCGTATTGAGTGTTTATTCGCTTAAGAGATTTATTGACATCATCATCCATGTTCGTCATTGGATTCCTTCTTCAGATCGCTCAAGGGAGTATACGACTTACTCGCACCGCAGTCACGACAAACAGTACGGTAATACCAACCGCACTTTGCCAACTCACCATTGATGCCGCAGAATTCGCAGATGCTCTTTGAGTCTTCCTCTACTTGCAGAATCTTATCGTAGATGAAGTCATCTGCGCCGTCAACATAGACTCGCAACCCACCAAACTTCTCCTTGACTTGCTGAATAACAAAGTCCTTCCTGACCTCGGACTTCTTTGGCAGAGTCTCAAGATGCTTTTCAATTGCATCAAACAATCGGTCAAGAAGCGTGAACCATCCGCCCTTGCATTCAAGGGAATCGTAAGTCCAATCAGAATTGTTGCTGAAGGTGAGTGGGTAATGCTCAATTAGTTTCTTCATGGAACAAATACTACCACCTATCCCCACTCGCGTCAATCAAATTTTACGAGATTGTCTTTTTAATTTTTACGAACATTATGCTTAGGAACAAGGATGCTTGCAGGTTCACCGACATCAACAACATAACCACCGCCATGCTGCTGTGCCTTGCTTGTTCCTCCATTATCAAAACGGACGATCTTTCCCTTTACTATCTTTCCCTTGTGAGGAACTTTGACAGTATCTCCTACCTTAAACTCTTCGTCCATTTCCTTGCTGCTTGCAATCATGGTGTTTGGATATGCATTGTTGTAAGTGCGGAGGTTCGTGAGTTCGTTGACTTCAACCTCTTCCTTCTTTGCAACGGGTTCAAGTGCCTTCTTTGGCATACGCTTGACTTGATTCCTGAAGTATGGGGAGTTCTTCATTAGTTCGTCATAATTGCTGCCCGTCAGTTTCTTGAACTTCTGCTTGCTGATCTCTCCACGGATAACCTGAACGATCAACTTGAGTTTCTGCGCCCGTTCACGCTGAAAGTCTGCCTTGAGACCAGCCTGAACTTCACGATGGGCATCGGCTGAACTTTGAAAGCCGCCACCCCATTCCGCTTCATCCAAGACCTCACCATCCGCTTCAATGCCCTCTACCTTGACATACTTGATATGCTTCGTGATATCCCATTTTTCAACTACAGGCTTTCCGCCTTCGCCTTCGTCTGTGACAATGTAGCAAACAGTTGCCTTGACATTCGCTGCACGCCAGTCTCCCTTGCCCTTATAGTCCTTTCGGGAAACACAAACTTCGTGAGGATAGCCATGACTCTTGCCCCATGAATCCTGCGAGATGCGATATTCAAATGCTTGCTTGCCCGTCTTCTCGTAGAATCTGCCAAGGATTTTTTCATCGGGATGTGCGTAGGCTTCCTCAACGCTCTCACCGAAGTAGGTTTCAAAGTTGTCAATGACAACTTGCGTTGCGGATGTACCCATGAAGAAGGTTGGAATCTTGTGCTTCTTCAGGATGGTGGAAACCTTGTCGCGCAACTGACTGCCACGGATGCTCTTGTTCTTGAAGACTGGCTGAAGTTCCTTGACCGCAGCCTGTGGCAGCGTGTCGTACATGAAGTCTTCAATTGCACCCTTGACACCACCTTCAGAGATCGTGTTCTCTTTGAGGAAGTCTTCGGCATTGCCTTCAACCCAACCTTCCATGATGCGCTTGATGTCTCTGGCGATCTGTGGTTCGTTCTTGAATGGATTGTCTTTTGGTAGCGACATGGTAATCTCCTTGAATCTTTATTTAGGAATTGGTTCGTATGTCTTCTCAAACTCTGCCTTGGCGATGCGGTAATAACTTGATCCATCAGACTCCTTGACAACATAGTCGCCAGTCTTGAGAATCATGTTCTCGCCCCAAGGTGCGGTGAATGTGATGGTCTTGCTTCCCGTGTAACGGGCAACTGTTCGTTCGCTCTGTTCAGGAGTAATGGTCTCACCGATCTTGCCGACATAGAGCCGCGAGAACTTCTCGGCACGAATGACATACTTCTCTCCGCTTATTCCGCTGATAACGATGTCACCGATATTGGCAATGTTCTTTGTCTCCTTGCCATCAGGAAGAACCGTGACCACGGTCTTTGCGCTGTCGGGGTTCACGCCGTATGACAACTTTGGCATACGAGTAACCATGCCATCATCAAGGTCATAGAAGGAATACTTCAACTTCTTCTTGCGAGTGGTCTTGTAGTCAAGTGATGCAAGTACGCTGAATACCGAAAACTGTTCCATTACTTTTTCTTTCCTTGACAATGCGCTCGTTGAGAGAAACCCTTTGGATTGTCACAGTCAATTGAACGCTTGTACTTCTTCGTCCAGTCCTCACCGATCTTGTACTTCTTCAGTATGGCATCGCGCTTGGCTTGCAGTTCCTTCTGCTTCGGGGAAGCGGGCATCGTCTTCAAGATCAGTATGGTCAAACGGTTTGCTTCCCTGCGATCTTCGGGCGACATGACAGCCCACGGATCCTTGAAGTCCTTGAATGAGTGCGACCCTTCGGTAATGTAGGAGCGGAAGTCTATCATACGCTGATCCTCTTCATCTTCCAATGTGATTCTATTTGATCGGAGTCGCTTTGATCCACCCGATATCCGTATTGTGACGCGAATCGTTTTACCAATGCTGCATATGCTTTTTCACGCGAACCGCTTTTGCCTTTGGATGCTCTGAATGTAATGAATTCGGGCTTGTGCTTGTGCAAGAACTTTTTTGTAGCATCCAGTACCGATGCAAATATCGCACCCGCATCGCCTTGTCCCTTGGCAGAAAAATTGCCTCCGCGATGGAATAGCAGTTCCCATTCACCATCGTAACCAAATTCCTGAAATATCACCATCAAGTATTTGGTGTAGTCTTTGGGAGACTTTGGATCAGCGTAAGTATACCTCACCCCCAACCCATAATCTCCACGGGTTTCGTTGGTGTCGTGCAGAATCCACGGCTTTTCAAACAATTCGGTAATGTAGTCGGAGAATTTCTTCATGTCAACTGCTTAAGTAAGCGTCCCGTTTCAACTTGGAATCCAACACACCCATCTTAGGAAAGTAGTTATCCTTGGAAGAGGTCTCGCGCTCGGTAACATCAATCCGTATGTCATCAATGTTCTTTGTTGCAGCAACTTGTTCAATCTCACGGATTGCAGCCTTGATGCTTCTCTTGTCTGTCCCTTCAAGCGTTCCACCCCAATCACCTGTATGGAACTTGCCGCCATAGACACGCACCCACCCGCGCTCGTAGGCGAGGATGGATATCGGAAAGGAGTTGTCAATGTCCTCCATGCGGATCAACCGAAGGATCTCCTTCGCATCAACGGGCGGCAAGCCCCGCTCCTCCCTGCTACTGTTGCTCCACATACCCCTGTCGGCTTCCTTCTGCGCCGCCTTCAGCAACTCGCTCTCGGAGATCCCAAACTTCTGCGGGTTCTTCACAATCTGTGTGACATGGTAGCCAGTACCATCCAATGCAAAGGTGAACCATCTCTTGGTCGGATGCCACCAACCAGGAACCATCTTGCCGCTTTGCATCCAAGGGAATGGCTCTCTTGATGGAGTTGCCGCTGCTGCCTTCTTCTTCTGTGATGCAGCCAATGCATCGGCAGCAGCCTTTGCCATCGCGCTTCCATACTTTGCTTTCTGCTTGGCATCAAATGCAACAGAGTCAAACGGCTTGCGCTTGGTTGCAGTCGCTTCAAGAAGTTCAAGGAACAGTTGGGAGAAAGTCTTCATGTCAGATGTAGTCCATTGCCTGACTCTTGGCATCCGCAAGTGAAGGAAGGTTGTTCCATGTGTTATTGGGATCCTTCTTGTCAATCAATCGGAATGTGAATTCGCCACCATAGGTGAACTGCCTTTTGATTACAAACCTTCCATCTTCGCTGGTGATTAAATACTCTCCTTTGTATCCCATCTTCAGCGGCTTGGGCTTTGACCATTTGAATGCAGCAACCTTTGCCTTGTAATCATTCGCATCAAACGGCTTGCGCTTGGTTGCAGTCGCTTCAAAAAGTTCAAGGAACAGTTGGGAGAAGGTCTTCATGTGAAGTCCTTTACCAATTGCTTAAATATCTTTGTCTTGGCAAAGGCATCTGCGCCTTTCACACCAAGAAGGCTGACCGCACGGTTATAGACATACATCTTTGCCTTGTTGCCCATAGTTCGTGTTGATGAGTTAAAGACAATGATGCCCTCTATGCTGCTCACATTCACATAGATCGTGACAGGTAGCGGGGCATTGCCGACTCTGATTACCTCTCGCTCCCTGTTGTTCACGCCCTTTCCATAGATTGATATCTCCTTGATGACATCGGGACTCAGGAGAGTGTCGCTCCTCTTGAGGTTCACTTCAAAGATCACGCCGATTGGATTTTCAATATCCGACATATTGCTGTCGCTGAAATACTCGGCTGTCTTCCACTCATCAGACCATGACTGTGCCTCATAGCGGCTCTTGTAGGTTCCCTTGGCGACAAGCCATTCGTTCTTGCCGATCTTCTTCACCTCTTCCGTGAAGTCATACTTGGAGACCTTGGCGGTGCTTCTAGTCACGCCACGATATCCCTTGCCGCTCCATGATGCCCACGGAGCGCGGTTCTTACACGCAACCATTTCATTGAAGACATTGATCATCTTGATCTTGCGACCGCCCTGTGATTCAAACCATTCACCGAATGCTTCCTCAATCTTCTCCAACTTCTTGACCCACGGCGCAGAGATATAGGGGATATCACCCTTGATCATGTTGATGAACCTCTTGGGCTTGGGATCGCTGAGAAGGTCGCAGATGGTGTACGGGTTCTTCTGTACAGCCTCGCTCAGTTCCTCGGATAGTCTGTGATAACTCTTCACCTTATTTCTTCCCTGCATTCATTGCTGACTTGATGAGTGCCTTGTTCTTTCCTGCCTTGCTTCCTGCTTCCTTGCCCAACGAGAAAATCAAGAATGCCTGAATGGTCTTCTCATTCTTGAGATCATCGGGTGATGCTGCACTTACGAAGAAGTCATGTGCCTTAATGTAGAGCGTGACATCCAAGGGAGTATTTGAAACACGAATGATCTCTGACTCATGCCCCACATAGATCTTGTTGGTGATCTCGGGATTGAAGAGAGTATCCTTCTTTGGAATGTCTCCAACCACGACTACAGGGATTGCATCAAGACCCGCAACTCCCATCGGATCATGTGCAAAGTTGAAAGCCATAGCCTTGCTTGCTGTCCATGACTGTGCAGAGGTCTTTGCCTCGTACTTGCCCTTGGCGACAAAGTAAGGATCGCTACCATCCATGATGACTTCACCCGTGAGATTGTACTTGCTGATGGCTTTCCAATCCCTTGCAAAGCCACGGTATGCAACCCCACCCTTGCCGTAGGTCCAGTCGGCTCTGTCTTTGCAGGAAGCGATTTTTACGATGCCCTTGACGATCTCCTTCTTGGTATCAAGACCGTCTTCGTCTGTCCAACGACCGCTCAACCAATTCCACAGATCTTGAAGTTCAGGGGGAGAGTCAACAGAGGAACCTATTGAAGCAGCCTTCGCCATCTTGATGAACTCCTTGGAAGTCGGACGAGAAAGATACCAGCACATAGGCATGGACTTCTTCTGTACAGCCTCGCTCAGTTCCTCGGATAGTCTGTGATAACTCTTCACCTTATTTCTTCCCGCCTTTTTTCCAGCAATCACTTATGACTTCTTGTACTTCTTCAGTTCACGAATCACCATTGAAAGATCAGATACCTTGCCGCTCTTCTGAACACCCTCAAGGTGGTAGATCAAGCCGTCAAAGAATTGCTGCATCTGTTCGTGACCCAGACGCAACGCCCCCGCGATCTGATGGAGGGTTACCTGCTCGGGAGTGAACCCGCCAAGGTTCTTCTTGCCCTTGAGAGTCTTTGCATATGCCACGATGTCTTTGGCAAAGATGCTCATGTCGGTCCAATACTTCATTTCAAGGACTTCCTCTGTCAGGGGTTGACTTTCCTGACTTTCAAGATTCGCCTCTTCTGTCATAACCTTGCCGTACTTATCCATCCACATGGCAACAGCCTTGAGGAGTTGGCGTGGAGCGAAACGAACTTCCTTGTCGTTGATGATACGAGTCTCTGTGCCAGGAAGTGCAGACATCTTCAGTTGCCACGGAGTTTCTGCGCCCTTGGTACGGTAGATCTTGTAGGGAGAGAAGGTTGTCTTTGTATTCTTCTTTGCGGGTTCTTGAATATAGCCAACCTGACCTGTGCCTTGAATGCTGATCGTCCATCCCTTGATGCTGCCCTCGGTGAAGGGGGTGAAGCGATACTTGCCGATGGTGGACTGCGTTGCTTCTTCTAGGTGGGTGCGCTGAATGCCGTCCCAATTGTTGAAATGATGCATGGTATCTCCAAGAAATGCGGTAGTGTGAGGTGCTTTGGATATTTAGGAAATGGTATATGCGACCTGTTTTGGAAAATTTTACCCAAAGGGATTTTGGCGATTTCGGGGAATCGGATTTGACGAAGTATTTGAAAGGTGGGGGTATGAGGGGGAAGCCTATGGGGAAACGAACGCGGACCCCTCCGTGTGTGTTTTAGAAAACTTCTTACCCCTAGCCCCCCTAGTTTCATTTTCATTTACCAGAATAAACACCCCCTATTTCAATTTTACTCTGGCGAAAAATTCACTTACCCTACACACTCGCGTTCACTCTGCTCCGCATGAGTCTCGCATCACTCTGCGATCACACACTCTCTCTCTTACTTGGTCTTCATCTGTGTGAGTCTTCGCTTGGTAGTGGGCTTGGCTAGGAACTCCTCTACCTCTGCGAGTGCTAGTAGTTTGAATGCCACATACAAATTAGATGATTTCTTTCCTTCTACATCTGACATGATCTGTAGTAGTTGAGAGGCGGGGCGGGTGCCTACCATTTGGGCTAGTGAATTTAGGTCTTTTTGAATATCCTTCTTGAGGTAGGACAATCTCCACGGACCATATCCTGAAATGTAAACTTGGGGATCGTTGAGATCTTCTGAGTAATCTAGCGAGCGAACTGCCTTGCCATTTGGAATTTCAATAATCTTCTTTGTTTGTTCGTTGAGTTGAGTCTCACCTGCTAGGGTAGTAAGAGGACTCGTGGTATGACCTCTCAAGGATTCAAGGTTGAGGATTTGTTGGATTCGGTTGAGCATTGGTTGACTTCGGGTTGACTTCGGTTGTTTGCCTGCAAATGGTCCCCAGCAGCACGCTGGCTGTTTAAGTGGGTTGCAATTCTATTTAGATTCAAGGATTGATTCGTTGGAATTGGGGAACCGCGGGCTGCCACGGTCCTGGCAGGTCATAGCAGGTAGACTACGCATTCTTAAAAAGAAAGATCCCCCGCCCGAAGGCGAGGGACCGAATCCAATCTATTCAGTTATCTACCGTTGCAGCGGGGGTCAGGAGACTTTCACAGGAGACCCATCACAATGATTGCTCCTGACCCCCACCACATCTACCTTACAGGGTTCAGTACGAACCGCTGAAGCAGTAGTCCAGGTAGTTGGGGTAGCCGTTGCGGCGCAGGGAATTGCGGCGGAACGAATTACGCTCGGCGGTCTCAAGGATGAGAGCCTTGTGACCCCAAGAGTACTTGCGCTTCATACCGTTGTCAAAGGTAACGGTAACGATGCCGCTGTCCTCGTTGCGGACGATCTTCTCAATGAAGATGTTCGGCTCACCGTGCATGACGAACTCATCGCCTTCCATGAGGTTCTGGGCAGCAACGCGGCTGCGGCGGGTCTTGTTCATCTTACGGGTAGCAGTAGTGGGCATAGTGAATCTCCTAGGAGGTTGCGCCTATCCATCAAGCCCTGATGGTATAGGCTAGTAAATGGAAACCGACATGGTTTCCGAAATCCTTCAAATTGGTTTCCCAATCTGAAGAACAGGGTGGGGCTGTGACCTAGCCCCGTAGGTTTCCCTCACTCAAACCGCAGCGGCGGCGGGGACGGTGGCAGAGGGGTTAGCCTCCTTCCACTCGTTGTACTTCGCCCACGGGAGGGAATAGACGGCGCGGGAAGTAGTGAAGGTGCCGCTGTTGGTGAGCCATGCTGGCCAGCGCAGGACGAAACCAAGCGGACCGGTCTCGTTGGGCTGAAGTGAATCCTTGAAAGCCAAGAGTTCAACACGGGTCACCGTATCGGGCTGACCGTGCTTGGCTTCGTAGGCGGCGAGGAAGTTAATCTGACGCTTGTTGAGATTGATGTTGTTGGTACTCATGCTGTTTGTCTCCGAAGAGTTAGGGGAAGTATACCCGATTGGCAACCGTTGTCAAGGGGGTAATTGGAAAGTTTGTGAGAAAATCAGGACGGGGGGTTAGCCCGTCCCGATTTCAATTTTTAGAACGGGGCGGTCGTTGCCTTTGCGGTCGGCTTGGCGGTCGGAGCGGCACCCGCGTTACTCGCATCGGGGTCAACGGGCGTGGCTTCCGCGTCAATCTTCTTGTAGAGGTTGAGGAACGCTTCGGCGGTCACATCGTCAAACCGTCCCACGCCGTGGCGCACCGCAGTCAGGCGGTCACCGAAGATGCAGAACCCGCTGACAATCTGAACGAGTCGGCGGGTGGTGATCACTTCCTCACTCACGCCCTCATCGTAAGACTTGCGGATCGCGTCCGCCCAACGGACGAGAGCGTCAGCGAAGTTATCGTCAACGCATCCCGAAGACTCCATGACGCGGGTCAGAATCTTCTTTTCCACGGTCGGCTTCGGGTACTCCTGCTTGAGCATGATGTTCACACGCTCAAGGAAGGCGTTGTTGAGAACTCGCGTTCCCGCGAACTTGCCCGTATCGTCACCAAGTCCCTTGGTGTTACCAGTCAGGACAACCGTGAATCCCGCCGCAGGGCGCACCCACTTGTTGATCTTCTTCAGGTAGACGGGCTTGCCTTCAAGGACGGGCTGAAGGCACATGATCTTATCAGAGCCAAGATCAACCTCGTCAAGCATCAGGACACCGCCGCGCTCCATAGCGAGGCTCACGGGACCGTACACGAACTTGGTCTCGCCGTTGATGAGTCGGAACCCACCAAGGAGATCGTCCTCGCTCGTTTCGGGCGTGATGTTCACGCGGAAGTATTCGCGGTCAAGCATGGCACAGACCTGTTCAGTAGTGAAGGTCTTACCGTTACCCGACAGACCCCAAACATAGACGGGGAAGAATCGGTTGCTCTTGATAATGTCGTAGATGACATCGTGGTTGCCCCACGCGACATAGTTCGGGTCGCGGGTGGGGACAACTGCCTCACCGCTCAACACGGCAAGGTTGAAGGACGCATCCGTAGACGGGGCGGCAGCAACTGCCTCCACCAAGGACGGAGCGGCGGCGACTGCCACAGGAGCAGGAGCAGCAGGACGAGCGACCGCAACGGGCGCGGTCTTCGTCTTGACGGTCTCGCCACTCGCGGCGGGGAGTCGGTACTTGCCCCATGCGAGGCGGTACTGACGGTCGTTGACAAACCACGCGGGGATTGGCAAGCCAGCCTTTTCGGCGGCTTCAACAACTTGCGGACGGGTGATCTCACGCTTGCCGCCAGTCAAGGCATAGGCGGCGGTGAGGAACTTTGACTTTGCTTCTGATCGCTTCATTCGGGGGGTCTCCTTCGTTACGCCCCAATCTTAACCCATCCTCCCCCACAAGTCAATACCCTACTTCAAATTATTTTGAGTCCGATAACATGATGTTTCCTTAAGGAATCCTTAAGTAAAGATGACCAATAACTCCCCTACACGCGCACGGGCGCGTTCTACTATAGAGGGCGGGGGTTGAGTCCGATAACTTATATTTGAGAAAGGGCTTGCATGGGGGGCGGGATTGTGTTATACTTGGGGCGTGACCTCTCTCCTGAACAACCCCATGCAGACCCCTGCCCCCTCTCGCCGTGCCGTTGCGTCCCTCTCATTGCTTGCCAAGTTGCTTGCATCTGAGAACATTCGCGTTGAGCATAATGCGAAGGCGCAGACTGCTTCCTTTGACACCAAGAGTCGCGTCCTGACGCTGCCTGTGTGGAAGGTGATGAGCGGCGACCTGTACGATATGCTTGTCGCCCACGAAGTGGGTCACGCCCTCTACAGCCCCAAGGGTGACGAGTGGTGCAACGATCTTGAAAAGTTGGCACCTGGCGCGTTCGCTAAGATGCGCCAGTATGTGAACATTGTTGAAGATGCGCGAATTGAACGCATGATGAAGGAACGCTATGCGGGTCTTCGCTCCAACTTCGCCCGTGCCTACCGCGACCTGACGGTTACTAGCCCGAAGTTGTTCGCTCTTGACAAGGATCTCAACGATCTCCCGCTGATTGACCGCGTGAACATTCACTACAAGGTTGGTTTCGCGGTTGAAGTTCCCTTCGCTGCCGAAGAGATGAGCCTCGTCAAGCGCGTGGCAGAGACCAAGACATGGGACGAAGTTGTCGCCCTTGCCAAGGAACTCTACGATCTCTCCAAGCAGCAGAAGCAGGAGCAGCAGGAGCAGGACGAACAGGGCGAGGATCAGAATCCCGCTAGCGGTGAGCAGGGTGAGGCTGACGAGAGCGAGTCGGGCATGGAGTCTGATAAGCAGGAGCGCGGCGAGACCGAAGCCGAAGGCGAGAACGATGAGGCAGGTGAGTCCACCGAAGGCGGCGAAGAGTCGGATTCGGCTTCGGATTCCAACGATTCGGATTCCGCTGAAGAGTCGGACGCTGAACAGGACGGCGGCGAGTCGGGTGAGGATGGCGAACAGAAGTCCGATAACGCCAAGCCCTCCAACTCCAAGTCCAAGAAGTCTCAGAAGACCCAAACCCCCGATGCCGAAGCCGAAGAGTCCATCACCGAAAAGATGATGGATCAACTTTCCAAGCAAAACCTTGATAAGGAAAACCCCTACGGCATCAGCGGTTCGGGTCAGATTACGATGCCCGTCTTTGATGTTGCAAAGGGCGTGGTG
>Ga0114958_10002258_pt1 | contig 14550 bp, 9 predicted proteins | sample C_130208_EF_Meta_FD_89577 | JGI IMG/M metagenome (GOLD analysis project Ga0114958, IMG submission 89577) | Freshwater microbial communities from Lake Croche, Canada to study carbon cycling - C_130208_EF_MetaG | ecosystem: Environmental > Aquatic > Freshwater > Lake | place: Lake Croche, Canada... | reverse complement strand
GACGTACTGGAAAAGCTGGCAGAGGCACGCGGAGAATTCTTGACGAATGAAACCATTCGAGCCTTGAATTTTCCTTCCCGTTCAACGCTTGTAGCGCGATTTTTGAATACGGAGTCTCATATCGTCGAACTCGTGAACCGCATTCATGCGACTCATGTGTACGGTACGTTACGGGATGCGCTACTCACTGTGACTATTCCAGGTGGAGCGATCGCTCGTAATTTTTCAGATCCGGTCGCCGTGACCGCTAGTACCAATCAAATCAATGCTGGCCTAGAAGCTATTGAGACGGCTTCTTCTCCTTGCGCGATTTGCCAGGAGGCAATTTCGTCTGGCGGGGCACGGATTCGGGTTTGTCAGCATGAGTATCATCGGTCTTGCATCGTGAACTGGTTTTCGATGAGTGTCCGATGTCCAGTCTGTCGTCACGATATTCGTGAAACGGGTCCGGCAGCCCAAACATCGACTGACGTATTACGAACATCCGTTCCACTGCCAAGCCAGTCGGAGGACTCACAAACCGCGGAATAGGATCTGATTCTCCATACTGAATTCGATGAAGCATTCGCCTCACATCATGATTACAATCTTTCATTAGCGTAGACACATCGTGTTGTGGAAAAAATAGTTGTAGGTCCATAGCTCTAGGTGGAAAACACCTCAATGTTTCAATGTGGTCAACATTTCTCTTAAAGATAGTTGGAAGTTCGTTTCCCGTACAAATAATCGGGACTTTACGGGTTGTATCTTTAATCCATTCTACAATCTTGTTTTGGGCATGAGGATCAGAACCGTCAACTTCATCCAAAATCACACACGTTTTTCTACTCGTCTCGCCGCGAATGAACGAATGAATATTCACGGCAGAACGACACGCATCCTTGATTTTTTCTACATCTTCAAAACTCCTAATCGATCGAGAAGCATTAATTTCAAGTGGATCAAACCCGTAACTTCTGGCAGCTGCCAGAGCTAACGTCGTTTTTCCAATACCAGGAGGGCCCGATAGCATAATCGCTTTACGAAAATCTTTGGATTCAAGATACTTTCGTAGAGATTCTTTTTCTTCACGGTATCCAATCACGTCATCCAATGTGGTAGGACGGTACACTTCAGCATACATTACCCTCCTTATCCAAAACAATCTAAACGCATTGTACGTAGTCAAAGTGCGCATATAAGACAGTGGTCAGTCCCAGGCTCTTATAAGGCCTGTACCCGAGTTCGATTCTCGGTATGCGCATTTACGGGCAGTTAGATGGCCAATCAGTTCCACACGTATGTGCCAAATTGCACTTTGCTTCTGGGGTCTGAAGTGTCTCTGTCTTTGGATCAAACGGTGTGCATGTTGTCTGGTACTGTGGCTCACACAACCCATTTCCAACATTCAGCGCCCATTTATCTGGGCAAGGAGACCCCTTGCCCGCAGGAATTACCATCTGGGGATTTATGACGTATTTGTACAGCGCCAATAATACAAGTGTCACGATAGCTGCGACAAATACAGAGGATAATATGTCGCTAGGTTTCATTCTTGTTTTTCTACAGAGAAAGTAATGGAAGTCGCTCGGCACGTCATAGAAACATACTTTAAAGACACTCCAAATCCTTTGGTTCGTCACCATCTTGATTCCTTTTCGGACTTCTTGAGTACGAAGATTCCGAACTTCATTCGTGGTTGGAATCCGAATATTGGTCGGATTCTATCCGACGGACGCGAGATCCATATTTATATTGGCGGGAAGACCGGTGATAAGATCCGGTATTATCCTCGCGTTGATGACGATTCTGGTGTGGCTGTACTCCCCCATGCTTGCCGTCTAGACAATACGACATACTCGTTTGAAATTAGGGCCGATATGGATATCGAGTATGTGTTTAGTGATGAAACCGTGACGCAGTCGTTTGAAGATGTATCTATTGGTCATTTTCCTTTAATGTTGAAGAGTCCATTATGTTACATTACATCCATGGGACCGTCCGAACTGTCGGATGCAGGAGAGTGTAGGTTCGAGCTTGGCGGGTACTTTATTGTAGGAGGTGCCGAGAAAGTGTTGTTGACACAGGAACGGTTGGCAGACAATATGATGTACGCTAACAAGCGCCCCAAAACGTCGGCGTCCCGTCCTCCCGTCGTTGGACGAGTAGAAGAAGAGGAGGTATCAACCAAGGTTGAAGGTGCTACGAAAGGTGAGCCGGACGAGTACATTGCCGGAATACGTACCATCAACGAATCAGGCACGAACGGACCCTACTTCCACTTTCTCGTCCTTCCTCCAAAAAATATACGCCCAAACGATCCCCAAGTAATTGCCAAGACAGACAACTTTTCAGAATTTTACAATAAGCGTCTGTGTATTATTCAGTTACCTGGGTTCGCCAAGCCTGTACCTATTATCAGCGTATTTTACGCCCTGGGTGTCACGACAGATAAGGATATTTACGACACGATCTTTGCCGGAGTTCCAGATGAGGAAAGATCTATTTACGACGAAACATTTGCAGAAATCATCTTATCTCATCACCAGTTCTTAAGTGACGAGATGAAGAAGGAAGACGATCAAGCCCAAGATGCTAACCTTCTAGTCCTCAAACGAGTATGCCGTACCCCAACCCAAGCTGCAGTCTACGTGAACTTGTACAACGACCTCTTTTCGCACTGCGAGCCTCGGGAAGGAGAAAGTGCCGCATCACTGTATCGTCGCAAATCATACTTACTGGGCCAAATGCTGAAAATGACGATTGATGTGTCGTTGGATATCAAACCCAAGAGTGACCGGGATCATTACCGATACAAGCGACTGTATGCTTCCGGAGACCTATGTTTCACCGAATTTCGTGAGATCTACAAGGGAATCGCGAACAACATGCTTCTGCGTATGGACGAGCGCATAGAGTTTGAGGGTCCAACGTATGCGGGTAAGAAACTCGTAACTCTAACTCGCAACGGTCCAAGCCAGTACTGGAAACCGTATGTGATGCTGGGCGAAATCGAGAAGTCATTTAAAGGAAAGTGGGGAGGCAAAGACGGTATTTGCCAAGAGCTTACACGGGTTTCTTACATTGGAACGATAGCTATGTTGCGTCGTGTTAACTTGGATATGGACAAGAACACGAAAGCGTATGCTGCTCGTAGGTTACATGGAACATCTTGGGGGTATATGTGTCCTTCAGATAACCCAGATGGAGGAAATGTGGGGATGATTAAGTCTATGACTCTTCTGTCATCTATTACTACTACAACTCCATCAAAAGTGATGTACGATATTGTGAAATCGTTCAAGACATTCAAGCCAACGCATTTAATTCATCCTGGAAAGTTCAGTCCAATCTGGACAAAAGTGTATGTGAACTCGGATCTTGTAGGTATATTTGCGGGAGGCACAGAAGAGTTTCATTACGATACGTTACAGAAACGCCGAAATCGCGAAATCTCAAAGTTTATTTCACTGTGCTGGAATCGGGCAGATAACGAGTACCTTATCTACACAGATGCTGGACGAGCGACTCGGCCACTGTATCGTGAAGGCACAAAACCAGAAGCCGTGAAGCGGATTACGAAATGGTCGGACTTTGATTCCAAAATTATGGATTACATTGATCCCCAAGAACTGGAGTGCCTCCGTATTCGTATGGAGCCATTTTCCGAAGTACAGTTATCTGAAATCCATGGGTCAACAATGTTCTCGGCGTCAGGAAGTGTTATTCCCAATGCGGATCATAACCAAGCTCCGCGCAATATGTTCTCATGCCAGCAGTCCAAGCATGCGTGTGGATGGCATAATACTGCATTCAATAAACGATTCGATACTATGGCAGTATGGATGAATACGCCACAACTTCCGTTATCCCAAACTTGGACATCCCGCCATATTCTGGGTAAAGATGGTTGTTTAGGGTACGGAGATAACATCATTGTAGCCCTAGGAATTTATTCGGGATACAACCAGGAAGATTCAGTGATTATTAACGATACTGCTCTAAAGCGTGGTCTGTTTGATACGATTTACTACCATTCGTACGACGTCACCGAGGAAGCTCTGTCGTCTGGGTTTGATAAAGGTAAGTTTACTGTATTCAAGTCTACTTTATTTGGAAATATCGTGACCGATCCTCGGTACCGCGAAACTGTCATACCGAAAGAAGGAAAGGACTACACGAAACTTGATGGCGATGGAATTATTGCAGTCGGAAAAGAGGTCACTGAAGATACTATTCTGGTAGGTATTGTAACCCCGCAATCCAATGATAACCATGAAATTTTGGGGTACCGCGACAAGAGTTACAAGCCGAAACGTGGACAAAGGGGTATAGTTGATGGAGTGTACCGGTATATTACGAAGGAAGGTCTGCGTGGAGTCAAGATCCGCGTAGCTGAAAAGCGCAGCCCAGTGTTAGGCGATAAGTTTTGTTCGCGCCACGGGCAAAAGGGAACTGTAGGTCTTCGGATGGCAGAAGAAGATTTACCATTCACTGCGTCAGGATTACGTCCAGACATGATTGTGAATCCCCTTGCGTTTCCTTCGCGCATGACGATCGGCCAGTTCATTGAAACTATGTCCGTCAAAGCTGGTATTGAAGTTGGAACTTTAGTTGATTCGACATCATTTGCAACACAAAACCGTATTTCCGAAATGAAGGATTTTCTTCTGAAGTTAGGCATGCATCCGTATGGACATGAAATCATGTACAACGGCGAAACTGGAGAAATGATGGATGCCGAGATCTTTATTGGTCCCACATACTACTTGCGTCTCAAGCTTATGGTCGACGACAAGATCAATTATCGTACGCGCGGACCCAAAACGATGCTGACCCATCAGCCGGTAGAAGGCAGAGCAAACGATGGAGGATTGCGTATTGGAGAAATGGAGCGCGACTCGATTATTTCACACGGAATGTCAAAATTCCTGCACGAAAGTATGATGGAACGCTCCGATAAATCAGAAACTTTACTCCAGAAAGAAACTGGATATTTGGATTCGTCCGCCGACCAGCAGGGGCAACCGATAGAGATCCCGTACTCCGCAGGTCTCTTTTTACGTGAACTTGAATCCATGCATATTTCACTTCAGCTCGCTTCGCCCTAGAAACGAATTTTGTTGACTTAAGTTTACAGATGAACAACAACATGACAGACCATATGTACGTAACAAAGCGTAACGGCGACCGCGTCCCAGTATCATTTGACGAGATTCTCCAGCGTGTCCGAAAACTATCGGACGGGCTAGAGCACGTTAATCCGGATCTGGTCGCCCAAAAGGTGTGTAATCAGCTCACAGACGGAATGCCTACGTCCAAGCTTGATGAGTTTGCCGCGGAAACGTGTGCAATGATGCAGGCGCGCTACCATCCGAATTACGGCATGCTAGCGTCTCGTATCGTGATTGACAATCACCACAAGACGACTACCAATAGCCTGCTCGAATGTGTAGAGAAGCTCTACCATGGCAAGACCCAAATTATCTCGGACGAGTACCATGACCTAGTATGCAAACATTCGGACAAGTATCAGGACATGATCTGTTACGATTGCGACTTCGTGTTCGATTACTTTGGGTTTAAGACTCTAGAGCGCGGCTATCTTCTGAAAGTGAATGGCGAAGTGGTTGAGCGACCCCAGCATATGTGGATGCGTGTCGCGATCCAGCTTCATGGTGATAACTTTATGAAGGTGAAAGAGACGTACGATGCTCTGTCTCAAGGATACTTCATTCACGCCACCCCAACCCTCTTTAATTCAGGAACTCGAACTCCTCAACTCTCATCGTGTTTCCTCGTCCAAATGGCTGATGACTCGATTCAGGGGATTTACAAGACTCTGGGCGACTGTGCCCAGATTTCAAAGTGGGCTGGCGGAATTGGTCTGTCTGTCCATAACATTCGCGCGCGCGGATCCAAGATCCACGGCACCAATGGTGAGTCGACTGGCTTGGTCCCTATGCTCAAGGTGTTCAACGATACTGCCAAGTACGTTAACCAGGGTGGAAAGCGCAACGGTTCGTTCGCAATCTATTTGGAGCCGTGGCATGCGGACATCGAGGACTTTCTGCGTCTACGTCTGAACCAGGGAGCTGAAGAGGATCGAGCTCGTGATCTGTTCTACGGTCTGTGGATCTGCGACCTGTTTATGAAGCGTGTGGAAGCGAACGCTGATTGGACCCTCATGTGTCCCAAGGAATGCCCAGGTCTGGATGAAGTGTGGGGACCGAAGTTCGAGGAACTGTATCACACATATGAATCTGAAGGAAAGGGTCGCAAGACTGTTCCTGCACAAAAGATCTGGCAGATGATTCTGGACTGCCAGATCCAGACGGGAAATCCTTACCTATGCTACAAGGACGCTGCCAATTCCAAGTCGAATCAGCAGAATCTGGGTACAATCAAGTCGTCGAATCTGTGTACCGAGATTATGGAGTTTACATCTCCTACCGAAACCGCTGTATGTAACTTGGGTTCACTGGCTCTACCAAAGTTCGTGGAAGATGGAGTCTTTAATTTCAGTAAGCTTCAGGCATACACTCGAATCCTTGCCCTGAATCTGGATATTGTGATTGATAAGAACTTCTATCCAACTCCAGAAACCCGTGCATCCAATATGCGTAACCGCCCCATCGGGATTGGCGTTCAGGGATTAGCTGATGTATTCGCCATCATGCGTCTACCTTGGTCTTCGCCCGAAGCCCAGACACTCAATCGCGATATCTTCGAGAATATCTATTACGCTGCCTGCCAGTCCAGCATTGAAACTGCGGCATCAAAGACGACCGAAGCGTACTGGCGCGGAATGCCAGTTGTCGAAAAGGCTGGACATTACGACTCTTATTCTGGTTCACCGACGTCGCATGGAAAGTTTCAGTTTGATTTGTGGAATGGCGAGACCTCTACGCTAGATTGGGTCAGGCTACGTCACGAGATGTCCCGGTACGGTATCCGTAACTCTCTGCTCGTAGCCCCAATGCCGACTGCATCCACATCGCAGATTCTAGGGAACAATGAGTGCTTTGAGCCGTTCACGTCCAACCTGTATACTCGCCGCGTCCTCGCCGGTGATTTCATGGTCGTGAACAAGTATCTCGTAGCTGATCTCATCAAGTTGCGACTATGGAATTCGTGGACTCGCGAACAGATTATGAATCATAACGGTTCGATTCAGAACATTGAGGAGATCCCCGATGATCTGAAGGAGCTGTATAAAACTGCATGGGAAATACCCCAGAAGACTCTCATTAATATGGCTCGCGATCGGGCTCCGTTCATTTGTCAGTCGCAGTCGCTCAATCTGTTTCTAACCGAGCCAACGTACGCTAAAATTTCGTCCATGCATATGTACGCCTGGAAGCAGGGTCTAAAAACTGGATGCTATTACTTGCGTACAAAAGCCGCGGCCTCTGCCCAGAAATTCACGGTCGAGCCCTGCCAATCCTGTTCAGCATAAACAATTTCTCCTAGAAAGAGTATAAAACAGAATGGAGGGATACACGCCACTCAACGGTTCTGCCGGTAATGCTGCGCCTGTTGGCGGTCGCCGCCGCTCCCGCAAGGGGCTGAAGACGCACCTGCGCCTAGTCAAGAAGAAGACTGTCCGTAAGATGCTCGCCAAGAAGGGTCTCCGCATGCGTGGCGGTGCCGAGCCCGCCAAGACGGATGGCGTCGTACCGGCGACGGGTGAGGTTGTCGAGGGTGCTGCCAAGCACGGTGGCCGCCGCCGCCGCCGCACGGGCCGCAAGAGCCACCGCCGCTCTCGCAAGGTGTTCGGCCTCTTCTAAACCTTCTCCTTCAGTTCCTCGCCGATCTGCGATACCATCGCAAACAGTTTTTCATTGAATCCGTAATGATTCCCATTCGGTTCCTTCATCGTAGGCGTACGACGCGCGGACGTATTCTTGGGATGAACGAGACTTACGATAACGTCCTGGGGTGATAACTCACGACACATTTGCTCACGACCGTGAATGAATGCGTCAGCTTCTCCTATCTGAACATCGTCCTGAAACCCACGCTCTTCCCAGAACTTACGAGTGAAAATCAGGGTGGCTTCAGATACACGCTTTGACTGTTCAAGTACCATTGGCGGTACATTCATAAACGACGCGTAATTCGCAATATCGTAACACGGAATCGTCGTGCAGAAAGCACACTCCTTCTTTGGCTCTTTCATCAACATGGCCACACGATGAAGAATTGAGTTATTGGGGTACACATCGTCGTCGTCCATGAACGCCACAATATCATACATTGACTCCTTCACGCCCAAATTACGCTTCTGGGAAACCGTCATTTTCTCACACCGAACATACTTTACATTCGGAACTCCAAACAATGTATCTTCAATCGAGTCGTCGCCATCATCCACAATCACCAGCTCCATTTTAGATTCGGGGTATGATTGGATCATGTAAGAATACTTGGCCAGCGGCATAAAAATACGGCGATCTTTTGTGATCATCACGATGCTAACGTCTGGAAGTATGTCCTCCTTTGGCAAAGTGTCTTTGAGCGAATAGGGCTGGATATTGAGAGAAGGAAGCATCAGTTTCATTCCATCAACGAACGCCTGGTGGTGAGCTCCATACAATTCGCGGCAAATTTGGGATCCAATACGCTTGTACTTGAAATCGGTTTCAACATACAGTTCTAGAGCGTCAATAATCGACTGGATATCAGAGTCTACAAACACGCCCAGACAGTCGGGTTGGTCAAGCCGACGAGATTCGCGAGCGTAGAATACTCCGGACTGCGGAGGTCCAGCGACATCCTCTAAAAAGGGACGAATGGGTGACACGAGAACGTTACATCCGGCAGACATTGCCTCGTTTACGGCGTGGCAGAATCCTTCAGACACCGATAAGCAAATACACAGTCCACACTCGCGAAAGAGTTCATCGTACTCGTTTTCGGTGAGTGGTTTGGTATATAAAACAACCTTTGACTTGATATCGTCAGGAACTACAATGGTGGTATCCTCTGCAGAGTAAGGAATGTGTAACGTAGGAAGCTTGCGGTATAGATCGGGCTTGGATAGTATACGCTGATATGCTTGTAGAATGGGCTTTGGGTGACGGTAAATGTTCTTGCCTACCGGTACAATTGCCTTGTAATAATTCTTCTTGTCGGTTTCTGGAACCCATCGCTTATCCAGAGACGTCCATCCAATCTTCTTTACATTGGGCGTGTACGTCTTGAAAATATCGTAGCATTCCGTCGTCTTTGCCCAGATTTCGTCAACCTGCGACATATACGGAATCCAGGTCTTGTACGTCCACTCGGGATTCGGGATCCAGATATTCTTTCCAGCATACGGGAACAGTGATGGCGAAATGACTTCCATAAAAATATTTACGTCAGCGTCAGGGCATTCGGGGAGCATGTAGTGTACACGAAAGAACTGGGTCTCTTCTCCAAACACAGCAGTGAATACTCCGCGAATAATGTGGACGTCGTGCATCAACCCGGTTCGGGGCTTAAAATTGGAAATGATATTCACCTTCATTTTGTAAAGTACTTACTTCCTGATTAAACGCCTTGTGACGCGCCCCGAAGGAATCCTTCGACGAAGAGTTTTGCTTTTAGTCCCAAGATACTTCAAGTACTCGTGCCAATTTTTTGGTGAGCATTCGGTGAGAAAGACACATGGACGATCGCGGAACCATGATGCGGACGTAAGACCTGCCCACTTCCAGAACTCGACTGGGTCTTTGATTTCCGGAGCATTCAGTTCCGTCGTTTCTGCCAGTTCACGACACTGAACTTTCTGTTCTAGACTTTCAAAGCCGTAGTGAGGAGAGAACAAATTCGATTTGAACGGTTCATCAGTTGAAAACTTCTTACCATCCCAGCCTACCTTTGTAATAGGTCGGAATGAGTCCCAAGTGGGCTCAAACACGTATAACGTTTGATTCAGTTTTCCGTATGTGCGAGTATGAAATAGGCGCACGTCCATTGATTAGTTAAAAGAAGCTCTTTAGCTCACCCGTACGCGTACCGTACACGTGAGGATTCATGGGGTTAGCAATCGGCGGCGCGAAATCCTCAATGTCCTTGCGATAGAACATGTGGAAGTCGGCTTCCGAGTACACTTTGGCAGATGCGTATCCCACAACTCGGGAATTGAGGTCAGCAAGTTCAGCAGCTACGTTTTTGGGATCGTTCAGGGAGAACATCAAGTAGTAGCTGCGCATAATGATCTTGAGGTCGTCGTCATTCTGGCGATCGACATGGTACTTTCCTCCACTTAATAGCAGAACCTGTGCCTGAATATCGCTCTGTAGCTTGTCTACATTCGCATCGCTGAAGAATACGGTGTTGAGAGGAGTACACTGGTGAATGTGTCCAACCATATCAAACCGATTCGTCTGTTCAAATAGAACCGGGCCTTCGGAATACATCTTGTACGGCCGAGCAGCAAAGTCTCGGACGCTGGGATCGTTTATGTTAGGAACCGGGCCACTGTGTTTGGGAGCAGGAAACTGCTGCGACGAAGATGTCATATTGTAGCGGTTCGGGACATACGGATCCTGGATCTGTTCTAGAACCGTCTTTTCCATTATTAGATCTGTAACATTTTTTCGTAAATATTTGACTGGAGGATCTCATTAATAGCCAAACTCATTGAGAAGGACCCTCCTTGCATATCCAGCAAGGCGCCGTACGAATCCACGACACTAATGACCAGTTTGTGGACGTTTGTTGGTTGAGGGAAGAAGTACTCTTTTGTGACAGTATCTAATTGAATATTATCGTATTGTACTTCAAATTTTGGTACTGTGATTGGTACTTTCAAGAACGCCGATAATTTTGTTTGGTCGGGGTACTGATGATGAATTTGGTACCAATCATTGATTTTAATGTAAACATACTGATCTTGTTTGACGTCTGGTCTGGTGTTCGCCGTTAATGTATACGGAGGTGTATCGGCAGTGGATAAGTTATCGTTCAAGTCATAGAACCCTAAATTGTACCCAATTCCGTTACGTGTGAAGCTGTCAGGATGAGACGGAAAATCTATATTGAATTCATGGTTTGATTTTAGAGTCAATTTTAGATCACGAGGATTCTGGTCGATTCCAAAGTAAAAGTATCCGGTGTTCCCAGTATAACCGGTTGTCCCAGTAAGACCATACGCAGATGATACAGAACTCAGTGTATTTGAAATGATTGTTGACGTTAAGAGTGGCACATCATAATTGCCATCAGGGATTGTTACAGTCACTGTTGGGCCGGTCACCCCCGGAGCAGTATCCAGTAACGTAATATTGAACGTCGTATTATCTCGACCAATATTCGTTACAGGATTTAAATGCGTGAACGTGTAAAAACTGTTCTCGAATTCTAGAGATGTCACTTTAATTGAGGTCACGTTCTTGTATTGTTTCCCTAACATGATAGCAAACTCTGTGCCCGACGAGGTGCCAAAACTTGCTTGAATAGCGGCTTGGGCTGCGCATTGTGATCGCGATAGCCGTTCAGGATTCGGGGCAGCAACAGCACGGAAACGACCATCAATATTCACAACGGTTGTTCGGATATCTTTGTTGTATCCATACGATGCCTTACCTTGTTCATTCTTTGAAGCTTCTGGTTTCACAACATTTTCAGGTTTGTTGCGATCACCTTGAAACTTATTGAAGTCATCGCTTTCCTCGATCGCTTGTTCGGAATACTTATCTTCATCGAAAGCATCTACTTCTTCGTGCTCATAAAACCGGTTGACAATGTACTGATTCGCTGCATTCTCTTCATAAATTTCAGCAACCAATTCTTGGTATGTCGGTTGCTGATCCTCCATTCTTACTGATAACATGGGAATATGAAAATATGAGAATAACATAAATGCCGTTCTTATCGGTGAGCCAGTATTTATCACAAAGCAAGACTGTATGTGCTGCACCTGGTATTCAAGGAGATCGAGGACCAACTGGTGGTCTAGGACTGACTGGAGCTCAAGGACCTACTGGAGTTGGTGGAGCACTTGGTCCTACGGGTCCTGGAATTACAGGGGCGCGTGGCGCAACTGGTCCAACTGGTCCTACATTCAGTCTAGCGATTGATCCTATCGCCATAGGCATTGGAGCAGGATTAGGCCTAACGCTCGACACGATTTCAATTGGACAGGAGGCTGGAAAAACTAATCAACAAGACCAAGCAATTGCAATTGGTAATCGGTCGGGATTTAGTAACCAACAAGATTACGGAATTGCGATTGGAACTGACGCTGGACGTGATAACCAGCAGATTCGAACTGTTGCAATTGGAAACGAAGCCGGAAAAACTAATCAAACAGATTACGGAGTTGCGGTTGGATACCAGGCAGGGTTTTCAAATCAGCAGCAGAATGCAGTTGCTATTGGAAATCAAGCTGGAAAAACTAGCCAGCAGGGTGGAGCTGTTGCTATTGGACAGGAAGCCGGAAAAACTAATCAATTAGGTAATGCAGTCGCAATTGGAAACCAGGCAGGGTGGTCGAATCAGCAGGATAGCGCAGTTGCTATTGGGAATAGCGCGGGGAAAAATAGTCAATCTAAAAAGAGTATTGCGATCGGTTATAATGCAGGTGCTTCTAGTCAAGGTGACCACGAAGACCCCGACGCCGATCCTTCGATTGCGATAGGCACTGATGCTGGCGCAGCAAATCAGGCCAATGGTGGAATTGCTATAGGCATTCAAGCAGGGTACACTGACCAAGGTAGTTCAACTATAGCTATTGGAGGAGCTGCTGGGAGAACAAGGCAAGGAAACGGATCTATAGCTATTGGGCTATTCGCAGGGTATACTGATCAACCACCTAACAGTATAGTTCTCAATGCATCTAACAGCATCCTTAATGGTTCCGCAAATTCAGCATTTTACGTAGCGCCTGTACGCTCAAATAATGCGATTACACTGGCATTAGGGTACGACACTGTACATAAAGAAATTGTCACAACGACGGGAATTGGTGGTGGAGGACAAATTATAGCATTTGGTTCAGTAATTAACGGCGATCTTACATGGACTTCACTAGCCGATGATGTTTATTATACCGATATAACAGGCTTACCTTCATCTATTAATGTTGGACAGCAGTGTTTGTGCTCATTTGTAATTACCGACACTGACAATCTCAGTTCATGGATTGGATCTTTTGCTGATACGAAAATTGTTGCAACATATTCTTTGCCTGGGACTATACGAGTATATTGCCTTAAACCAATAACTGATTCTACAAACAAATACAAATTAAATCTTACATATTTGGTAACATCGAGTCAGTTGAATCCAAACTAATTAAACCTTCAGCGTCTGCAGTTCTTCGTGCCACACCATCGCCCCGTTCTTCTTCTCCAGATCGGCAATTTGCGCCTTCAGATCCGCCAGATCCTTTTCGTGCTTCAGCGCGTGTTTCAGCGTCAGTGAAGCGATCGGAAGATTCAAGAGGTAATCGTACCCATCACGAATCTTATCGAACTTATCCGACGCCAGCAGATGGTCACACTCTTCGCCCGTCTTCTTGCGCAACTCCGGCCGCGGCTTGTCCTCGCACTGCTGCCGAATGAATCGCACGACATTCTCGTGGTAAGGCAACTTCTCCTTGAGCTCGTTCAGCATATACGCCAGCCGATCACGGTACAGTGCCAGTCGCACGCCACAGAACTCGCGCAGGATCTCGCCCACGCTCTCGTACTTGTGGATCACACACTTCGAGTTGAATGCGTGCATGTTCGTCAACTTGATCTTCTCAACCAACAACTTCTCCAGCGGCGCCATACCGGCAGGACCCAGCTTGACTTTTACTAGAACGTCCGTGTCCGTCGATGTATCGGAGTAATCGCGAATCACACCGTCGGTGAGCATCTTATCGAGCTTCTCGCGGAAATCCATCGTCCATGTCTCAATTGGCAGCTCGGTGATCACGAGCGTGTTATCGCTCTCAAGCTTAAAGAGTCCACGAACTTCGTAATCTTGGTCACTAACTTTTCGGATTGTTCCCTTAAACTTGGAATAGTACGGCGTGAACTCTCGATCAAGACCTGTGCCGGTCTTGAGCCATTGAGCAATGGCGTCCTTAAGTTCGAGCGGGTTGAACTGGGGGATGAAAGTAGAGTATCCCGTTCCGATACCTCGCGATCCATTGACTAGGAGCATAGGAAGAATTGGAGCATACCAATCGGGCTCGACTGGCATTCCGTCGTCGTCGCGATAGTTCAGGCACGGAAAGTCCGAGCTTGGAACTAGGTCATGAACATACGGTTGGAGATACGTGTGGATATAACGGGGAGACGCCGAATCCTTACCTCCCTGCAACCGAGTCCCAAACTGGCCCTGGGGGACAAACCACGCAACGTTGTTCGTACCCACGAAATCTTGAGCCATTCCTACGATCGCATCATTCAATGACGCCTCGCCGTGATGGTATCCGGAATGCTCTGACACATACCCCGCAAACTGGGCGACACGGATCTCCTGCTTCAAGTTACGCTTGAATGCCGAGTACAGAATCTTGCGTTGCGACGTCTTCAGTCCGTCCATCACGTTCGGGATACTGCGCTCCAAATTGTAGTTCGAGAAGTG
>Ga0114958_10002255_pt1 | contig 14558 bp, 13 predicted proteins | sample C_130208_EF_Meta_FD_89577 | JGI IMG/M metagenome (GOLD analysis project Ga0114958, IMG submission 89577) | Freshwater microbial communities from Lake Croche, Canada to study carbon cycling - C_130208_EF_MetaG | ecosystem: Environmental > Aquatic > Freshwater > Lake | place: Lake Croche, Canada... | reverse complement strand
ATTTCTTTTGGAAAATAAATCACTTCTTCTGTTTGGCGTTTTTCCATATAACTTCCAGTATCCCAAATGCCATTTTTATTATCGTCATAAATAATTCTCAACGAATATAAAGCGGGTTCCAACGCCAAAAATTCGACTATATTGTTTTTTTCGGTATATTCAGTTGCTTTTACTTTTCCCTCCTTATCGGTTAATTCCACTATGATTGGAAATTTTTTAACATGCTCCAAAATCACTGTTAAATTACCATAATCTGAACTGCTTTTAGTAGCAATAGCATATTTTAATATTTTGTTTTGTTTTTCATAAAAATCAGTCAAAGCACCAGGCATCAAAGCTATTTGGTATTTTTCTAACGGTTCTTTTTTGAAATTTAAAAATAGTTTTTGATGAAAATCATCATATTCCGTAGTAAAATCAACTTGTAACGAATCTTTATTCTTAATACTGATTTTTGATTTATCAAAATTTAGTAAAGGAATACTCGTAGTAAGAGTAAATTTTTCACGAAGTGGAAGAATTCCACTAAATTCTGGACTAATTGAAAGTGTATCGGCTTTTTGTTTTTTTAATTTAACCGTAAAATCTGCTTTAAATCTATCCTTTGAAACGGCAACTTGCAAAGAGTCGGCTTTTATTGGTTTGAACCATACTTGAAGAGAGTCTTTTTTAGGAAATTGTGTCAGGATTGATGGAATAATTTCTGTTCCATTTTTTACAGTAACATTCACTCCTTTTGGATTGCCTTCATAACCCATAAGCAGTCTGTTTGCTGATTCCTGAGTTGGTTTAATGGCTTTGAACGGCAGTTTTTCTTTAAATAATGCTAACTCAAAAATAGTATCATTGGGAATAGTAATATAGTGTTTTTGAAACCCAATTTTATCTGTTTTTGGATTGAATTTATTGTTCCCATTGTCTTTCAAAGCTACTAAAAAGTATTTCCCGGCTTTGATGTTCTCAATTTGAACTACTTTTAAACTATCCAAAGTATTAGTAATATATCGTGGTGTTTCTTTATATATTGTTGAGTCATTGAACTTTTCATTCACTTCATATAGCATTATCGAAACAAAATTAGGTGCTTTCTTTTCTAAAGCATCTTTAACTTTGACATTCAATTTCAACGAGTCAATATAAGTGCCAGTCGAAAATACATATTTGAACTGTGAATAAGGATTGGCTTCATTATTATCTTCTATACTCTGACCAAAATTGAAACTATAGGTGGTATTGGGTTTAAGCGTATCCTTAATTTTTATGGTAATCACTTTACTAGCATTATAGGGTAAAATATCAGGCTGATTTTTCATTGGTGGAGATATAATTAACTGCTTATTGACATTTTTTAGTTTTACATATTCATCAAAAACTAATTTAATTTCTTTGCCATTAAAATTCGTGGTCAAATTTTTAGGAAAACTAGCTTTCAAAATTGGCGCAATCGTGTCTTTATCGCCACCAGTAATAGAACCGCGTTTGGCACAACTAGCCAATACTAAGACAAAAAACAAACAAAATAACTGGTAACTAGATTTTGGCATACTGCAATTTTTTCAAAGCACAAAATAACAATTATATTTAGTGTGAATGAAATGTTTTAAGTGAAAGTTTATAAATTAACTATGCGACAAAGCCATACAAACAATGCTGATTTTGGCATTGGGTATTTTTAAAATAGCTCGACTACAGGCTTCGAGAGTGGAACCCGTTGTAATCACATCATCTATGAGTAAAAAATGTTTGCCGTGATAAGCTTCCGAAAAAGAAACATCAAAAACAGTGTCTATAACCTCAGCTCTTCCTAATAAGTTTTTCTTAGTTTGTGTTTTTGTATAAATTTTTCGTTGTAACAAGATGTCATTATAGGGAATTTTTAAGTTTTCGGCTAAAGCTTTTCCAAAACCTTCCACCTGATTATAGCCGCGTTCTCTCAATCTTTTCTTGTGCAACGGAACTGGAATGATATAATCTATATCGTTTATTAACGCTAAATCTTTCAACTCATGTGCATACCAATGACCTATCATGGCACTAATATCTTGATGCCCTTTATATTTCAAATGATGCATCATCTCCTGAACAATACCTTTTTTATGAAAGTAAAACAACGCTGCGCCAAAGACTAATGGAATTCTGCCATAAAACTTTTGAACCACTTCATTATTTTCCATTTTATGATGGTTTGTCAACGGAATTTCATGTCGGCATAGCGTACAAATTACGCTTTCATCCTGCAACAAAAGTGAATGACAGCCCACACAAGACTTTGGAAAAAATAAATTTACAATTTGGGGAAGCATGAAAACTAAAAATTAAATAAATCTTTTATATCAATTTCAAGAGCATTAGCAATTTTATAAATGGTATTTAAAGAAGTACTTATTTCTCCTCGTTCTATTCTTCCTATCTGATTAATTGGAATATTGGCATCATTCGCCAGCATTTCTTGAGATAAATTTTTCTCCAACCGCATAGCTCTCAAATGATTTCCAAACTTATATATAAATAATTGCTCTTCTTTTTCCATGAAGGGAAATTCAACATAAAGTCAATTTTTATTAAACACATATTTGTGTTATTAAAAATTATTTATTACGTTTGAAATAAAATCTTTAACTTTAAATATTCATTTCATGAAACATCTAATGAAAAAATTATCCATTTTATTGATTTTATTATTTGCAGCTTTGTTTTTTAGTTGTGAAAAAGACTTGTACGAGGAACCTTTAAGAAAAAAGGAAAGACCAAATCTACAGATTGAAATGAAACCTGTAAACAGAAACTCGGAAGTAATAAATAAAATCCGAAAAAAATTACCCTCAAAATTTATGATAAATGATTATGCAAGAAGAGAAGAAATTCTGCTCACTCTTGAAGGAGATTTTGGAAAAGTTAAACTTGAAAGTGTTTTAGAGGTTGCAAATCAAAACGAAAAAGCATACAGTTTTGAAGTTGATGAGACAGTAAAAGACCCTAATAAATATTTAAATCTTGTAATTGATAAAAATGATGTTATTTGGCTTTATAAAGTTGAGAAATTAGTTCAACAATATAAAAATTATCCGATTAACTCAGAAAGGTTAGTAAAGTACAAATTGAATAGTGATTTAACCCCCCAGTCCTCTACTCCTTGTGATACAATTGTCTATCCACCTTTTCAACCAGACCCAATTCATAATCCTAGTAACGGAGGTGGTGGTATTACTTTTCCTGGAGGTAGTAATTGGCAAAATAATCCCCCTGGAGGTGGTTTTTTCCCTCCAATCAAAAATCCAGGAGTTAGTTCAGGATCGTCTGGTAGTCCCGATAGCGGAAGTAATGGTGTTTATGAAGTAATAGTTGCCGTTGGCGATGCAATTAGTGACGCTTGGAATTGGTTAATAAATCTGTTTTCTTCTACTCCAAAACCACAATCCAGTGGTTGTGGTTGCAAACAAAACGTAGTGATAGTTGCCCCTCCTGATAATCCATGTGGTCCTGATGGCTATATTGCCATTATACCGCAATCTCCAATAATTGACAAAATTAACGAACTAGATGCTATGCTTTTTGATCAACTCACTTATGATGACAAATTGTATCTCCACAATGAAGGACTTGCATATCTTGATTATTTTTATAATTTGGCTCAAAATCCACCCGTTGGTTATGATGTTTATAACATAGTCCCTGAATTAATTACCCATCTAAGAAAAACAGGAGATTTTGAATTTACAAACGAGATTAACGAATTAGCAATGAACGAAACAAATCAAACCGATGTAAATAATTTGGTAAGTATTGCAACTCGTTTAAATAGTAATTCAAGTATTATGTTTAAAGATAGTTTCGCATTAACACTCGACCCATACATTGATTTAGACTTAGACGCACTCTCTACGCCTCCATCAACATTTACTCCTAATCTAGTTCTATTGCATACTTATATGAAATATAGACTATTAAGACAGATGAATCCTACTTGGCCAAAAGCAAAATGTGCATGGGAAGCAAGTAAAGAAATAATTCATTTAAGTTTAGACGCTTTTGGTTTAATACCAGTAGGTGGTGAAGTTGCAGACCTTTTAAACGGTGTATTATATACTATTGAAGGAGATGGTTTAAATGCAACTTTAAGTTATGCTAGTGCAGTGCCTTTTGTTGGTTGGGCGACTGCAGGTACAAAATTCGGAATCATGCTTGCAACGACCGCGACAGGCACCACAAAATTTGTCTGGAAAATGACAAATCATGTATTGGAGTTTGGGAATAGAGGACAATTGCGAAAAGTTCTTAACTTAGCTGTTGGTAATCCTTTAGTGGCACACCATATAATTCCATGGGCGAAAAGTTCACATGAAGTAATTCAAAAGGCAGCTAAATCGGCCGATGCTTTTCATATGAATAAGGCATTAAATGGTATACCTTTAAGTACTGCTGTACATAACGGAAGTCATGCCGCTTATGATCAAAGAGTGGTAGATAGGCTTAATGCAATAAAAAATCAATACGGGCCAAATATGACGCCACAACAAGCTTATGACGCCTTGACAGAATTATTAAATGATATAAGAAATGCGATACAAAATAATCCAAATACACCTATTAATCAAATAGTTTTTTAAAAATGAAATTTTACGCTATAAGAAATTCCGTCAATAATAAAATAGTTGGTGACTACAACCAAGTAGTTACTGCAATCCACCATTGCGATGTATGGGAAAATCCAAAATTTATTGACAGGATTGATTTTGTGAAAATTGGCTTTGAGCCCATTATATCCAATGCGGTATTGGAGAAAAAAGCAAAACTAACAGATTTGATCAATGCAAACTGCATTGGTTTTGGCTTGCGTTTACTAATTAGCGATAAGTTAAAACACATACTCGAAAAGGAATCTGTAAATAAATGTCAGTTTTTTAAATCTCCGGTTATCTTTCAAAATAATAAGATAGATAATTACTGGCTTTTGCATCCTTTTAAATTTGATATGGAATATGTTGATTTTCCAAAAAGTAAAATTAGTGTTAGGGTGAAAAAAGACGGCGGGGGAACTGAAATTAAAAATTTAAGTATAAATTCTGAAAATGAGTTTATTAATTCACTAAGCTTTCATAAAGAGAGAATGGAGATAATTTCAATAACCAATATTCGATTGAATGACAATGTCAATGAGGATTTTTTAATACTAAGACATCTCGAGGGTGGTATTAAATACATTGTTTCTGAAACATTAAAAGAACAAATTGAACTTTCAGATTGTACCGGGATCGAATTTCAACCCATCGGGTTATCCTTAAATGAATGGTTGATGCCCAATGGTGAACGAGAAAAAATATATGGAAAAATTTAGTGAGAATCCTTTACAAGACTGGATAGATAGTGATCCGAAGCTTAGTAAGCTATTAGAAAATATTGAACTTCAAGCGGAAAATGATCAGGAAAGAGCTAGAATTGCTTTTCATAAACTTGCTGAAATGTATAAACTTCCAAAGTTTCCCGATGATGTCCATGAAAGAGAAACAGAACAAGTTGCTGACTTACATTTATACGATCCAATTTCGATGTACGAAGTGTTAGGTAAAATAAAATTTGCTGACAACAATCCTGAAAATATCAAATCCAATGTTCTATTAGCAGCATTCTTAATTAAAAACAAATTTGAACCTTTAATAGATGAAGAATTAAACAAATATTTAGATAATGATGAATTGGCAGGTTTTGGATATAATGGGGAGGATATTGCTGTAGAAATGATTCCAATTAAAACTAATGAAAGTTGGTTTGACAAAGGCTGTACTTTTTTTATTAAAGAAGTATAAAGAAAATCTAAAAACCATTTTTTGCAAACCAAAAACTGGTTTTTTTATTCCTACATTTTACATTGTAAAAAAAATTAATAAATTTTAGAATAAACTTAAAATTCAAATAGTTATGGCATCAACATCAGAAGTAGGACATGCAAAAAACATTGCAAACCTAAATTTACTAAACACCAATATCATAGCTTTAGGTGCAATCTACAATCCAAGCAATCCAAAATTGCTTCTAAATTCTACAAAGAAAACAAACCAAAACAAGAGCAATTCAGCTATGCTTAAGTTTCAAAAAACTTAAACTTCAGCAAAAAAGAAAACTAAAAAAACAACAACTGCTATTCCAAAAAAAATAGCAGTTGTTTTATAATTCCCTTCATTTCGTCATTTTGGCGAAGGAAATTTCTCTAAAAACATCAGCAACCAAAAAACAACTTTAGCAATTGATTCTTAATAACTAGCAATTCATTTTCCTTATTCAGAAACTAACTTTCCCCTTTTAGTTTATCGTTTTCCTTAGTTAGCAACTAATTTATTCCCTTTAACTACTTGTTTTACTCCTTTAGTAGCTGATTTTTATCCTTGAGTAATATCTTTTACTCATTTACAAAAAAAATCCCCTTTAGTAGGAAAATTTATCTCATCCTAATATTAAAATCATTTTATTTCAAAAAAACACCTCAAACCATTATATTAAATTCCCTTTTTATATTTTTGCAACACTATGGCAAAACAAGAAGATTTATTTAAGAACGTAGTTTCGCATGCAAAAGAATACGGATTCATTTTCCCGTCAAGCGAAATTTATGATGGGTTGAGCGCAGTTTATGACTATGCTCAAAACGGAGTAGAATTAAAGAAAAACATTAGAGAATATTGGTGGAAAGCCATGGTGCAAATGCATGAGAATATTGTAGGTCTTGATGCCGCAATCCTAATGCATCCCACCACATGGAAAGCCTCAGGTCACGTTGATGCGTTTAACGATCCATTGATTGACAACAAAGACTCTAAAAAAAGATACCGCGCCGATGTTTTAATTGAGGATTATGCCGAAAAATTAAACCTTAAAGCCAAAAAAGAAATCGAAAAAGCAAGAGAACGCTTTGGCGACTCTTTTGACGAAGAACAATATAAAACCACCAATTCACGAGTGATGGAGTATCTTGCTAAAGAGCGAGAAATTCTAGAACGAATGGGAAAATCACTGGGTAACGGCGATTTAGAAGATGTAAAAGCATTAATAGAAGAGCTAGAAATTGCTGACCCAGAAACAGGCTCAAGAAACTGGACTGAAGTGCGTCAATTTAATTTGATGTTCGGGACAAAACTGGGTGCTTCAGCCGAAAATGCCATGGATTTATACCTTCGCCCAGAAACAGCACAAGGAATATTCGTTAACTTCCTTAACGTACAAAAAACTGGTAGAATGAAAATTCCGTTTGGAATTGCGCAAACAGGAAAAGCGTTCCGTAACGAAATCGTAGCGCGGCAATTCATTTTCCGCATGCGCGAATTTGAACAAATGGAAATGCAATTCTTTGTAAAACCAGGCGAAGAAATGAAATGGTATGAATACTGGAAAACAACTCGTTTAAATTGGCATTTATCATTAGGGTTAGGAAAAGAAAATTACCGTTTTCACGACCACGAAAAATTAGCCCATTATGCCAATGCAGCTGCTGATATAGAATTTAATTTCCCTTTCGGGTTCAAAGAACTAGAAGGCATTCACTCCAGAACCGACTTCGATTTGAAAGCACACGAACAATATTCTGGTAAAAAATTACAATATTTTGATACCGAAATCAATGCAAGCTACGTACCGTATGTAATAGAAACATCTGTTGGTTTGGACAGAATGTTCTTATCCGTTTTTGCAACCTCTTTACAAGAAGAAACGCTGGAAGATGGTTCTACTAGAACGGTTTTGCGTTTACCAAGCGTATTAGCGCCTACTAAAGCGGCTGTCCTTCCATTAGTAAAAAAAGATGGATTGCCAGAAGTAGCTCAAAAAATCATTGAAGATCTAAAATGGGATTTCAACGTTGCCTATGACGAAAAAGATGCCGTGGGAAGACGTTACCGCAGACAAGATGCATTGGGAACACCCTATTGTATTACGGTTGACCACCAAACTTTGGAAGACGAAACTGTAACCATTCGTCATCGTGATACAATGCAACAAGACCGTGTAAAAATTGCGGATTTGAAAACCATTATAGGAAATGAAGTTTCCATGCGAAACTGGTTGCAAAAAATAGTTTAATTAAAATAACCATTCATAAAAAATCCACTACGTAGTGGATTTTTTTATTCGCTTAAAGCATCCCAGCCCCTGGCTTTTAAAGGGATTTTTGTATTCGCCCTTGTGATAAGATGAATACCTTCACTCTCTTGTGTTAAATGACCAATAACAGTAAAGTTTGGATTGGCTTTTATCTTGTCAAAATCTTCTAAAGCAATTGTGAAAAGCAGCTCATAATCTTCTCCACCATTAATCGCCACTGTAGTTGAATCAATATTAAATTCCTCGCAAACATTGATAAACTGTGGGTCAACGGGTATTTTTTCTTCATACAAATTACAACCCACTTTTGACTGCTTACAAATATGAATAATCTCTGAGGATAATCCATCAGATATATCAATCATGGAAGTTGGTTTTAGGTCTAGTTTTTCTAATAAAGTTTTAATATCATGACGCGCTTCTGGTTTTAATTGACGCTCAATTAAGTAAGTGTAGGCGTCTAAATCGGGTTGGTTATTGGGATTTACTTGAAACACTTGTTTCTCGCGTTCTAAAACCTGCAATCCCATGTAGGCAGAACCTAAATCGCCGGTAACTACCAATAAATCTCCGTCTTTTGCGCCATTTCTATAAATTATTTCGTCTTCATTAGCTTCGCCAATAGCTGTTATAGAAATAATTAACCCTTTTTGTGACGAAGTGGTATCGCCTCCAATTACATCAACATTATAAAATTTAGCGGCCAATGTAATTCCGTCAAAAAGTTCTTCTAACGCTTCCAATGGAAAACGATTAGAAACAGCAACTGATACTGTTATTTGTGTGGCCTTAGCATTCATGGCACAAATATCAGAAACATTGACCACAACCGCCTTATAACCCAAATGACGTAACGGCATATAGGACAAATCAAAATGAACACCTTCAATCAACAAATCTGTGGATACAAGTATTTTTTTGTCCTTAAAATCTAAAACAGCGGCATCATCACCAATACTTTTTAATGTAGAAGGTTGTTTGACCTCAAAATTTTTGGTTAAATGCTCAATTAATCCAAATTCTCCTAATTGAGAAAGTGATGTGCGTTGCGGATTTTTATCTTCTATCATGGGGTAAAGGTACGAAGGAATTTAGTTTGTGGCAAAAGACTATTTCTCTTAGAAATTATACAACAAAAAACCCAATAACTTTCGCTATTGGGTTTCGTCTTTGTTCTAGTATCTTTTTTCTATTCTCTTCCTAATCATTCAACTTCAACACCGCCATAAATGCTTCTTGCGGAATCTCTACATTTCCAACAAGTCGCATTCTCTTCTTTCCTTTTTTCTGTTTTTCGAGTAGTTTCCTTTTACGCGAAATATCACCACCATAACATTTAGCAGTAACATCTTTACGAAGAGCTTTTATCGTTTCACGCGCAATAATTTTAGCTCCAATAGCCGCTTGGATTGGAATATCAAACTGTTGTCTTGGAATTAACTCCCGCAATTTTTCACACATTTTTTTACCAATGTTATAGGCATTACTTTCGTGTATCAATGCCGATAGTGCATCTACCGATTGTGCGTTTAACAAAACATCTAATTTTACCAATTTAGAAGTTCTCATTCCAATTGGCGAATAATCAAATGAAGCATATCCTTTGGAAACAGTTTTCAATCTATCATAAAAATCAAATACAATTTCGGCTAATGGCATATCAAAATTCAATTCTACACGTTCTGTTGTCAAATACGTTTGATTGGTAATAACACCGCGCTTTTCAATACACAAGCTCATTACATTGCCAACATAATCGGCTTTGGTAATAATAGTTGCTTTAATAAAAGGTTCTTCTACACGGTCTAACTTGGATGGATCTGGCAAATCAGAAGGGTTGTTAATTACAAATGAAGTATCCGGTTCTTTTTTGGTGTAAGCCAAATAGGAAACGTTAGGAACCGTAGTAATTACCGTCATGTCGTATTCGCGTTCCAATCGTTCTTGAATAATTTCCAAGTGCAACATGCCTAAGAATCCACATCTAAAACCAAATCCCAAAGCAGCCGAACTTTCTGGCGTGAATACCAACGATGCGTCATTCAACTGCAGCTTCTCCATCGAGGCACGCAAATCTTCATAATCTTCAGTATCTACAGGATAAATACCAGCGAAAACCATTGGCTTTACATCCTCAAAACCCGTAATCATATTTGTGGTTGGCGTTTTTGCGTCTGTTAAAGTATCACCAACTTTTACTTCTTTCGCTTCCTTGATTCCTGAAATCAAATACCCGACATCACCAGTAGAAATTACATTTTTCGGAACCTGATTTAATTTTAAAGTTCCCACTTCATCGGCAAAATATTCATTGCCCGTAGCCATGAATTTAATCTTTTGCCCTTTACGAATTTCTCCATTTTTTACACGGAAAATAACTTCAATGCCACGAAACGGATTGTAATGTGAATCAAAAATCAATGCTTGTAGTGGTTCGTCTTTATTTCCTTTTGGAGCAGGTATTTTTTCAATAATAGCGGCTAAAATATTTTCTACCCCAAAACCAGTTTTTCCCGAAGCGTGAATAATATCCTCTAATTTACATCCTAATAAATCAATAATATCATCGCTAACTTCCTCGGGATTGGCACTAGGTAAATCTACTTTATTCAAAACCGGAATAATTTCCAAGTCGTTTTCTAAAGCCAAATACAAATTAGAAATAGTCTGTGCCTGAATACTTTGCGCGGCATCCACAATTAAAAGTGCTCCTTCGCAAGCTGCTATTGAACGTGAAACTTCATAAGAGAAATCTACGTGTCCTGGAGTGTCAATAAGGTTCAAGATATACTCTTCGCCTTTGTATTTATATTCCATTTGAATGGCATGACTCTTAATGGTAATTCCGCGTTCCCGTTCCAAGTCCATGTTGTCTAGCAACTGAGCTTTTTCTTCACGAGCTGTAACGGTTTGGGTTGCCCCAAGAAGTCGGTCTGCAAGCGTACTTTTTCCGTGGTCAATATGTGCAATAATGCAAAAATTTCTAATATGCTTCATCTTCGTAAATCTGTCTATTTTTTGGGTAAAATACTTCCGTATTTATTAGGCAAATATAACGCAAAGTTTTTGATTGAAGATTGAAGAGTAACGAATGTTGATTGATGAATTGAATTCTTAAATGTAAAATCAACAATCATCATTCAACAATCTTTAGTATTTTTACAAAAAAATTATACCAATGCCCAAAATAGGCAATATCATATTACCCGATTTTCCTTTACTTCTTGCGCCTATGGAAGACGTTAGCGATCCGCCATTTCGTAGGTTATGTAAATTGCATGGTGCCGATTTGATGTATTCTGAATTTATTTCTTCCGAAGGATTAATTCGTGATGCCATTAAAAGCCGAATGAAATTGGATATTTTTGATTATGAACGCCCTGTGGGAATTCAAATTTTTGGTGGTGATGAGGAAGCAATGGCGATGTCCGCAAGAATTGTAGATGCCGTTCAACCCGATTTAATCGATATCAATTTTGGTTGCCCAGTAAAAAAAGTAGTCTGTAAAGGTGCAGGCGCCGGAGTTTTGAAAGATGTAGATTTGATGGTGCGTTTAACAAAAGCTGTTATCAAAGGAACCAACCTTCCTGTAACAGTAAAAACACGTTTAGGTTGGGATGAAAATTCTATCAATATTGATGAAGTGGCCGAAAGATTGCAAGATATTGGGGTGCAAGCATTAACCGTTCACGCAAGAACTCGTGCCCAAATGTATAAAGGTCATTCCGATTGGTCACACATTGCCCGAGTAAAAAATAATCCTAGAATTACGATGCCTATTTTTGGCAACGGCGATATCGATTCGCCAGAGAAAGCGTTAGAATATAAAAATAAATTTGGGTTAGACGGGATGATGATTGGTAGAGCTGCTATTGGTTATCCGTGGATTTTTAATGAAATCAAACATTATTTTAAAACCGGAGAACATTTGGCACAACCCACAATGCAAGACCGAGTAGAAGCCGCAAGAAATCATTTAACTTGGTCTATGGATTGGAAAGGTGAACGTGTTGGAATTGTTGAAATGCGTCGTCACTATACGAATTATTTTAAAGGGATTTCCAACTTCAAAGAACACCGTTTGAAATTAGTTACCTTAGAAACTGCGGAAGCTTTGTATAAAGCTATAGATGAAATTCAGGAAATATATTCGGAGTATCAGTTTGCTTAATCTACTAATTTTTTAGTAACTCTACTACTTGCTATCCAACTAGAAACAACCCCTAGAGCAACAATCGTTGCAAAAACTAATACCACATTTTGAAAAGAAAAAACCACTGGATAAGCTAACGATTCAGTAATCATCACTAATTTAAATTGTTGCTGTAGTAATACTATTCCTATTCCAAGTACTAGTCCTATAATTCCACCAAAAACGCTTAACAAACTTCCTTGAAGTAGAAATATTTTTTTTAAATCTTTGATTTCTGAACCTAAATTGAATAGTGTTTTTAAATTGCTTTTTTTATCTAATATCATCATGATTAATGCTCCAATAAGATTAAACAAAGCAATAATAATGACTAAAGTAAAAATAAGATACACGGCGATGTTTTCGGTGTTCAACATTTTATAGAGCGTTGCATTTTGTTGCGCTCTATTTTTTATGGCTACTTTATTTTGAAAAATAAGATTTAGTTTTTCTAAAATTGCGGATTCGTCAGCATTATTTTTAGTCTTAATTTCTATTCCAGAAACCTCATTGGGTTTTAATTCTAATAAATCTTGTGCTAAAGGCAAATCACAAAAAACAAACTTACTGTCTAAATCTTCGCTAATAGCATAAATCCCTACGGGAATTAAATTAGATTTATAAAACGCTTCATCTTCACTTTCAATTACGCCTTTGCCTTTTCGTGGCACATATACTTCAAATGGATTATTAAAATCAAAAAGCCCAAGAGATAATTTTTGTGAAATTCCGTAGCCAACCACCACTTGAAAGGTATTGGGTTTTAACCATTGCCCATTGAAAATGTTTTTTTGAGAAAGTATATTTGTTTTAGTAAAATTAGCATCAACCCCTTTCAAATAAGTAACTACTTCTTTCCCATTAAAAAAGAAAAGCACTCGCTCTTCGACCACTTTACTATAGGAGGCTATACCATCAATTTGCTTGAGTTGATTTTCTTGATTTGGAGAAATGAAGAACGTTTTTCCAAGAATAGGATTGACTTTTAAATCAGGATCAAAATCATTGGAAAACGACAAGCTAAAATCCCTTAACCCACTGAAAACAGAAAGCACTACGAATAACGCCATGGCGCCCACAATAATTCCTAGCGAAGCAATACCCGTAATAATATTAATAGCATTGTTATTGCTTTTACTAAAAAGATATCTTTTGGCTATGTAAAGTGGGAAGTTCACTTAGAATTTCTTGCGTTTTTCTAAAAGGTCACGGTTCTCAATTGGATTTTCTTTCCCCGCCAGAGCATTGTCTATTTTTTCAATATAATCTAAAGAATCGTCAATATAAAAAGCAAGATTGGGCACTTTTCGGAGTTGCAATTTTACCCGTTGTGACAAATCGTGTTTGATTAATGGCGCGTTAGTCTTGATTGCTTCTAGTAAATCTTTTGCCTTGTCTTGAGGAAACACACTTAAATAGACTTTCGCAATGGATAAGTCAGTAGTAACAGTTACTTTAGAAACAGAAATCACTAAATTGGTAATTCCGTTTTTGCGTATTTCTCCCTGAAGAATATCTACTAAATCTTTTTGTAATACGTTGCCAATTTTTTTCTGTCTGTTTGTTTCCATGGGGCAAAAATACAATTTTAAATTTTTGTTACCTTTGTTATGCAAAAACAAAATCAAAAATGCGCAAAATAGAACATATTGGCATCGCCGTAAAAAGTTTGGAAACTTCCAACTTGCTTTTTGAAAAACTATTCGGAAATCCACCCTATAAACTAGAAGAAGTTACCAGCGAAGGAGTAAAAACTTCTTTTTTTAGGAATGGCCCCAACAAAATTGAACTATTGGAAGCCACAAATCCTGAAAGTCCTATTGCCAAATTCCTTGAAAAAAAGGGAGAAGGCATTCATCATATTGCGTTTGAGGTAGAAGATATAATTACTGAAATAGCTCGTTTGCAAAAAGAAGGATTTGTTGTTTTAAATGAAATCCCAAAAAAAGGAGCCGACAACAAACTCGTGGCTTTTTTACATCCTAAAGGAACAAACGGTGTTTTGATTGAGCTTTGTCAAGAAATCCAATAAAAATAGTTGCATCGATTAAAAAATAATGGTAATATTGCACCTCCAATAGAGGTCCTATAGCTCAGTTGGTTAGAGCACCTGACTCATAATCAGGTGGTCCCTGGTTCGAGCCCAGGTGGGACCACAAGTAAAATTAAAGTCTTACAGCAATGTAGGGCTTTTTCATTTTTAATATTTTCAAAATTAATGAATGATATAGGTTGTTATATTTTATGGTCTAATACTATTCAAAAATATTATGTTGGT
>Ga0114958_10002250_pt1 | contig 14570 bp, 15 predicted proteins | sample C_130208_EF_Meta_FD_89577 | JGI IMG/M metagenome (GOLD analysis project Ga0114958, IMG submission 89577) | Freshwater microbial communities from Lake Croche, Canada to study carbon cycling - C_130208_EF_MetaG | ecosystem: Environmental > Aquatic > Freshwater > Lake | place: Lake Croche, Canada... | reverse complement strand
GGCGACCGGGAGGCATGGCCTGAGCAGGTTGTGCGCTTGCTCATGGGCCGTGCGCTCTCGGCGAGAGCGCGCCACCTCAGAGCGCGCGCCACCTCGATGAGGCTGCCTCAGGCGCGTTCACACGAACGCGCCTACGGGTTGCTTCGTGTTGCAGCATTGAATCGTTCGTTTGACATCCGCGGTGAATCCGGTTGAGTGGGCTTCGTCCGATGCGTGAGATCCAGATGCCCCCGTCCGAAGCCAAGCAGCGTTTGTTAGATGCGGCGCAATCCTTGCTGGCCGAGCGCGGCTTCGAGGTCGTCTCGGTGCGCGACATCACCCAGCTGGCCAAGACGAACGTGGCGGCCATCAACTACCACTTCGGGACCCGCGATGGCTTGATCGCCTGGGTGGTCGCGCGCTACCTTCCGCCGGTCAGCGAAGAGAGGCTGGCGCGCCTGGAAACTGTGGAACGCAAGGGCGGTGCGGGCAATGCGGCACCGGTCGAGGAGATCCTCGATGCGTGGGTGCGGCCGTTGGTGGCCAGCGCGCGCAAATCCGAGTTGCCCGATCACCTGGCCTGCAAGTTGCTGGGGCGCATTTTCGCCATGACGGGTGCGGCGTTGTCCCCGGCCATGGAAGAACAACGGCGCGCCGTCAACGAGCGGTTCACCCGCGCTCTGGGCAAATCGCTGCCGACCGTCGCGCCGGTGGAATTGAGCGGGCGCATGCACTTGGTGGTCGGCGCGCTGATCCACCTGCTCATGCATCAGGAGCTGCTCCAGCCACCGACGCGTGGCGCGGCGGGTGCGCCGGTCCTAGAGTCGTCGCTGAGCCGCTTCACCCGGTTTGCCGCGGCCGGGCTGCGCGAAGGCGTGGCTCCGGAATCCCCGGTGAAAAAAGGCCCGCAGGCGGTGTTTGATTTCAGTTAGCCCGAATTTTTCGATTTCGGCATGTTCAAACGGCCGCGGCGGTCTAGGTTCCCGCCGCCATGTCCGCCAAAATTCGTTTCACCTCCGCCTATGCCACCGGTTTGGTGCTGGCCAAAGTCGGCCACCCGCAACGCGACGAGCCGCTCCAGACCTCGAAGGAGGTTTTTGCCATCGCCGAGGGCGATCAAGCCGCCTTGACCGGGTTGTTTCTCAAGCCGTTCAAGAATCTATCAGCCCACCGGTTCAGCCATCACGCCTCGCTTGACCAGCACGAGATGAACGCGTGTTCGTCGGCGATCTTCGCCGCGGACGCCGTCCTGTTGGAAAAGGGTTGCGAGATCGCCAAGCGCCTCTACGCCAAGTCCAACCACCCCAACATCAAATCCGGTGACCTGTGCATTTCGCTCATCAAGGACATCGAGGTGGATGGCGCGATGGTCGCGGGCATCTGCATCCTCAAGTCCGAGAGCGTGGTGCCCTTTCTCAGCATCTCCACCCGCGACGGCGACCTGCAACTCCACACCGAGCAGGGCATCAACCCGGAAAAAATCGACAAGGGCTGCCTGATCCTCAACCACCTCGCGCAGAAGGGGTATTATGTCCTGACCTTCGACCGCTCCGGTTCGGGGTCCCGGTTCTGGGTCCGGGATTTCCTCGGCGTGGTGCCCGTCACCGACAGCCCGTTTCTAACCAACAAGTTCGCGGGCATGGCGGTGTCGTTTCTCGAGCAGGAGAAAAAGGCGGCACCCCGCGGCGACGACAGCCCGCCGTGGGAGGACAACAATGCCGGCCGCGAAGCCATCACCTATTTCGAGGCCAAGGACCAGTTCAGCCTGCAGGAGTTCGAGGAGCAGGTGCTCAAAACCCCCGCTGCCGCAGCCAAATTCGCCGAGCACCGCGCCAAGATCGAGGCGGAACAGGGCCAGCGCTTCGACGACTCGTTCGCCATTTCCAAAAAGGACGTGACCCGGGCCGGCAAGAAAATCGGCGCCCTGATGAAACTCGACACCGGGGTGGAGATCCGCCTCAAACCCGCCGTCATCGCCGACCCCGACAAGGTGCTCGAGCACGGCTTCGACCCGGCCCGCAAGATGAAGTTCCTCAAAATCTTCTTCAACGAGAACCTCGCCGACTGAGGGTGGCTCGGCCTCGATGAGGCCGCAGGAACGGGCGGTCCGTTGTCGCATCAGGGTCGTGCGCTCTCGGCGAGAGCGCGCCACCTTGGAGGGCTTCACCTTGAAGCTTCCGCACGGATTTCTCGTTTTCTCAGGCCAGTATGCTCCTCGCGGCATGGCGGCGGGAGCGTGGTGGGTTACAGCACATTGAACTCGGCTCGCCAGCGGCCAATGCGGCCAATTGCTTTTCGTGGAAATGTTTGTCAGTTTTTATTTTTATTTGTAACGCAATCCGTATATTTGTCGTCTTTATCAGTTAGACACCCGTCCATTTCGTCAAACGCCAGCATCAACCAACCATCCAAGTAGCAACCGTGAAATCCAGCCAATCGTTCGTTTCGTTGCTTCCAGCCGTCCTGCTCGGTCTGGCCGGCAGTCTTGCCGCCCAAGGCATTCCAGACAATGTACCGGTGGATCTGCCCGATGTGACGGACCATATTGTGGCCCACCCTCCGGCTTGGGTGCTAGGGCCGGTGCGCGCCACTCCGTTCCTGGCTACCAGTCCCAGCGGCTTCAGCCCGGCTCAAATCCGCCATGCCTACGGCTTCGACCAGTTGACCGTCACCGGTGCCGGTCAAACCATTGCCATCGTCGACGCTTACGGGAGCCCCTCACTGGCCAATGATTTGGCCGTCTTCTGCACCAAGTTTGGCCTGCCAGCGGCGTCCTTGAGCATCGCCTATCCGCAGGGAAAGCCTTCCACCTCCGACAGTGGCTGGGCGCTTGAGACCAGCCTCGATGCCGAGTGGGCTCACGTGGTCGCGCCGGGTGCCAAGATCGTAGTCGTGGTGGCCAAATCCGCGAGCCTTTCCAACCTGCTCAGCGCGGTGGATTACGCTGTGAAAACCGTGGGTGCCAAACAGGTTTCCATGAGCTGGGGAGGTTCCGAGTTTTCCTCCGAGACGAGCAGCGACTCCCACTTCAAGGTGTCCGGCGTGGCGTTCTTCGCTGCGTCGGGCGACAGAGGTGCTGGCGTCATGTGGCCCGCCGCCTCGCCGTATGTGGTTGGCGTCGGAGGGACCACCTTGAAACTCGACAGCAGCGGCAACGTCACCTCCGAGACCGCCTGGTCCGGCAGCGGCGGGGGGGTCAGCGCCTACGAAGCCAAGCCAGCGTTCCAAAGCGGTTGGCAAACCGCTGGCAAACGCAGCGTTCCAGATGTCAGTTACAACGCGGATCCCTACACCGGTTTCCCCGTGTACATCAGCAATTACAGCGGCTCAACCGGTTGGATCACGGTAGGTGGCACCAGCGCCGGTGCCCCGCAGTGGGCGGCCCAACAGGCGCTGGTGAACGCCTCGCGGAGTTCGGCGCTTGCCAGCGCGAATGCTGCGCTGTATGCGCTGGCCACCGCCAATTACGCGGTCGATTTCGCGGACATCACGGTTGGCAGCAACGGTGCCTATTCGTGCGGCAGGGGTTACGACTTGGTCACCGGTCTGGGCGTGCCCAACTCCGAAGCGATGGTTCCCGCGCTGATTGCTAAGTAGGACCTCGAGCGTTGCGTTTTCCAGTCCGTTGTCGACTCATGGCGGCGGCCGCTTGAAGGAGCTGGCATCATCGAGTCATCGCGCAATGGCATCGATGTGCGGATCCGCTGGGTACGGGTGATCGCGGGCAGCGTGCTGCTGGCCATGGCGCACGGGATGCAGGAGAAGCGGGAGTGCGGGTGGTAGGCCTAGAAAGAGAACAGCAACTGCAGATGGACACAGATGAACATTGATTTTAAGAAGTTTGAACAGAATGCCAGGCTAACCCTGTAGGTGAGACTTCAAATAAGCACAAATCTTTGATTATCTGCATCCATCTGCGGTTCTATTTTCCTCTTTAGCACCAGAATCCGCGCGCTGGGTGTGGAACTATGAGTCACTTTGGATGCACCACGGAGCGCGGGCTTCAGCCCGCCGGGTCTGGGCGGGCTGAAGCCCGCGCTCCGTCGCCAAAAGGCCAAGTTAGTCGGGTGGTAAGAGCTCAGGATTCGGTCGCCGCTGCCTGGGCCGCCGGCGGCGGCAGCAGCACGGCACCCTGGATGAGGCGGCAGAATTCTTTTTTGCTGACCCGCTGCAACGTGCCGTCTTTGGCCTGCGGGTCTTGAAGCGTTTTGTATTCAATGGCGAGCCGCTCCCACGTCACGATGCGGAGATAGGCGTCACCCAGCTGCCAGATCTGGCCTTGTTCCAATTTCATGAGCTCTTGTAGGGCTGACCGCCGGGCTTGGCGATGATAAACGGGGTCTCGCATTTCAACAAAAAAACCTGGTGAAAATGAACGAAGGGGCGTGGCAAGAACATATTCGAGCGGGTCAATCCGGTTTCCGATCCATCGCGCAGCGACGGGAACGTGATGAATTGACTTGGCGACAGGCCGGCAAGATGGATAATGGACGGCACCGCCCCCTAACCTTCATGTTCAAAGAATTCAAAGAATTTGCGTTGAAAGGCAACCTGATCGATATGGCCGTGGCCTTTGTCATGGGTGCGGCGTTCATCAAGTTGTCCACGTCCTTCATCGAGGATCTGATCATGCCCTTGATCGGCCGGGTCTCGGGCGGGATGGATTTCAGCAACAAATTCATTGCCTTGTCCGACAAGGTGACGGCCACCAATCTGGTGAAGGCGAAAACGGAAGGCGCGGTTTTCGCCTATGGCAACTTCATCACCGTTGGCATCAACTTTGCGATCGTGGCCTTCGTGATGTTTCTTGTGGTCAAGGCCATCAACCAGGCCAAGGCGCTCGCCGCAAAACCCGCCGCTCCGGCGGCTCCGCCGGAGCCGAGCGCCGAAGCAAAATTGCTCACCGAGATCCGCGATTTGCTCAAGCAGCAGGGGTGATCGGCCGCGGGTGAACCGACAGAAGGGCTGTGGTGCGCTCAATGCCGCCGCCCGGTTGCGTTTTTTGCCCCGGGAGCGCACTTTTTGCTCTCGTCAGTGGCGGGAGCGTTCGCTAGAGTCGTGCCGGAAAATAACCGACCATTCCGGCCAAGTTGGCATGCTCAGTGCTACTTAATCATCACCAATCCACCGAACCATGAAAAAAATCGAAGCGATCATCAAACCATTCAAGCTTGAAGAAGTGAAGGAGGCCCTCGCAGAGGTGGGTGTACAAGGCATGACCGTGACTGAGGTCAAGGGCTTCGGTCGTCAGAAAGGGCACACGGAAATTTACCGGGGCTCCGAATACACCGTGGATTTCCTGCCGAAGGTCAAAATCGAGATAGTCGTTGACGACGCACAAGCCGACAACGTGGCCGCCGTGATCGTCAAGAGCGCCAATACCGGCAAGATCGGTGACGGCAAGGTATTCATTTCCACCATCGAGCAAGCCATCCGGATTCGGACCGGCGAGACCGGTTCATCGGCCGTGGCGGTCAATTGACCCCGCGGCACCCAAGTTTCCAACTACCAATGGCTTCCACGCGGAGGCCATTGGTTTTTTGTTATCGGCGCGCGCGCTGCCAATCGCGGAAGGCTGCTCCGAGGTGGCGGGCGACATCGCTGGGCGCGAGGGACTCCTCGGAGATGGCGGGCTCATGGAGGGCGATTTCCGCGCCGCGTCCACAGATCCAGGCCCCTAGGGCGGTGGCTTCGAGCGGGGGATCGCCGATGGCAAGGCGCGCTCCGATGACTCCGGCAAGCAGGTCGCCCTGGCCGCCGGTCGCCATGCCGGGGGAGCCGGTGGCGTTGCACCACAGCGGTTGGCCGTGGCGGGTGACGAGGGTCCGGCACCCTTTCAGCAGCAGCGTGGCGGACGTCCGATCCGCGAAGGCGCGGGCAGCCAATTCCCGGGTGAGACCGGCGAGGTCGGGGGCCAAGCGGTGGAATTCTCCGGGATGCGGCGTGATCACATGCCGGTCTGAAAAAACCCCGAGCTTGCCGCAGCGGGCAATGAGATTCAGGGCATCCGCGTCGATGACCGTTGGGGTGGCGGATTGGGCAAGCCAATCGAGGAGGATTTCTGCGGCGGCGGCGTCCAGGGTGCCGAGCCCGCACCCGACGACCCACGCGTCGCAGGGAAGGTCGCGCCATTCCGCGGGCGAGGCGTACCCGCGAACGATGATCTCCGGCGGGCACTTGGCCGCGATCACGGTGGCCGTGTGATGGGGCACATGCAGAGTGACAAGTCCCGCGCCGCCGCGCAGGGCTCCGGTGGCAGCCAGAACCGCCGCCCCAGGGTATTGCGCGGATCCGGCCAGCACGGCCACGCGGCCGGCCATGCCTTTGTGGAAATCGAAGGGCCGAGGGCCCTTGGCGTGATCCAACGTCTGCGGGGCGATGAGTTCCCAATCGCCGTGACCGTGGGCCGTGAGCGCTTCCAGCGGAACCACCGCCAGCGCGCCGGTGGCATTGGCGGCCTGCCCGGCTAGCAGTCCGCACTTGGCGTTGCCGATCATGAAGGTGACGTCTGCGGTGACACAGCCGGGTGAGCGCGCGCCCGTGTCCGCATCGATGCCGGAGGGCAGATCGACCGCCGCGACGCGGGCACCGGCGTGTTGGCGCAGCCACTCCATTTCCGCGGCCATCGCCAACAGCGGCGGACGCAGTGCGCCGGTGGCACCGCTGCCCAGCAAGCCGTCGAGCAACACCAGCGGTCCCTCAGAATCCCGCCAGTCCGGTGCCTCCTCAAGCGGCGCGGCGTGGCCGAGTTCCCGCCACTTCTGGCGGGTCAGCGGCGCGCAATCCTCGAGCGCAAACGCATGGCGGGTCGCGATCTGCCAGCCGAATTGATCGCGCATGACCCGCAGGGCAACGAGCGCATCGCCGGCATTGTGTCCCTTGCCGAGATACCCGACGACGGTTCCAGGAGTGCGAAAAAACCGTCCCAGTGCGCGTCCCAGGCGTTGGCCGGCGAGATCGAGCAACCGCGCTTCAGTCCAGCCCTGTGCCAGCGCGGCAGCTTCCGCGGCTCGCATTTCGGTGAGGGTGACGGCAGCCATACGGCCACTCTATCCTGTTTGAGGACCGCCCGACACCGGAAAAATCGCCTTGGTTCAAAAGCTGCGGCGGTAGCGTTGGATGCCCTCGGCCACGCCGCGGGCGATCGCTTCGCGGAACCCTCCCGACTTCATCCGGTCGCGCTCGGACTCGTTGCTGACAAATCCGCCTTCCACGAGGATCGCGGGCAGCGTCGAATTGCGCAGCACATAAAACCGGGCGAATTTCGCGCTGCGGTCGATGGTGTGGGTTCGGCTGACCAAGCTGCTCTGGACGAATTGGGCGAGGCGCTGGCCCTCGCTGCTATAATAGTAGGTTTCGAGCCCGCTGACATCCTGCTTCCAGGTGTAGTTGAAGTGGATGCACACAAAGATGGCGTCCTTATAGGAATTGCCGATATAGACGCGTTGAGGCAGGGTGATAAAATAATCACTGCGGCGGGTCATCACAGTCTGGTAACCGAGATTTTTGAGGTTGGTTTCCAGGCGGGTCGCGGTGTCGAGCGCCAGATGTTTTTCATACACCTGCCCCCATTGGCCGCCGTGGTCCTGCCCGCCGTGCCCTGGATCAATGACGACGGTGCGGAAATTCGCGGCCTGTGCCGAAGTGCCGAGGGCACCGGCGACTAGCAAGGAGGCAAACAGTTGCAGGATGGTTTTCATGTCAATCGCTGGGTTGTAAAACAATAAGGATATGTTGATATTTAAAAAAATCTAAAGGTAATTCGGAGGAGCGAGGAATTTTTCTTGGAGGCGGGTTCAGTAGGTGAGGGCGGGGCGTTCCGAGGCTTTGCGGGTTTTGGCGCGTTCAGCGGCGGCGGCTTTGGGGTCGTAGGGGATGCTGTTGCCCACGCGCACGGTGCCATCGCCAAAAGTCAGCAATTGCGGGTCGCCGGTTGGGCCGCGCTGGTGGATTTCACGTTCGGTGAGGCGGCCGTCGGTGTCGATGACGCAGTGCACCCACATGGTGGGGGTGTTTAAAAACATCACGTGCATGCGTTGCTGGCGGTCCACGGTGGCCAAGGGATTGCGCAACATGAGGCAGTCCCCGAGCAGGAAGGTGCGAACGAGTTGACCCGTGTAGCCATCGACGATCTGGGCGTAAATCTGGGTTTTGGAATCCCCCGAGAAATTCAACAGGCGGAATTCGCGGGTCCGGGTCGAGCTGCCTTGGATGCCGACTTTTTGCGACCAATAGAGGCGGCCTTGGCTTTGGTTGAAGAACACGCGGTTGGTGGAGGTTCCTTGGCTATTGTCACCTGGCAACCGGATCAGCGCCGCCACCGCATAGTTGCCCGCTTCGGAGAGTTGGAAATACTGGGAGAGATCGACCTCGCGGGCCAGAGATTGGCCGGCGGCGATCTTCATCGGCCCGAAGATCGCGTTGCTCCTGGACGAGACCGGGTTGCCATTGCCGTTTTTGATGGTGAAATCGAGCCATTGGAAGCGGCCGTCACTGTGGAAGATCAGTTCCCTGCCGGCATGGTTGGTGATGGTGACCACCGCCATGACCGGCTCACCGGCGAGGTGTTGGTTCTTGGAAAGCCGCAGCGAGGCGGCCAGTTGCGCTTGCACGCTACCCGCGCCAACCAGCATTGCGGCAAGCATTTTTAAGCTCCAGTGAATCATAACGCCAGAGATTTAGCCCGCCTCGGTGCTGCCGTCAATCTAACGAAGTAACGGCAGCTTTGAGGATTTGGGTGCGACAAAGGACAGCGGAACGGGGCGTGCGGCTTCTTTACCACTGATTGCGCTGGGTGTGGAATGCAGAGTAACTTTGGCACCGCCATGGAGCGCGGGCTTCAGCCCGGCGATTCTGGGCGGGCTGAAGCCCGCGCTCCGTAGCCAAGCGGCCAAGTTCCTCGGGGGATTGTCGGGCCGCCCGCGGGTTTTTTTCATTTCCTGCCACTGGTGGATTGACAACCCGCGTCCTGTGCCTAGAGTTCGCGCCCCGAGCCGTCTGACGGACCGAGACACAACCTTTACTGAGGCCCAAGCCATGAGCAAACGCACCTATCAACCGTCCAAGCGTACCCGCAAAAACCAATTTGGCTTCCGGGCCCGCATGGCCACCAAGTCCGGTCGTGATATCCTGCGCCGCCGCCGCCAAAAAGGCCGCAAGCGCCTCGTTCCCAAGGGCGTGGAGATTCCCTTCAAGCGCCATACCACGCAGCACAGCTCCTGAGTTTTCGCGCTCATGCCGCTACGGGTGTCCCAAGCATCCCCGCCATGCGACTCCCGCGGAAATACAGTATGACAAGCCGTGCGGATTTCGCGCGCGTCAAGACCACCGGCCAGGCGAAAGCCGGCCGCTGGGTCATTCTAAGCACCTTGGCCGAGCCGACGCTCAGCACGCTGCGCACCGGGTTCATCACCACCAAGCGCAGCGGCAAGGCTCACGATCGCACCCTGCTGCGCCGCCGGTTCCGGGCGCTCGTCCAAGCTCACGCCCCCGAATTTCTCGTAATCGAGCGCTTCCTCGTCACCATCGCCCGGCCCGGCGCGGCGCAAGCCAGCTTCGCCGAACTCGAGGCCGACTGGCTCCGGCAGGCCCGCCGCCTCGGGCTCTTTCCCCGTCCCGCCGCAAACCCGTGATCGCTCGAATCCTCAGCGCCGCCATCCGATGGGTGATCCGATTCTATCAGCGGGTCCTCGGCCCGATACTCAAATTCACCGCCGGCCCCGCCGCCGGCTGCCGATTCACCCCAACCTGCTCGAACTATTTCCTGCAAGCCGTCGAGCTCCACGGCCCGGGCCGCGGCGCGTGGTTTGGCATTTGTCGGATTTTGCGCTGTCATCCATGGGGGGGCAGTGGTTATGACCCCGTCCAGCCAGCGCACGTCGCGGGTTCCAAGAAATGCTCCTGCGCCTGTCACGGCCACTCATCCCGCTCCTAACACTTTCCCACCGACTCCATGTACGATCGTAAAACCTGGGCCATCCTCGCCCTTTGCGGCTCCCTGCTCGCCGTCAACCTCTACTACCAAGGCCAGGACAAGCAACTTCAGCTGGAGAAAGCCGCCCGCGAGGAGGCCCTGCAAAAGGCCGCCGCGCCGGTCACCCCTCCGGTTAGGGAGACGACCGCCGAGCTCACCGTCGAGCCCGCGCTGCCGCCCACCGAGGAGAACCTCGTCGTCCTGCAAAACGACCAGATGGCCTTCACCCTCTCTAACATTGGCGGCGGAATCAAATTCGCCGAGTTCCAGCACGAGTTCGACGTCGGCAGCAAGACCGACCGGGTGAAAATCAACCGCTTCGGCCCGGGCCAGATCGGCGGCCTGGCCGGCACCAACGAGGTGCTTGAAAACGTGCCGTATGCCTACAAGCCCGAGGAATCCCTAGAGGGTAAAAAGGCCGTGTACATCGCCAAGCTGCCCTCCGGCCTGATCGCCAAGAAAACCTTCACCCTCAACCTGGGCAAGGAACCCGGCGCGCCCTATCTGCTCGATTTCGAGCTCCAGTTGGAAAATGCCGCCTCCACCGCGATCAACCTCAGCCAATGGAGCATCTTCCTCGGCGAGGCATCACCGCTCTATCAGGCGGAAGTCGCCCAGCAAACCGGCTACTTCTGGCGCGTGGACGGCGCGATCTCCTTCAAGGACGGCGGGTCGTTCAAGGGTGGCATGCTCGGAGGGGCCGCCAAATCCATCGCCACCAGCCCGGACGCCGAGAAGATCCAATACGCCGGGGTGACCAACCAGTTTTTCGCCACCGTGTTGCGGCCCACTGACCCGGCCGCCACCTCAATGTGGGCGATGGCCTCGCCGGTCAATCTGCCCAATGGCACGCGCCCCGTCACCGCGGTGCGCGCCGGCCTGCGCTTGCCCGCCGTCACCCTCAATCCGGCCGAACTCAAGGCGTTTCACTATCGCATCTTCATCGGCCCCAAACACAATGCCCTGCTGCGCAAAATGGACGCCTCGTGGGGCGATGGCTGGGGCGACGTGATGCAATACGGCTGGTTCGGCATCGTCTCGCGCACGCTCAACTTCATCCTCAACAAATACCACAGCGTCCTGAGCCACGTCGCCAAAAACTGGTCGTGGGGCCTGGCCATCATCCTGCTCACCATCACCGTGCGCATCTTCATCTGGCCGCTCCACGCCAAGTCCACCCACACCATGAAGCGCATGGCCAAGCTCCAGCCCGAGATGGCCAAGATCAAGGAGAAGTATGCCGACGATCCTAACAAGGTCAACACCGAGACGATGGGCCTCTATCGGAAATATGGCATCAACCCGCTGGGCGGCTGCCTGCCGATGTTCATTCAGATCCCGGTGTTCTTCGGGTTCTATCGGATGTTGCAGTACGCCGTCGAGCTCCGCGGCCAGGGGTTCCTGTGGGTGCATGACCTCTCGCAACCCGACACCCTGGCCTATGTCTCGGGCGTGCCGATCAATTTCCTGCCCGTGGTCATGGCCATCAGCAGCTTCCTGCAAATCCGCATGACCCCCAAGACCGGCGACGCCATGCAGCAGAAGATCATCATGTTCATGCCCTTCATGTTCTTCTTCTTCTGTTACAACTTTGCATCCGCCCTCGCCCTGTATTGGACGACCCAGAACATCTTCTCTATCGGCCAGACCTGGCTCATGAGCAAGGTGCCCGAACCCGAACTCAAACCACTCAAAGGCGGCGGCAAGTCGTGGGTCCAACGCATGACCGAGCGCCAGGCCGAATACCAGAAAACCCGCCAGCAGCGCGCCACTCCCGGCGGCCTGCGTGATGTCACGCCGCCCGAGAGCAAGAAAAAGCGTCCGCCGCGCACCGGCGGTTGAGCCTGGCAAGGGGCACATGGCGGCGTGCCCCACTGACTGGCAGTATGCCACGCTCACGCGTTATTTTTCCAGAATCTCCACCTCGTAACCGTCCGGATCGGTCACAAAGGCCATCCTGCGAGCCCCGGAGGCAAACTTTTCGCGCCAGCCGGCTGGCCAGATTTCAATGCCCGCGTCTTCCACCTGTGCGCAATAGGCGATGATGTCGGGCACACCCAGCGCGGTGTGCATCAGGTCTTCCGGGCAGGTGGCGGAGTAGTCGGGCGAGTGGCAGAGCTCGAGGAACACGTCGTTGCCCGGCAGCACGAGGAAGGCCAGGCGGTTGCCCTGCGGCGAGTCCCTGCGCTCGCGCAGCGTGTAACCGAGCGCCTGGTAGAAGGCGATCGAGCGGTCGAGATTGCGGACCCGTATGCGGGTATGGAGGAAGCGGATCATGGCCGTGAATCTAGCGGGCGCTAATCCCCCAGGCAAATCAAAGATTGCATCCGGCGGCGAAAAATGCTTGATAGCATAACCATGAAAACCATCGTCGTTGCAGTAGATTTCTCAAACGTCACCCCCGGGGTGCTGGACATGGCCTGCGACCTGGCCAAGGCTTTTAGCGCCCGGCTGTGTTTGTTTCATGTCGTCGAGCCGGAGCCCAGCTACACTGCCTACGGCTTCACCCCCGACGAGTTCCCCGCGCTGCATGCCTACCAGGACGAGGCCAAGCGCCGGGCCCGCGCCCAACTGGATGAATTGCTCGCCACGGTGCAAGTCGAGTTGCCAGACGCGACCGCGGAGATTGCCGAAGGCAGCCCGCTGCACGCTCTGCTCGACTACGTCAAGGCCAGCGGCGCGGATTTTGTCGTCCTGGGTTCGCACGGCCACGGGGTGATCGCCTCGTTGCTGCTAGGCAGTGTGGCCGAGGGCATGGTGCGCAAGGCGGCGGTTCCCACGCTCATTGTGCCGGCACCGGCGGAGGAGAAGAAGAAATAACTCCGCCCGCGCATCGGGCGCGGTGATGAAGCCCGTGACGGCTTGAAGACGGGGGAACTCGTGTCTCAGACCACTTCCAACAAATGATGAGACACTATGAAAACCGAGGGGCTAGGGGCTTGAAAAGAGCCGCTAATTCTTCTCTAGCCCCTGACCCCTAGCCCCTCAGTTCGCGCGGCCCACAGGTCGCTTTCATTTTGAGAGATGGTATCAAACGTGGATCGCGTGGCCTTCCGCGGCGAGCGTGGCCTCGTGGATCACCTCGGACATCGTCGGGTGGGCGTGGATGGTCGCGTGGATCTCCTCGCTGGTGAGCTCCTGGTCGAGAGCTAGACCCATCTCGGCAATGAGTTCGGTGGCGTTCTCGCCGATGATATGCGCGCCTAACAATTCTCCGTGCGGCTTGCCATAGAGGAGTTTGGCGAAACCCTCCGGTTCGCCGGCGGCGATCGCCTTGCCGATGGCCGCGAACGGGATCTTGCCCACCGTGTATTCGATGCCGGCCTCCTTGAGCGCGCGCTCGGTTTTGCCTACCGAGGCAACCTGCGGGTGACAATACGTGCAGCCGGGGAAATTCGTTACCTTGCGCGGTTGGTGGCCGGGCACATAGAGGCCTTCGACGGCTTGCACGGCCTCGAACGAGGCGGTGTGGGCGAGCCATGGCGGGCCGGTGATGTCGCCTGCTGCGTAAACTCCGGGGATCGAGGTCTCATAGCGGTCGCCGACCTGGATATAGCCCCGTTCAGATAGAGCTGGCTGGACGCCACCCGGCAGCACCGGTTGGATGCCGATGGCCACCAGGCAGACATCCGCCTTGATCGTGCCGTTTTCCTTGGGCCCTTGCAAAGTGAGTTCGACCTGCGTCCCGTGGTCGGTCATGGCGGTGATCTGGGTGTTAGTCAGGCAGCGGATTCCTTGTTTGATGAGCGATTTTTCCAGGGCATCGCCCACTTCATCGTCCTCGATGGGCAGGATGCGCGGCAGCATTTCCACCAGCGTCACCTTGGTGCCGAAGGCATTGTAAATGTAGGCGAACTCGACGCCGATGGCGCCCGCGCCGATGATGATCATTTCCTTGGGCTGTTGCGCCAGGGTCATGGCTTCCTTCGAGCCGATCACTGACCGGCCATTGAAGGGCAGCGCCGGCAACCCGCGCGTTTGGCACCCGGTGGCGATCAGGATGTCCTGGGTCTCTAGTTGCCGCGCCGTGCCGTCCGCGGCTTTCACCCCGACTTTGCCGCTGCCTTCGATCGAGCCGAAGCCCCGGATGTAATCGATCTTGTTTTTCTTGAAGAGAAACTCGATGCCGCCCGCCAGTCGGTCCGACACCCTGCGCGACCGCCCGATCACCGCCGACCAATCGTAGGACAGCCCGTCGATTTTCAAACCGAACTCGGCGGCCCGGCGGCTAAGTAACTGATAGACCTCGGCGTTTTTCAGCAACGCCTTGGTGGGGATGCAGCCCCAGTTCAGGCAGGTGCCCCCGGCCCGATCGGCTTCGACACAGGCGACGGATTTTCCGAGTTGAGCGGCGCGGATGGCGGCGACGTAGCCGGCCGGGCCGCCACCGATGACAATGAGATCGTAGGCCATGGTATTGAAGGGTGCAGGATTGCCGCGCCAACGTGTCGCGCCCATGGCGGATTGTCAAAGCGCGATGGTGGAAAAACGCATCCGCGCATTGCGCCATATAAAATGACACCGGGCCGTAGCATGCGGAAAAGGCTTTTGATGGTGGTTGCGCCATAAAGAATGACACCGGAATGAAATTACTGACCGGGATCATGAGCAAAGAGAG
>Ga0114958_10002249_pt1 | contig 14571 bp, 11 predicted proteins | sample C_130208_EF_Meta_FD_89577 | JGI IMG/M metagenome (GOLD analysis project Ga0114958, IMG submission 89577) | Freshwater microbial communities from Lake Croche, Canada to study carbon cycling - C_130208_EF_MetaG | ecosystem: Environmental > Aquatic > Freshwater > Lake | place: Lake Croche, Canada... | reverse complement strand
CTGATGGGCATATGAAACTTCGAACCCTTGAGTGGTTTTGTAGTCACATCCAAGGTGATGTCATCAAGATAACCTTTTACATTCGCATTTACCTTTGCAGGTACATAGCCATAAAATAAGTCGTTGTCCCATTCCATCGTATTAAGGCAAAGCAGGTTAGGCGATGTGACATTAAGATCAAGTTGTACATCAGCGAAATTTTTATGATCAATATGCCCGCTGACAATACCAGTGAAATTTCCTTTTCGTTCATCTTTAATAGTGAAGTCGTCAAGTTGGATAATCGAACTAGTGACATGCATCTTGATATCATCCATCGAGTATTTGGTACCAAGGTAGGTGACTTTGATCGAGGCATTGCTAATGACAATATTTCCTGAAATGTCGGGTTTGTCGAGCGTTCCTTTGATATTGATAACGCCGGTCGCTGAGCCATTCATGTCTGTTACGTAATCACGCACAAATTGATTTAGAAAAGAGATGTCAGTATGGTTGAGCGATGTCTGTATATCAATGCTGTTCGATTTTACATTCACGGAGCCGCTTACTTCAGCTTTATTGTTATGCCGTATAATATGTGTGTTGTTTCCTATGCCAATGAATTCATTCTTCGTGTCAAATGTAACATTGGCATTCACAAAACCGAGTGTGTCATTGTCAATTAGCACTTCATTCGTTGAAAAGATTGAAGCTTTAACAAGCGGATTATCAAGAAAATTATCGACATCGATTTCTCCGCTAATCCGTCCTGAAAATGAAGGATTCGTTTGATTGAGATAGGATGAAAAACTCTGCAAATCGAGTTCTTTTATAGATAAGGTCAGATCATTGGACGTATTTTTTTTTGTATTGACAACTATTTTTTGCGCACCACTTTCCATGATAAGATCTGTGATTTTGATTTCCTTTCCAAAAATCAAGTCATCACGGCCATGCAGTTGCCAAGTATCTTCTTTCACCCTAACACTTGAAGGTAAGATGCTCACATACAAATAATTATTAAGGGCCACACCTTTTAGATTGAGATATGCATCGCCTAGGATATCATTGATACTTTGTGTTACGATACTCAGACTTGCCGTGTCATTGGCCATTTGTGCATTGATTTGAAAGGATGGTATGATGACTTCTTCCTTGTATAAAAAATTATCACACGTCGCATTTAAATCTAATCCTGTATAATCGCCGGCTCCAACGATGGCTAAATTTTTAAAATGAAAGTCATCATAGCCAACCGAAGCAATATTGGCATCCAATGAAAATTTCTGTGTCGTTGTATTTAAATTGCCACTAACCACTGAACCTGATAAGCCAGAATAGTCAGGGAAGAATGTGTGTATAATCGTATCAATATCCTTGACCGTTAAATTATATTTCAATGCCTGATTACTCATCTTACTAGGCATTTGAATATACTGCGGAAGGTAATGATAGAGATATAGTTGAATCGCATCAGGTAGTCCACTCACATAGAAGCTACCCCTTATTTCTGCATCCGCAACCGAACTGCTGAGGCGCAGGATTTTTTCATTGGGCAGTTGGATGGATTCCAATAAGGCATCATCCAGAGAAATCGTTTTATTGTCTTTAGAAACCACAAGATTCTTAAATGATGCGTCGCCTGTGATATCGTCAATGGTCGACCCCTTGAAATTTAAACTGACATATCCCGAACCAATAATTGCATCTTTCGTTAATCCAGCCTTTTGAAAATCAAACCTTATAAAACGAGCATTAAAATCATACATGGGTATGCTGCCGCTCAGATCAACAATGCCATTAAAATTCATTTCCAACCCCGGATCTTTTGAGATAAATATGCCGTCAAATTTTTTCTTAGCAACAACACCATTAATTGTCAGTGCGGAATATGTCTTGCCTTCAAAGCCAATGGATGAAACTAGGGCGTCTACTTTTGCATTCAGGTGATCAAGATCAAAGCCGCTACCATCAATTTTCCCATTCAGTCCAATTTTCCCAAGTTGGTTTTGCTTAATAAATTGCCCAATATCAAAGGAGGTTGTCTCAAGATGACCTTGATAAGTAGGTTGGTCTGGTTTGAAATCCATATTGATGTCGATTGCCGCATTCCCTAAATTGGTATTCAGTGTTCCCTTTGTGTAGAAATTTGATACCATACCCTCGTAGGATCCTTTGTAAACAATAGTGGATAGCTTATTCCAAGCAATACCACTTGTTTTTGTTTGAGGAATCAATGCATTTAAATCATTGCCGCTTGTTGTTGCATCAATCGATGTGATGTCAAAAAGTGTATTGTCTATATCAGGCAGTCCGGTGATTGTTGCATCACCTTGAAAGCGTGTGTGCAGACTTTCAAGTGATATATTTTTGCCGCTGATAGTTGCCACAGTGCCATCAACCTCACCGGCTACATTGACGGCAATAGGATACCTGTTCATGATATTGGCGAAGTATCCGATATCGATGGTAGAGATCGAGCTATTTTTCAATGAGGCTTTCATATTTACCTTGTTGATATAATCGTTAAAGTCATGAAAGCTTCTGTAATTCATTTCATAATGATCACCGATGGACGAATAATTTGTCGATAAATTTAATTGGTCAAGCGAAGCCTGTCTTTGTGAGAGTTTGACATAAGCATTCATTTTTTTAATAGCAATGCCCGAACGTTCGGTGGCTGTGAGCTTGTTGATTGTTGAAAAGAGGGTATCACTGACAATGGTGGTAGTTCCAAGATCAATGCTTAGTCCAGAAATATCGATATTGTTTTCGTCGAATAAACCAGGTGTTGAATGAGGCCTACCATCTTGATATAAAAAAGAAGAGCCACTCAGATGCAATGATTGTAATGTCAATAAGTAGTTGTCTGGATTAAACGGCGTGCCCCAGCTGCTAGAATCATCTGGAGACAAGTCTTTAGGCTTATTGCCGTTATATTCCTTTACGGCAATCTTCGCCCCGTCGATGAAGATTTGATTGAGTGCAATTCTCTTTTTAAGGAGATCAATTTCATTTGCTGTAAGCGATAGCGCGTCAAACGTAAAATTCATATCCTCGCCTCGCCATCCGTCATTCATAGATACCCGGATAGTATGACACGTAATTTTTTTGATATCAATTTCAGGGCTTGATGTATGCTGTTGGTCGCTTGAATTGGATGTTGTCTTTGTTTCCGAAGGTGCATTGAACGCGTTTGCGATGAAGTCATAGTTCCATACAGAATCATTGTCTCGATTCATACGCACATACACATTCTCTAATGTGAAATCATGTATGACTGGGCGGCTGTTCTTCCAATAATTGGAAAGCAATTCACTTGTTTTGACTTGAAGGTTGCCCACATAGGCTAATGTGTCATGGCGATTATCTTCGATGTAAACACCCTGAAAATTGAATTGGTTGAAGAAGGATAGACTCACATGCTCTATGCTAACTTTCGTGTGCAGTTTTTCTGATAGATAATTCGCACCTCGCTTTGCCAACAGATTTTGGTATTTTTCTCTGGTCAACATCCATAACGCAAAAGTCACTATCAGTAATAATACTAATATGAAGAATCCCAATATTTTTAAAACACGTCTCAAATGGCGATACAATCTATGTAACAATGAAATGAAAACACCTAAAGATAATTCGTATCTGTCACTTTCATTCCTCAATTTCTCAAAAATAGCTTTAAACATCCTTTTTTTAACTTGGAGTCGCGTAAAATAACAAACTCTTTTATCGAAGGATTCGTCTTATCTTCACATCATCAAAAATAAAATTCAGATGAGAATAATCTACTGTTGTTTACTGGCTGCATTCCTTTTTTTATATGTTGGATGTAAGAAAAAAACAAGTGCCGGTTTTGGTGGCAATGCAACGTTAAAACTAGTAGCCAAACATCATGGTGAGGTGATAGATAGTATCACTTTTTTTGTCAAATTTAATGCGAGTGATGCGCCTGCAAATGATGTGTATGATACAAGTCAGCAAGGCATTACAACAATGCCAGGTGTCACTTCAGCCAATATTGCAGGGTTAAAAAAGGGGGATTATTATATCTATGCAAAAGGTTGGGATCCATCGATTAGTAGTGAAGTAAAAGGCGGTATACCCTATACTATTACCTCCGAGGATGCACAAGATGTGATTGTGGCTGTCACTGAATAATGAATCAAACGTGGGGGCTATGGATTTATCTGATCGATTACTTTACTAGTTTCATTTCATCGACAATCCATTTCGCGCCGCCGAATTTCTCGATGATAAACAATGTATAACGAATGTCTAGGGTGATATTGCGACAAAGTGCAGGATCAAATAAAATGTCGCTCATTGTGCCTTCCCAAATACGGTCAAAATTTGTTCCAATTAATTCGCCTTTTGCATTCATCACCGGGCTGCCTGAGTTGCCACCTGTTGTATGGTTTGAAGCCAGAAAAGCAAGGGGTACTGTTGGTTTACCATCCTGAAGAATAGCATATCGCCCGTAATCTTTTGACTTGTATAATTGCTTCAGTTTTTCAGGCACCTTGAATTCTTCAACAGTATCATTGTTCTTCATCATAGCGCCATCTAGCGTGGTTGTATATGTATAACGCATCCCATCTCTCGGTTGAACGCCTTCCACATTGCCATAGGTAACACGGAGTGTCGAATTTGCATCCGGATAAAATTGTTTCCCTTTATTATACTCCATTAAGGCTTGAATATATAAGGTATACAGGCCATTGATGGTTTGCTGGTTTTTTTTCAGGAAGCTTGTGTTATTGAGTTGAATACTATCAAAATATAGATAGGTTTTATACGCCGGGTCTTTGGCAAGAACAAGCTTGATATCTGACTTATTTTTTATGGCAAGTAAGGCATCTAGTTTTTCAGACGACGTCAGAAAGGATGTTTGGAACATAGTGTCTATAAACGACTCGCTTGTGTATTCGCTTGGTGCAATCTGCGCAGCAAAGCAACTAAAAAGGGCTTTCGTTATTTTCTTATCGGTCTCAATATGGCATGTTGTCAAATAGCTCATCAATGTTTTTTTAAGCACAATCAGACTGTCCATGGAAGGAATTGAATCAACTTCTTTCATCAGCGTTCGATACGCGATGCTAGCTTTTACCAATTCGCTTCCGCCAATGCCTTCGGTTAAATATTCATTGAGCTTAGCACTTTTCTCCTGACGTTTATAGGCTGCCGACAACTCATCAAGGATGTGGCCGTATTTGCGCATCCGCTCATTATCCTGCTTCACCCATTTCATGAAGGTCTGTTCTTGTGTTTGTTTTTTTTCTATGGCATGATTTATCTGAAGACCTACTAATTCGCCCTGCCATTTTTTATAATAATTCGCCAAGCGTAATTTTTTGGAAGCATACTTGATAAATACTTCTTTACTTGCTCGCATATCTGCATCCATAATGGCGATACTCTTTTCACGAAGTGCAATTCTAATCGGGTCGAGGATATTCATGATTTCTGCTACACCATCGCTACTTAAGTATTCTGTAGTTTTTCCAGGGAAACCATAGACCCATGTAAAATCATGTTCCTTCACACCACCAATGTTCACAGTAAATGATTTTTTGGGTTTGTATGCAATATTATCTTTTGAATAGGCAGCAGGTTTATTGTTCTTGTCGGCATAAATACGAAACACACCAAAATCGCCTGTATGCCTTGGCCACGTCCAATTATCAGTGCTTCCACCAAATTCGCCAATGCCATCAGGAGGGAAGCCAACGAGTCGAATATCTGTATATTTTTCTGTCAGAAACAGATAGAATTGATTGTCATAATAAAATGATTTGATAGAGGCGTCATAGCCGGTTGAATCTTTGTATAATTTTTGAAGTCGCTCAATATTGACTGCTCTCATTTTTGCTTTAGCGCTATCACTCAGATTATCAGCAATGCCTTGTTTAACTTTGCTGCTTACATCATCAATGCGCACAATAAATGTCACAGACAAACCTGGGCAGGGCAGTTCCTCTGCTTGATTCATTGCCCAAAAGCCATTCGTAAGATAATCATGCTGCACACTGCTCAATCCCTGCACGGCACCGTATCCGCAGTGATGGTTGGTGAGCACAAGTCCTTTGTCGGAAACCACTTCGCCGGTGCAACCACTTCCAAAAATTACCACCGCATCTTTTAGGCTACCCTTATTAATGTCGTAAATGTCTTTGGCTGTTATTTTCATACCTAACCCTTTCATTTCTTTCTCATTCATTTTGTCCAACAAAAAAGGCAGCCACATGCCTTCTTTGGCAAAACAGAGCGATGTGTATAAAAAAAGGCAGAGAAAGATTAGTTTTGATTTCATTGTGCGACTATTTTCGTGAGGCTCAAATTTAGTTAATCAGTAAGAATTAAAAAATGTTTATAGAACCTAATATACGGAACACAAAGAAAGGTTGGATCGAGGTCGTGTGCGGTTCTATGTTCAGTGGTAAGACGGAAGAATTAATTCGACGATTAAAACGTGCACAGATTGCCAATCTTAGAGTGGAGATTTACAAGCCTACTGTAGATACTCGATATGATATTTCTGATGTTGTTTCGCACAACGAATCCAGGATTTCGAGTGTGCCTGTTCTCAATTCACAGCAACTATTATTATTGGCACAGGATGTCGATGTGGTAGGCATTGACGAAGCGCAATTTTTTGATGAAGAGATGCCAAACGTAGCTGAAGCCCTTGCTTTACGTGGAATTCGTGTGATAGTGGCTGGGTTGGATATGGATTTTTTAGGGCGTCCATTTGGCCCGATGCCTGCCATGTTGGCGATGGCTGATTATGTCACCAAGTTACACGCTATTTGTATGGTGTGTGGCGATATCGCTAATTACAGTTATCGGAAATCAGTGTCAGATGCAACGGTTTTGTTGGGTGAGCGCGATGTCTATGAGGCTCGATGCCGAACTTGTTACCACAATTAAACGAAGACGGTAAAATGGCGGTCTGTTCAAGCAGCTTACTTTTTCATATAAACCAATAGACTGTCCGTATTGACGGTCTCGTAAAAGATCTTTTGAAGCTTTTGTTGCTTGTTATAAACCATCACTTGCGGGAGTATCCAATTGGGCATAAAAAATTTTGTGATAAAGGCATCTTGTGCAGCACACACATGGATAGAAGGGAATAAACTGATTTCGGAAATCTTTTCAAAATTTTCAAGCTCGCTAAAATTGCTGATCGATGTAACGAAGATGATGACTGCATCGCCAAAAAGATTCATCTTGTCTTTGATGGCAGCTACTGCACGTTGACAATGGTCGCAGGTGGGACTGAATAACGCCAATATCACTGGCTTGTTGGTAGGTAAATCGGCATTTGTGATAAATTTTCCTGCAGAGGTTGCAAATTGAAAAGCAGGAATCGTTGAATTGACTTTCGCCTCATCATGTGTTTTCATGCCTTCAGTTCCTGGAACTTGTCGAGGCGCGCCTTGCGAAACGGCGGAAAGTGAGAGTGCCATTAATAAAAGCGTGTATAATATTCGTTTCATAAACATATAAATAAAGTAGTTAGTTAAACGTCTATTGTATTGATGTAAAAAAAGACCTTGTGATATCTTAAACAAACTGAATCTTATACATTCTTACGGCAATCGTCTAGAATGGCGTCTATTTTTTCAGGCGTTAAAAACTCTTTGTATGTATTGCCTAACTGCATCATCGGCGCGTAACCGCAGGCTCCCAAACATTCGACAGTTTTCAACGTGAATAATCCATCGGTGGTCGTTTCGCCATTATTAATATGAAGTGTTGACTTAATATAGTCAATAATGCGATCGCTTCCATTCAACATGCATGGGCCTGTTTGACAAACTTCGAGGATATATTTGCCAACAGGTTTTAAATTGAACATTGTATAAAACGTAGCCACTTCATACACTTCAATCGGAGTGATATCAAGATGTTTGGCCACTTCGTCCATTTGTTCGATGGTCAGGGATAAATTTCCTGTTTCTTGAATAACGTGCAATACTGGTATCAGAGCGCTTTTTTGTTTTCCTTCAGGATAACGTGATGAAAGTTCTTTAATGCGATCTACAATTTCTTTTGAAAAGGCCATGTCTATAATTTTTTTATTGAAGTAAATTTCTGTTTTTCGACGTTGTGAGTCATGAGTAGGTGTGTTATTAAGCGTCTATTTCTCCTGCTATTAGGTTCAGACTACTCATGGTCACGACGGCATCACTCAGCATGCTTCCTTTTATAATTTCAGGATAAGCCTGATAGTAAATAAAGCAAGGTCGTCTGAAATGAAGCCTGTAAGGCGAACGACCACCGTCACTGATTAGATAAAAACCCAATTCGCCATTGCCACCTTCAACAGAATGATAGACCTCGCCTGCAGGGATTGCTGTTTCGCCCATCACAATTTTAAAATGGTAAATAAGCGCTTCCATTTTAGAATACACATCTGCTTTTTCTGGTAAATAGAAATCAGGTATGTCGGCATGAAAGACCGATGGATCTAAGTCCTTGATTTTCTTTACGGCTTGCGTGATAATGCTGATGCTCTCCCAAATTTCGGCATTACGAACGAGGTATCTATCATAGACATCGCCTGTAGTTCCTACGGGTACCGAAAAATCAAAATCTTGATAACCGCTGTATGGATGTGCTGTGCGAATATCGTAATCGATACCGGTTGCGCGAAGATTAGGTCCTGTGAAACCATAATTCAACGCTCTTTCTGCAGCGATGCCGCCCACACCCATAGTGCGTTCCATAAAGATACGGTTGCGGTTGAAAAGGGTTTCAAATTCTTTCATGGCCTTAGGGAAGACACTTAGAAAATGATCAATTTTTTGAAAGGCTAGTTCGCTAAAGTTACGCTCGAATCCACCTATACGCCCGATGTTAGTCGTTAATCTTGAACCACAAACTTCTTCAAAAATTTCATAAATAAGTTCTCTTAATTCGAATACATAAATGAAACCTGTGAACGCACCTGTATCAACTCCAATCACTGAATTGCAAACCAGATGATCGGCAATTCGTGAAAGTTCCATAATGATGACGCGCAAATACTCGACTCGTTTGGGTAGTTCTGCATGAATCAATTTCTCAACGGTCATGTGCCATCCCATATTATTGATCGGTGAGGAGCAATAATTCAGTCGGTCGGTCAGCGGTGTGATTTGGTAATAAGGGCGGTGTTCGGCAATTTTTTCAAAGGCTCGGTGAATGAATCCTATCGTGGGCACCGCGTCGATAATCCGCTCACCGTCCATCTCAAGAATATTTTGGAATACGCCATGTGTAGCAGGGTGGGTGGGGCCTAAGTTAAGCGTTGTCGTTTGCTTGCCGAGTGAACCTTCCGGTAATTGAATATTTTGTTTCTGACTCATTTTATTTTATACTGTTGATTGCTTCTCGATGTCGCTTGTTACGTTACCGAGAGAGTGAATGATTATCTGCCAAACATGTCATCGTCTTTATCAATCCTTGTCTGATCTTCCAACGGATATTCTTTTCGAAGTGGGTGATAGTCCATTTCTTCAACATTCATGATGCGAATCAAGTTTGGATGTCCAACGAAGTTCACACCAAAAAAGTCATAGGCTTCACGTTCCAGCCAGTTGGCCGTTTCGAAGATACCTGTTGCGGTAAATACATCAGGATTTGTGATATCTGTAAATACTTTGAAACGGATTCGTAGACCGGCTTGAATATTTTGTAACATATAAACCACTGCCAACTCTTTTCCAATTTGGTCGGGATAGTGAACCGCAGTAAGGTCGTTTAGAAAATTGAATCCGAGGCCTTCGCTTTCTTTTAAGAAGTTCATCACCTTTAGATTGTTATCACGATCGGTTACAAAGGTCAGCATTCCGTAAGGCTCTTCAAAATTGTATACTAACGCACCGAACTTCTCTGTCAGTTGCTGTTGTATGATTTCATTTGTCAACATAATTATATTCCTTGTTTGGGATTCAACGCTATGTTATTGGATACCATAACTGTTTAGTAATTCTTTATACTTGTCACTTTCACGGCGACGAATGCTTTCGGTTCGTATTAAGTCTTGGATGCGCATGAAGCCATCAATGATAGCTTCTGGTCGGGGTGGGCAGCCTGGGACATACACGTCAACTGGTATCACTTGATCGATGCCTTGTAAAACGGAATAGGTGTCAAATACACCGCCACTGCTTGCGCAGGCACCAACTGCCATCACCCATCGAGGTTCGGCCATTTGAAGATAAACCTGTCGTAAAACGGGTGCCATTTTCTTAGAAATCGTTCCCATGACCATGATTAAATCACATTGTCTTGGAGAGAAACTAAGTCGCTCTGCGCCGAATCTAGCGAGGTCATAGTGAGCTGCCATTGTAGCCATAAATTCAATACCACAGCACGATGTGGCAAAAGGCAAAGGCCAAATAGAATTGCTTCGGGCTAAGCCAACGGCTTCACTCATTTTTGTGGTAAAAAAACCTTCACCGGCAAACCCCTGTGGTGCGTCAACGACTTTTACTTTTGTATTATGTGTTACAGGTCTCATGTGTTACTATTGATAGGAATTTGTTAGATCTATTTTTTAATTGAATGAGTGTAATGATGTGTTGTAGATAAATGTGGATTATCGAGATTCATTTAATCTTCCCAAACAAGCGCGCCTTTTTTAATGATGTAGGTAAAACCAATCACGAAGAAAGCGACAAACATCATAACGGCCAGAAAGCCATTCCAACCCAAGGTTCTGAAATTAATCGCATACGGATAAAAAAAGATGACTTCAACATCAAACAGCACAAACAAGATAGCGACCAAGAAATACTTCACAGCTAAAGGCTGACGGGCATTGCCTTCTTGTTCGATTCCGCACTCAAAATTTTCAAGTTTGTCTGATGTTTTTCTTTTTGGGCCTAAAAAGTGAGTCGCTCCCATCATCACCGCAACAAAGCAGACTGCGATGACAATCTGTATCATAATCGGGAAATAATTAAATGGCGTGTTGGTAATCTGTAAAAGCATCGATGGTACGGTTTAAAAAACAGACAAAAATAGGCTACAAAAAGGCAAACGTCAAATAAATAAAAAGTATTCTGAGAGTTTTTTAAAATATTTCAATAGGGGAATTTTGCAGACTCCAAAATTCATTTGATTTTGATATTGTAAGCGACAAAAACTGCTTGATTTGATTACCACAATTTCGTTGAAGATGCCCTCTGTTTCGTTTCTTTAAGAAGCCCTAAAACAGCAATGTTTTGGCTTGATACTTGGACGGACCACTACTTCAATTGATAAAACTCAAATTTCGGACTTCCCTTGACGCCAGTTGAACTGTAGAAGTCTAGAAAATGGAGCTTGAAAAAATGATTGTTTTGATTCTTTACAATGTAGTTGTATTTTTTGACAATCGTGTACGTCGGGTTTGTGGCGGTGAAATCAATAAACTTCCAATCATATCCAATGGCATCGCGTAGGCTTGTTAAAGGAACAGATGTGGCAAAATCAACATTAATGTTATTATAATTGGATAGCGAATCTTTGTAGGCAAACGTGCTTGTAGGATTGAGCAACACGCCATTGACGATGTATCGTAAGGGGGGATTTTCTTCGTAGAACGTGTAATTGTATCTCGTGATTTGTAAGTCCCATGTATTTTTTGCTGGCTCAACATCAGCAACGGTTTTCAATAACGAAAAGGAGAAATAGGTGAAGTTGCAATCGGGGTTTTTGACAACAGTGATGCTCGCAGGTACAGAGGAGGAAATATCACCGACAGCAAGGGTGTATTGAAATTGATCTTCGTAGGTAATCTGCAATTTCCGCACTTTAGAGCCTGTTTCGTCTAATTTAATGAGATAGACAGGGTGATTCGTTTTCCAATCGCCGATAGCGGAGGAGTCGGGTAGGCCTGTCGGAGAATCGTAGCTCCATTGTGATTTTGCTTGAAGGGTGTCCGCGAAACTAACATCTTGAAACGCTGTTTTGTTGGTATTGTAGGCCGCCATTCCTTTTCCGCCATTTAAGAAAATAGCATGATCGTTACTGCCGCTTTGTAACGCCAAGTCCCAACTATCGATTTTGCTGACATGGACGATTTTTTGATCCTCTAAGTTGATATAAAATTGATAATCATACGTCTCACCCATATTTACCTGAAGCATTTGGCCATCGCCTTTTGCAGGCAGAGTGATTGGTTTTTCCTTTTTTTCGCAAGCAGTAAAAAAAAGGAAGGCAATTGAAGCGAGTAGATAGTACTTGTTCATAACGCAGGCAAAGTTCTGATAATCAGAACGATTTTTTTGATGTAATTTCAGAAAAAGGCCTCTGTTTTGTCATTGGCGTGTCATAATTCTGGTTTGGGTTTGTGATCGAAGTATGGCCTCGTATCTGTCAAGGAATTTTTAACCATAAGGTCTCCTTTCCATGAAATATATTTAATGAACAAGAATTCATTATCTTAATTATATTTGAATTTTGCTGTCGATTCGATATGTTATGCCTTGAATTGATTAATTGAAATTTATTTTGTAGCATTTTAATATAAATAATTTAAAATAGAATGATTAAAAAAATATATAATTTGGTCTTGTCGATTTTGAAATTTAACGTGGTATTAGATTACCGTTTAATAGGATTGAATAGGAAGCGATTATTCAAGATTCCTCATATAACGAATTATATACGCATCAGTAATTTTGAACTCATTGTGAATGAAATAATTGATGGTAATGTAAAGGGCAATGTTGCTGAGTTAGGTGTTTATAAAGGGGAGTTCTCTAAATATATCAATTTAGCATTCCCGGATAGGAAGTTTTATTTATTTGACACTTTTGAAGGATTTGATGAGAAGGACGTGGTTATTGAAAAAGGAAATGAATTTAGTTCAGGAGAGCAAGATTTTACAAACACTTCGATAGGTGAGGTGATATCCAAAATGCCTTTTAAAGAGAATTGTATTATCAAGCAAGGGTATTTCCCGGATTCACTACAAGGCCTCGAAGATACATTTTGTTTTGTTTCAATTGATCCTGATTTGTATAAACCAATATTGGATGGGTTAGAATATTTTTATCCTAGACTAAATAAAGGAGGTTATATCTTAGTTCATGATTATAACAATGATTCTTATTCAGGTGCCAAGAAAGCTGTGAGAGAATATTGCCACAAAAACAATATCCCTTTTACTCCGTTAACTGATGCTTGGGGGACAGTTGTTATCGCGAAATAAACTATTAAGTGACAAAATGAAATGGGCTTATTTTTTATTTTTAATGCTATTTCAACCCTTATATGGGAGCGCTCACGCATGGAATTATACGTACAGTCATTATGGCAAAAATGAAGGTTTGCCAAGTAATAAAATATATTTTTCTTGCAAAGATAAACTTGGATTTCTTTGGGTAGGAACGGATGCTGGTCTTTGTAAATTCAATGGAAGTGAATTTGAGATATTTACTACTGAGGATGGTCTTCCTAGTAATGATGTATTTGAATTGTTCTGTGATAGTAAAAATAGAATTTGGATTATTTCAATGAGCAATCAGTTAGCATTCTATTATAAAGGCAAAATACATAATCCTGATAATGATTCTAATCTCTCAAAAATTGTAGTGCCTGATAGGATAAGTAGGGTAATCGAAGATAAATTAGGTAATATTTGGGTTCTATCTTTTCCCTTCTCCATTAATAAGATTTCACCTTCTAATAAAGTTGAAGTATCGAGGCTAAATTCTATTTTAGGGAATTGTTTTAAAGCTAATTTATCAATGTCAGGGATAAGTTTTATTACAGATGCAACAAGCTTTTTTTATACTTATGAGCAAGGAAAAATTCTTTCAAATGTTAAGTCTAAGAGAAAAAAAATAAATGATCTTGTTGTTGTGAACGATTCTTTGTATTATTTTACAGATGAGAATAATGTAATAAAAAAAGGAAATTTAATTTTATCTCGGACTCATTTTTATACAAGCGCACATGTATTGTCGCTATTTAAGACAGATAAAGAAATTTGGAAGTTAAGCAATAATGGAATTAGTTGCTATCAAATTGACAATTTCAATAAATTTAATATTTTTTTGAAGAATTATTCTGTTTCAAATTTCGTTCAGGATAAATACAATAATGTATGGGTTTCGACACTTTATAATGGGCTATTTAAAATTAATTCTCAAAGTTCCCAAATATTTAAATTGAATAATGATGAAACATCAAATTCCTTTCATTCTATACTAGTTAATGAGAAATATATCGTAGTTGGGAATAATAACGGAGAGGTTTCAATTATCGATAAGAGGAAAGGGGGTTTAATAAAATCATTTAAACTCGATGAAAATACTGTTCTAAGTGTAAGAATTTTGAAGCTTTTAATTAAAGGGGATTTCCTTTTTATATCAAGTGATGCGGGAACTATTACTTATAATATTAAAACAGGAAGTACTAACACAATATTGTCTAACCAATCTGATAAAAATATATTTTTCAAGGGAGATTCGTTAATCGTTCTAAATAATATCTCGGTAAGTTATTTAAATAACAAGTTTTTAAAAGTAAGAGAATTTATAAAATCAGATCGCTTCTACTCTCATTGCATTTACAACGGCAACTCGCTTTTTGGTTCTGAAAATACACTCTATT
>Ga0114958_10002248_pt1 | contig 14573 bp, 4 predicted proteins | sample C_130208_EF_Meta_FD_89577 | JGI IMG/M metagenome (GOLD analysis project Ga0114958, IMG submission 89577) | Freshwater microbial communities from Lake Croche, Canada to study carbon cycling - C_130208_EF_MetaG | ecosystem: Environmental > Aquatic > Freshwater > Lake | place: Lake Croche, Canada... | reverse complement strand
GCACATTCCACTCTGTTTTCTCACGAGTACTCCGCGCGGATGCAGAACGACTAGGCTATCCAAGCAATTTCACGATTTACGATACCGATGATGCAAAGAGCGTCATTAAGACGATTGTAAAAGAATTGAATCTTGATGACAAGGTGTACAAACCTTCCTTTGTTTATAATCGTATATCAACTTCGAAAAACAATTTGTATACCTATAAAGAATACAGAGCTGACCATACAATCCAACAAGAAGATGCACGCAGCAATCGCCCTATGATAGGCGAAATATTTGAATATTACAGCAAACGATGTTTCAAGAATGGCGCCATGGATTTCGACGACTTACTTGTGAACATGTATATCCTTCTCACGAATTTCCCTGATGTATTGGCTAAGTATCAACATAAATTTAGGTATGTGATGATCGATGAGTATCAAGACACCAATTTGGCGCAATACCATATTGTAAAATTATTGGGCGCGCTCAATGAAAACATTTGTGTGGTTGGCGATGATGCTCAAAGTATTTATTCGTTTCGAGGTGCGAGTATGGAAAATATCTTTCAGTTTCAAAAGGATTATGAAGAAGTAAAAGTTATCAAGCTTGAACAAAACTATCGAAGCACTAGCACCATTCTTGATGCCGCAAATGTGGTGATTTCGAAGAATGAAAACCAAATTAAGAAAGCCTTGTGGACTGAAAAAGAATCGGGCGAAAAAATAAAATTGGCTTGCTCATTCACAGATAATGACGAAGGTAAATTTGTAGCGGATGCCATCATGGAGCAAAAGCTTCGCAATCATTTCAGCAATAAAGACTTTGCTATACTATACAGAACAAATGCCCAAAGTCGTGCCTTTGAAGAATCGTTACGACGTCTAGGCATCAAATACCGAATTTTTGGAGGAACCTCATTCTACCAACGAAAAGAGGTAAAAGATTATGTAGCGTATCTTAGAATTTTAGTCAACCCTCAGGATGAAGAAAGTCTGAAACGTATTATCAACTACCCTGCTCGCGGTATCGGCAACACCACACTGAATAAAATTTCAATCGTAGCACAAGAACAAAATAAAACATTTTGGGAAGTCCTTTGTCTAGCTGCAGAGGCTGGCATCAAAGGAAATACACTGACAACAATCCAAGAATTCGTTTTAGCCATCAGACATTTTCAAAGCTTACTCAGTAAAAAGAATGCATATGAAGTGGCCTTCGAAATTGGCAAACAATGTGGCATTGTAAAAGAACTGAATGCTGACAAGTCTGTCGAGGGTTTAGCCCGATATGAAAATATTCAAGAGCTCTTAAATTCAATTAAGGAGTACACAGAAACCCCAGATGAAGAAGGCGAAGTTGTTGAACGAAGTTTGGGTTCGTATTTACAGCAGATTACCTTGCTAACGGATGCTGATCAAAATAATGGCGAAGAAGAAGATGCAGTGAAACTAATGACTGTGCATGCCTCCAAGGGACTTGAATTCCCAATTGTCTTCTTAGTAGGCGTAGAGGAAAATATTTTCCCAAGCAGTATGAGTATGTACGACCGCGCTAATCTTGAAGAAGAAAGACGTCTTTTTTATGTTGCTATTACGAGAGCACGTGAAAAAGTATGGGTCAGCTATGCAAATAATCGCTATCGATTTGGCAGTCTGATTTCAAACGAACCAAGTCGCTTTATAGACGAATTACCTAAAGCCTTACTAGACATGAGTATGGCAGAGAAACCTACCTTCAAGACCACCTTCATAAAATCTAATCCTGCGTCGACTGACCATGTGATTCAGCAAAAGAAATTAATTCCGAAGCCTACATCAACCCATAATCCACCATCAGATTTTGTGCCCGACAATCCTGCGAATATGAAAACAGGTATGAAGGTCGAACATCAGCGATTCGGTATCGGGCATATTATTTCAATGGAAGGTTCTATCTCCAATCAAGTGGCCACAATCAATTTTGGCACTATGGGTGAAAAAAAGATTATGTTGAACTATGCCAAACTGCGTATCATCGAATAGCATTATGATAGCATGCAGACGAACAAACTGATGCTCTTTCTCTTTATTTTCTGAACTCATTTCTCATTATATTTGTTCAACTCATTTTAAAAACCGAATCCAAGTTATGATCATAGCAATTAAAGATGAACACTTTTCAGGTAGCATCATCCAAGAAATCAATCTTGATTTTCAACAAGAAAATGTCACAGTTCGAGACATTATCACGCAACGTGTTATACAAGAAGTAGAAAATTATAATCAGAAACTTACTGGGTATTTTAATGGCCTAGTGGAACCTTCTGATGCCGAGAAGACAATCAACGGATTCAAACTAACAACTCGGAAAATGATTGATGCCGAGAAACAAGTCTATGTGGCGTTAGATGCTTTTAACAAGAACGGATATTTTCTACTCATCGACACCATACAATCTGAAAGTCTCGACCAAGAAGTTTTACTAAAAAGTACTACCTCTATCAGTTTTATTAAGTTAACTCCTTTAGTCGGCGGTTAAGTATGGGCATCATTGATACATTGAAAAATGTCTTCAGCAACAGCCCATTCGATAGTATCGAATTTGACCATATCATAGCGGAATCACGTCATGAATATAAGCAAACAAATGGACATTTCTGGGACGTAAAACTGAGCACGATATCAATCCATACTGAACAGGTAGTGCGATGGGATGACAAAAAGAAAATGGCGTTTGTGCTTTATTGTGCAGATAAGATTCATGCCAACAAAGCTAGAAATGAATATAGGATGAATACGGAGTCAGAGAAACAACTGATCCGCATTGCCTATCTAAAAAATCTGCTTCGATCTAAATTAAAGATTGTGGAAGCAGATCTTACGCAATTGGTAGACATCTTCACAAGAGATAAACAATGGGACTATTTTCATATTCAAACATGGCCCCTCGCCTATTTGATTAAACAAATCGAACAGCAATATATCGACACAGACCATACAGATGCCTTTATTCAAACAATGAAAACTTTAAAAAATAGTATTCAACAGTTGAATGCTACGTTTTATACGAAAGAGAAACTGAAACTTACCAGAAAAATTGATGCCATAATCTTCAGTTCACAACATAAAAAAGGAATCATCAAACCCGCATTTTTTCTGGGAGATGACGCATTCGCAACCTATGCAAATGAAACCATAGCCAAGATGAATGAACGCGATAAGCCCTATTGGTATCAGTTAATCGCGAAGGCGCAAGATGCGAATGGCTCAAAACCTTCTAAAAAATATCTCGCTGAGACGAATGCACTTTGCAACGAATTAGGTATCCAACCATTCAACCAACTAATACAGGAATGGTGCAACTTTCTCATTAACCTAAAAGATATCATTCATGAACATCCTATCGAATATAGAGGTAATACACATATCCACAAGACTGGCGAATTTCTGACAACAATTAACACCGATGCGATTAAAGGTATAATATGGACATGCGCCAATTTTCAAGAATCGTCCACACTGCAACGTATTGCACGATTAGCCGAACGTTGCTACCGCAAAATACCCGATAAGGGTCCGGCTTCAGCTTCGATTGGCAATGCCTGCCTTTTTGTATTACAGAATGTAAAAGGCATGGAAGGAATAGGCCATTTATCCAGATTAAAGCTCCGAATCAAGCAACATAGTACACAAGCTATTATTGAGAAATATTTACTGCAAGCTGCCGCTGAGCAAGGCATTTCTATTCATGAAATTGAAGACCTCGCTGTTGATGATGTAGGCCTTACGAACGGACAGCGAACATTTATATTGAACAAGTACAAAGCCATACTTAGCATTACAGGCATAGGAAAGTCAGTATTAACTTGGTACAAGCCTGATGGCGCTGAACAGAAATCAGTACCCTCTTCCATAAAAGAACAATTTGCTTCAGAATACAAGGTTATCAAAGATCTTCAAAAGCAAGTTGATCAAACAACTTCAGCTCAACGTGATCGTATAGACCGAATGTTTCGTGCAAGCAGAACCATATCAATGGCACTGTTCAAGGAGCGTTATCTGAGCCATGGATTGATGCAATACTTGGCTACAAAAATCATATGGCATTTCAAATCGGAGAACAAGGACATATCCGCCATTCGACTGAATGACCATTGGATTAATCAGGATAACGAAATCGTTTATCCTGCAGATGATGCCTTTGTATCTCTATGGCATCCTGCAACAGCATCAATCGAAAATATCAAACAATGGCGTGCGTTCATTAGCCTTCATACTATTCAACAACCCTTTAAACAAGCCTTCAGGGAGGTTTATTTACTCACTGAAGCAGAAACCATAACACATACATATAGCAATCGTATGGCAGCCCATGTATTGAAGCAACATCAATTTAGTATGCTCGCCAAAACACGTGGTTGGAAGTTTGAATTACTCGGCGCATATGACAATGGCGTATTGCATAGTACCGCAGAAATCAGATTACCTGAATACGGACTCAAAGCCGAATATTGGATTAATGAATTGAATGCCGATGGAGCCCTTAATGGTGCTGGTATTTGGAACTACATAACCACCGATCAGATTCGCTTTGTCGATTTAGAATCAAACGAACCGCGAGCCCTTATTGACATACCTGCTATCCCATTTTCAGAAGTACTTAGGGATGTTGATTTATTTGTTGGTGTTGCTAGCGTTGGCAACGATCCGGCGTGGCACGATTCAGGCGGATTGCCCGCTTACCGAGATTATTGGACTTCATACTCCTTTGGCAACTTATCTGAAGTAGCAAAAAATAGGAAAGAAATACTAACAGGATTGTTACCTCGTTTGAAAATAAATAAGGTGTCGGAAATAATGGACAAATTTCTGGTTGTACGAGGCAAATTAAGAACCTATAAAATTCATATCGGCAGTACCAATATTCTGATGGAACCCAATGATCAATATTTGTGTATCGTACCTGACCGTGCTCAGAAATCACCGACAGAAAAAGTGTTTATTCCGTTTGAAGGCGATACAGGACTTTCCATTATCTTATCGAAAGCCTTTCTGCTAGCAGATGATGACAAAATCACCGACCGTAGTATCACATCACAGATTAATCAACGCTAATTGTTTAATCTCAGTTTTTTTCAAGCAGCAAAACCTTGGTGAAGGAATACAATTAAGGATGAATCGAATAAATAAACAAGCTAATATTATCTGACATGACCTGTGTGTCTAACAAATCTACGTTGCCATCTCCATTGATATCTGTAGCCATATAACCGTAAAGAAAATTGTTAATGTCTTCTTCCATTGAAACCAAATCAAATAAATCAACATTTTCATCATCATTCACATCACCCACATACAATGCCCAAATACCTGGCTCCATTTCAATCGCATTACCACCATAAACCATGGCAGATGAGGTTGAAAAATCATAGCTCGCTGCTGCCTGACCTAAAACAACAGGATTTGAGCTCCAAGTATGTAAGGTATTCCTGTTTTTAATTCCAATATAATACGCCCCCATTAATGGAGGAAAAATGCAGGTAGCCGTACCATCGGTATGCACTACGACTCGTTGCGATGCCACTGCAGAATAAGGGTATATAGGTTCGTATAAAATAACATTCACCGAATCTACCAACGACATATCAGAAGTTTCACTTTGATTATACAATACACTTTGCATGGTTTCATTCGAAATATAATATCCTTGCATAAACAATTTGAGATTCAGAACCGATGCACAGTTAGTAATGGTCAGATTGAGTGTATGCACTGAATCGCATCCATTGGCACTCGTAAATGTAGCCGAATAAGATCCCGTTTGAGTATAAACAGTTCCATTCCACAAGAACGATGCGCATGCACTATCAAGTGAACTAATAGTAATAGCAGAAGGTTCGTTTATGATAATGACAGTGCTTCCTGTACATCCTTTCTCATCTGTTGCAACAACCGTGTAAGTACCTGCGCCATAAGAAGACATCAACGATGTCCCATTAACCGAATATGCAAGAGGTGAATAGGACACCCCACCAGTCGATGATACTATTAGTTGTGTGGTACCACCATGACATGCGATAGGCATAAAGGTCGCATTCACTTGAATGACATCTGACACGCCTAATGTTGTTGTTTCACTATAAAAACAACCGAAGTCGTCTTCAACATGAACCGTATAATTATCTGCCGGCAAATTACTTAGTGTAATTGCAAAATTATCATTCAACACATCGTTGATAGTATCACCTGCCGAATTCATCCACCAAGTCAAATAAGGTTGCAGAATATTACTACCACCAGTAATAAATATACTTAACTGACCATCATTGCCAAGACACGATACAATTGAATCAGTAGTAAAATCAATATCTAACGGATCGGGATTGATAAATGTAATTGTTTGAAAAGCAACACACGTGCCATTCGAAGCAATGACAGTATGAGTACCAGCCTCAAGTTGAATGAAGTAACCATTTGTGTTCGATGAAGAAGCTTGCGTTGGACTCACTATCGTATACGTATAGCTTCCAGACGGGGTAACGTTGGCCTGTAATGACGCATTGTTATCTCCAGGACAAGAGATAGGCTGATCTGAAGCAACCGTCAATGTAAATTGACAAGCGTTTCCTGCAATTGTCAGCATAAGAGTGTTCGTCTGTAAACAACCCGAAGCATTCAACGATGTATGACTATATACTCCGCTTGTCGAATACGTTTGGCCATTCGTTGCCCATGTATAAGTTCCTATCGAAAAGGCGGAGATTGTATCTGATGGACTTTGATTTATCGTAAGATTTAAATGACTTGTTTGACAAACATTGAATGATGTATAGGTACCTGAGTTCGTATACGTCTGAGCATTAGCTGTCCATGTATAGCTATCACATGCAGTAACGACAGCAGTTGCAGTTGTTGAAGGAATGACAGTTAATGATAAGGTCTCAGTGTGGCAAGAGTTACTGCTTGAGTAAATGCCACTTTGAGTGTATGCGATATTATTAAGCAACCACGTATACGTGTCGCAAACCGTTACAGTTGTAAGGTTACTACTGCTTGGTGTAATTGTCAAATGCAAGGTATCAGAATGACATCCACTTAGTAATGAATAAACACCGCTAACTGAATAACTCACATTATTAACGGGCCATACATAACTATCACAAACCGATATAGTCGTTGAATTGGACGTTGTAGGTGTAATAACCAATTGCAAGATATCAGCGTGACAGCCATTGACTACTTGATAGGTGCCACTTGCCGAATATGATGTTGCACCAGCTGACCAATAGTACGAATCGCAAGCAGAAACAGCTGTTGTGCTTGAAGAACTAGGCGTAATAGATACTGTTAACATCGCTGAATGAACGCAACCAACCCCATTGATTGTTGTTGATGTGTATATTCCAGATTGCGAGTAGGTCGCACCATTGAATACCCAAGTATATGTATCGCACGCACTTTGACTGAATGTTGAAGTACTGCTATGATTAATGATTACATGTAGAACAGAAGAATGAATACATCCTGAGGCATTTGTTTGCACGCTCGAATAAGTTCCTGAAACGCTATACGTTGTAGCATTTTGCGACCACGAATACATATCACAGGCAGTGACAGATTCAGTTGACGATGTGCTATGATTCACTAGCAGTGACAACGTAGTCGTGTTAACACAACCGCTTTGATTTAGCGATGTTGCGCTATAGTTGCCACTTGCGGTATACGTCAAACCATTCCATGCATATGAATCGCAAGCTGTTACTGAAGATATTGCAGTTGTACTTGCAGCTAATGCAAGCTGAAGCTCTTCAGTGTGACAACCGGTAACTTGATTATAAGAACCACTATTTGAATACGTGACATTATTCACAGACCACGTGTAACTATCACAAGCCGTTGCTATAGAGGTATGCGAACTACTTGGCATCAGCGTCACATTTAAAATTTCAATATGACATCCGTTTACATCGGTGTATGAGCCACTTGCCGTGTACGTCATCATATTATACGGCCAAGTATAGGAGTCACATGCTGTTATTGATGATGTATGCGAAATGCTCGATGTAATCGTCAATAAAAGGGATAGCGTATGTGTGCATCCTACTGCGTTCAATGATGTTTTTGTATAGAGACCTGAAGCAGTATATGTAAGTCCGTTTGCAGTCCATGTATACGTATCGCAAGCGGTTGCTGATACTGAGCTTGATGAACTTTGATTGAGTGTCAAATTGAGTGTGCGCGTGATTGGACAACCTTGTGCATTGATGGCCGTTGAAACATATACACCGGAGGCTGAATAAGAAACATTATTTTGATTCCAAGTATACGTATCACAGGCAATCACTGCAGTTGACGTAGCTGTACTTGCGAAAATGCTCAGGGTCAATGTTGCTGTATTCACACAACCTGATGCATTCAACGATGTGTATATATAGCTACCTGAAGTTGTATAGGTAACGCCATTCCATGTATACGAGTCGCAAGCATTCACAACTGAATTTCCATTGGTAGTACTTTGATTGATTGTCAATGTCAATGTGGCGGTATTGATACAACCTGATCCATTCAACGATGTCGATGTATATATACCACTTGCGGTGTAGGTGACACCATTCCATGTATATGAATTGCAGGCCGCAGCAGTAGCATTTCCATTTGTCGAACTTTGATGAATCGTCAAGTTCAACGTAGCGGTATTAACGCAACCTACAGCATTCAATGATGTGAATGTATATACACCGCTTGATGTATATGTAGCGCCATTCCAAGTATACGAATTACAAGCTGTTGCTGTGGCGTTCCCAATAGATGAACTCGAATTGATTGTTAAATTTAGTGTGGCGGTATTAATACAACCTGCTGCGTTCAATGATGTAAATGTATACAAACCACTGTTTGTATATGTAACACCATTCCAAGTAAATGAATTACACGCGGTTGTCGTTAAATTGCCATTCGTCGAACTTTGGAGAATGGTCAACGTGAGTGTGGCAGTATTCAAACACCCTGCGGCGTTCAAACTTGTAAACGTATATAGTCCACTCACAGTATATGTTGCTCCATTCCAAACATAGGAATTACAAGCAGTCGCTGTCATGCTGCCATTAGCAGTTAGCGCATTGATTGTCAAATTTAGTGTACTCGTATTAGCGCATCCATTCGCATTCAAGGTAGTATACGTAAACAGTCCTGACGTTGTATAGGTAGTTCCATTCCATACATAGGACCCACATGCGGTAGCAGATTCAGGCGCTGAAGTGATACCATAATTTAATGTCAAATTCAACGTATCATATCGTGCACAACCTGCTGTGGTTGTGCCAATGCCCATATATACCCCACCAACAGAATACGTTTGATTATTAGTCGTCCACGTATAACTATTACAGGCCGTCACTGTTGTAGTTGACGAGGCTATGCTCGGCTGAGCAATAGATTTCGTAGCCGATGCAGTGCAAGCATTCCCATCTGTTAGTGTGACTGTATAACTACCTGCTGCCACATTAGTAAAGACATTCGAAGTCTGAGGTGCACCTCCATTTAATTGATAATTAATCAATCCTATCCCATTCAACGCATTCACAGTGAGTGTGGTGCTACCACCATTACAAGCAATCGCTGTATTTGAAATGCTAGCCGTTAAGTTGCACGCTGTATTACATTTAACTGACACTTTCAATCGAATATCATCAGTGAACCAGTTTGCTGCAGTCGTTCCGGTTGTAACCGAACCGCTACCTCCAGTTACATAACCATAAATTCGTATTGTCATCGGGGCAGCGCTTGTCATACTCGTGATAACAGGCGATACATAAGCCCAAGTAGAATTAGCCGATACGTTTACACTTCCTATGGATGATGCGTAATTATCCAGACTTGTCCGTATGTCTAGTTTGGTGGGCCCAGTAGCACTTGAAAAAGAACCAAGTTTAACCGAATCCAAGGTCACATTGTATCCAGAAACGGGCGTTAACGTAAGCTGATAATACGCACTCGTATCTGTTAATTGAAGCGATCTATTACGAGCAGTTATTCCTGCATTCATCTGTGCTGAAGCATTTGAATAGGTTGAAGGGTTGGTATTACTTAGTAGTAATGAGGTTTGAGAAGTGTTTGCATTATTACCTTGCGTAATGCCCGATACAGTCAAATTTGGCACGGGCAAACCAGCTGTTGCATTGCTAGTCGGTGACCCAATACTGCCAAAAGAATAATCAATACCCGAACTTTTAGGAACAATGTTTATGATATAATCCTCAGTCTCACCGTAACCATATGAAAGACATGGGGTTATAAGTTGACCGTACAACCCTTCTGCCTCAATAATTCGCATGCCTGTCAGACCAGTAAGTGCATCGCATGGAATAGTGACATTGCCTACCACATAACGCGGACCATCAACAGCTAAATTCTCAACGAATACTTTTTCGCCTGCATCTGCAAAGGAACCGTTATGATTAAAATCAATCCAAATGGCGGAAGCAAACGAATAGTAAGGCGCCAAATCACAATCATCAACCTGTATACTGAATGGGACAGTCGATTCTAATTCAACCGTTGTTAATGCCCCTAGTGGATGAAAATTAGAATACTTATTTAACGAGGATCCTGAGCCAGGTGCCGCGACATTACAATCTGACAGATTGGTAGTGCCATTAAACATAAACGAAAAAATATCATCATCCGTCTCACTCACTGCTGAACTAGCACAATAACAATTGATGAATGAATTCATTCCGATTGTGATTGGCGTTGAATTCGTTGTCAATGATGAATTAGCGCAAGTGACAGCGCAGTAATAGGTTTCAGCAGTAAACATATTGGGCGTTGTATATGAATACGAACTTGCTCCTGGAATCATACCCATGCTATTATACCACTGATATTGAATACCGGTTCCTGTCACTGTATTCTGAAGCGTCAGAAATACATTGCTTCCCGAACACACATTGGGTTTATTTGAAATGGTATTACCAGGATTTGGAGCGCCTGCGCAAAAAGTAGTTGGTGTAATATTGATAACATAGTCTTCAGTCTCTCCCCAAGAATAGGACATACAAGGATTAGTAATTGCTGCACTCTGTTCTGATGTAATAACACGAACAGCCACATAACCCGTAGCAGCCGATGTTGGAATGACAATAGTGCCTGACTCGGTATGCGCACCGGTCAATGCACTTGGTGTCGAATAAACGAGCTCTCCTGGATCTGAAAAAGAAGCGTTCTGATTATAGTCAATAAAAATAGCACTCATATTTGGATAAGAACTTAAACAGGTTCCAATCTGGATCGAAAACGGAACAGTGGAACCTTTCTCAACAGAAGGCGCAGGTACACCCTGATAATTTGAATACATCTGTGCAACAGAACCCGGCCCCGGGGCTAGTGTTGAACAGTTGGAGGAATTATTCAATGTGGAGAATGTAAAATTATAAATATCTTCATCAGCCGTTGAAATAGCGCTGCTCGCGCAAATACATTTATACGCCGGATTCATTGGCATTAAAAAGGCTGCAGACGTATCGGATGCCGGACCAGTTGCACAGCGGGCTATACATCGATAATAGGTATTTGAAGTTTGCGTTGACGTCTGACTCGCTGAGGTGCCAAGATTCGTGACATTGATTGTAAATGCAGCATCATCAGCACGCTGCCATTGATAGGTAATACCAGAACCTGAAAGCGTATTGGCAATACCCATCGTGAAGGCTGTTCCCGCACATACACCTTGTACCAACGAAACAACGCCACCAGTTGAAGGTATCCCTTGGCAAACCGGTACTGTAACATAAGTGATTTGAATGGTTGGTCTAAAATCACCCAAACTGCTACCATTCGTCAACGTCGTTGCATTTGATAAAGCAGCTGACCCAATAGCCCCCATGGCCTTTCCGGTAGATGCAATTCGATAAAAATTAATCGCTGTGCCAGTTTGAGCACCTACTCTAGTCCAATCGGTCAATATCTGAAGATTGCCTCCTGTATAAGTAAATGTATCATTGCCCGGCACATTGAATTGCGCATCCATGTAAGTACCCGATGCGTTGAGTATAGAATAATTGGCATTAGAATACGTTTGTGTCATTCCATTCACAAGCGTCCCCCAAGTAGTCAAGTTAGTAAGACTACTTGCTGTGGTATTTTTCATCCAAAGGTTGAATGTATTTGGCGATACTATGGTACCGCCTGTAGACCTCAACCACGCCACCTTGACAATCTTAGAACCTGATGGTATGCCAAGTTCAGCGGCTGTATAGATATATGCATATCGTGAAAATTTATTCAGACTAGCACTACTACCTGTCCAGATAGGACCATAAGTTGCAGCACCTGTGCCTGATGTTGGACCAATAACTGAGGTTAATATCGTCTGCGATTTTGCAACAGGAATAACCAAAAAAAGACAGATAAAAAAAGAGATCCATAATGCTTGAATAGTCAAGCAATTAATTCTTGCTATAATCCGATTTAAAGAAGGTAAAGTGAATTTCATAATATACTTTTTGATGCGAGGAAACGAAATCAACTAGAATTAGCGATTTATAACAGACAAATTACTTAATCAACTTTAAGATTTTAGTAACAAATCTAAACAATTAAAGATAAAATCCACAAGCAACACGAAATTAATCTATCACAAGTCTGTGCACGCAGGGATAATTCCTGGCGATTCTGATGGCTACTTTTTTGTAGGTTTGAGCAAAACACTTTTATTAAAACAACAACTAGCGCTTCATGTAGATCCGCTAAAAATATGTTCGTTGGGTCTATATGGTCTAATCTCAGCAGCATCCAAGTAACGCCAAATCTATGCAAACCAATTGAAGACATTGCTAGCTTCGTACTCGCTATGAGGAAAATAGATTGAGTAATCCTATATGATTCTTCAATTTTTGTTCGCGTTTCATACTGGAAAATAATCACTATCCTGTTCAAGCACTTAGTATACATTTGCCTGCACAAACTTCAGTTATGTTTCAACAAGCCTATAACCTCGCAAATAGATACACTCAACCTTTTATTATCACGATGCGCTTCTTTGACGGAAGTGTTGACAGCGGACTAGGTTCGTTTGTGATGATTAACAAGGATGGTTGGGCTATGACTGCCGCACATAATTTCGGCGTGGTATTTTCGTATCAGCAGCATCAAACCGAAATCAATGCCTATCAAGAAAGTCTGCATAGCATCAATGTGAGTCAGCAACTCAGTGAAGACGAAAAAGAAAGTCAACGTAAGGCACTTATCATAAACCCGAAATGGATCACCAACTACGCCATCTTCTTAGGAGGAAGTCAAGTTAATATCTTTGAGAATTTTATACATGGAGAACACGATATCGCCTTCTTTAGAATTGAAACCTCTGCGATCAACCCACTCACAATATTCCCTAAGATAAAAAACTACCGTACGATTAGTCCGGGTATCAGTTTATGCAAATTGGGATTCCCCTTTGTAGAATTCAACGCCAGCTTCGATACGAATACGAATCATTTTTTCTTGCCTCCTAATTTATTACCGATTCCGTTGTTTCCGATTGAAGGCATTTATACGCGCAATGTTTTCAAGGGGCAATCAGCAGACGGATTGGAGATTCTCTTTTTAGAAACATCTTCACCCGGACTCAAAGGACAAAGCGGTGGCCCTATCTTCGACCGTGATGGTGTCATTTATGCCATTCAATCGCAAAATCTTACCATCCCGCTGGGCTTCACCGGCACAGTGATGATTAATGGAAAAGGCGTTGAAGAAAGTCAGTTTCTTAATTTGGGTATTGGCGTTCATCCGAAAACATTAGAGACCCTGTTGATCAGATACGGCATAGAGTATGAAGTAGCAGATTAAGAAATTTCGTTGGACTCTTTAAACTTATGTCTACGATTAGGCTTTGTAAGCAACAGTTCACTACACCTTCAACATCTCCGCAATACGCATACCATCCATCGCGGCACTCACAATACCACCTGCATATCCTGCACCTTCGGCACATGGATAGAGGTTGACTATTTGAAGATGTTGTAAACTATCCTTATCACGTGGTATACGCACCGGTGACGACGTGCGACTTTCAGTAGCTACTACAATGGCTTCATTGGTATAATATCCTTTCATTTTTTTACCAAATTGCTCAAACGCTTTGGCAAGACATTCATAAATTGCTGAAGGGAGCACCTCAGATAAATTGGCCGACTGAACGCCCCTCGTATATGAGCAAGAAGGAAGTGAAGACGATGTTTTGTTCTGTGAAAAATCAACCATCCGTTGCGCAGGCGCCACATACATTCCACCACCTGCGTTGTACGTTTGCTGTTCAACTTGATATTGATAATGCAAGCCTGCCAATGGCGATTCATCATGATAATCCTTTTCATCCACACTCACCACCATACCGCTATTCGCAAAAGGATTATTGCGCTTTGAAGGACTCCAACCATTCACCACAACTGTATTTGCTCGTGTCGATGCAGGTGCAATAATGCCACCCGGACACATACAAAACGAAAAGACACCTCGACCATTCACTTGCTCAACCAAACTATAACTAGCTGGCGGTAAATTGGCATCTCGCAGATCACAATGATATTGCACCTGATCGATTAAGGATTG
>Ga0114958_10002247_pt1 | contig 14573 bp, 9 predicted proteins | sample C_130208_EF_Meta_FD_89577 | JGI IMG/M metagenome (GOLD analysis project Ga0114958, IMG submission 89577) | Freshwater microbial communities from Lake Croche, Canada to study carbon cycling - C_130208_EF_MetaG | ecosystem: Environmental > Aquatic > Freshwater > Lake | place: Lake Croche, Canada... | reverse complement strand
GGATATATTTTCTGCCTTAGCATAATTTTCCTCAATAAATTGTTTTTCGTTAAAAGTATTATAACTCTCAACTCCTTGTTCAAATAAGGCATTCATCTGAGGTTGAAATTTCTCAAAGGCTTCAGTAATTGCTTTAGCACTCCAAATAAATATTCCTCCATTCCAAAGGAAATTACCTGCTGCTAAGAACGATTTTGCAGTTTGATAATCTGGTTTTTCACGAAACTGGTTTACTTTTTTTATTGAATTTACATCAGATTTATCAAATTCTATATAACCAAAACCTGTGTTGGGAAACGTAGGTTGTATCCCTAAAGTCATCAAAGCATTTTCTTTTTGACAAAAGTCAAAACATTGTTGCAAATTATTAGAAAACGACATTTCATCTTCAATCCAGTGATCGCTTGGTGCAACCACCATCACGGCATCAGGATTTTGTTTTTGAATTTTTAGCGAAGCATATAATATACAGGGTGCAGTATTTCGCATGGCAGGTTCTAAAAGAACTTGCTCTTGCTTTACCATCGGCAATTGTTGCAACACTAAATCATTGTAACGTTCATTGGTTAAAATCAAAATATTTTCGGAAGGAATTAACTTTGACAAACGACTGAATGTTTTCTGAATCAAAGTGCTTCCTGCACCTAACATGTCGTGAAATTGTTTTGGCAACTCTGTGGTACTCACTGGCCAAAAACGAGAGCCCACTCCACCTGCCATTAGTATGGCGTAATAATTTTTATTCATTTTTTAAAAATAACTGTGGCGCTAAGTTACTAAGATGCAGCGTTTTTATAACTATCAACCCGGAATTATTTCCACCTCAGCATTAGCGTTGAATAAAAAAAGTCTTCCTGTTTTAACTTCCAAGCATTCATAGCGTTTTACACGCAATCCTTTTTTTTGAAAAACTCTTCCATTTTTTATTCGGAATAAACTTCCGCTTGGCACTTCGTGAATGAAATGTACATCCGGTTTTCGTTCGTCAAATTGTTTCAAAGCAAAAGCTAGTCTTGCGTCGGTATCGCTACTTGCTGTTGGATTTCTAAAATGATTCGCAACCAATGGCAACACCGAATGTGGAAAAATCTCTGGTCGAATAAATGGAAACATCAATCTTTGAAAAGTCATCTTCCACTCTACTCCGTGTGGCAAAATTTTTCTTCCGAATTTTTCAAAAGCTACTAAATGGGAAATTTCGTGAACTAATGTTATCAGAAAACGGTATTTATTCAGATTAGCGTTAACGGTAATTTCATGTTTCCCCGAAAGCCCTTTTCGATAATCGCCATGACGTGTTTGTCGTTCGTTTACTATTTTGAGATGTACATTATTACTTTTGATTAACTCAAAGCAAGAATGAACGGAATGTTCAGGAAGATATTTAGCTAAAACTTCGATCATATTCGGTTTTCGGTTGTCGGTTGTCGGTTTTCGGTTGTCGGTTTTCGGTTTTCGGTTGTTGGGATTTCCATCAATTATTGACTTTCAAATATCAACTTTTAAGGAGTGCTTGATGACACTTGAATTACTTTTCCGTTGTGGTATTTGTTTCCTGAGACGGCAAAATTATAAATGTAATCTGCCATTTCTTTAGCTGAAATTGGCGCTTCATAGCCCGGAAAAGCTTCGTGAAGCATTTCGGTATTTACAGCGCCAAGTGCTAAAACATTGAAAGCAATGCCTTGATCTTTGTATTCTTCGGCTAACAATTCAGATAGTGTAATTACTGCTCCTTTACTAGAACTGTAAGCTGCCAATCCTGCAAATTTCATACTACCTTGAATGCCACCCATCGAACTAATGGAGACCACATGACTTCCTTTTTTCAAATAGGGTAAACAAACGCGAGTTAGATTAGCAACTCCAAAAACATTGACTTTGTAGATACTTTCAAAATCTTCTTGAGTAGTTTGTGTAAAAGGTTTGAGTAACAAACTCCCAGCATTATGAATGATAATATCAACTGTTGCCCACGAGTGATAGAGGAATTTTTCTACTTCAATCAACTCTTCTTCTTTTCCTAAATCAACAGCGAGGCATGTAATGTTATAATTTTTAATTAAAACCTGTGGTGCTTTTCTTGAAATAGCTAGCACTTGATGTCCTGCTTTGGCAAACTGTAAAGCTAATTCAAAGCCAATTCCTCTTGAGGTTCCTGTAATGATGATGTTTTTTTTCATTATTTTCTCTAACGTTGTAAAGATACTAAAAGTGTTTATATGAAAATAGCTGTTTTAGTTTTGAAAATTTGAATTATTGAAAAAAAAACAAAAACCCTTTCGAATAAGAGAGGGTTTAATAAATATTAATTTAAAATTTTAAAAGTAGGGTGTATCAAGTATCAAAAAATATTTATGATACCAATCCTCTAGAAATTACAATACGTTGAATTTCTGATGTTCCCTCATAAATCTGTGTGATTTTAGAATCGCGCATCATACGCTCTACGTGGTATTCGGCTACGTAACCGTTTCCTCCATGGATTTGTACTGCTTCATTGGCCACTTCTAGAGCAATTTCTGATGCATACAATTTTGCCATAGCACCAGAATGCGCAATGTCTTTTCCTTCGTCTTTTTCAGCAGCAGCTTTCATGATTAAAAGTTTTGCTGCAGTAATTTTAACATACATGTCGGCTAATTTGAAGGCAATAGCTTGGTGTTTGAATATTTCTTTGCCGAATGCTTTTCTTTCTTGTGAATATTTCAATGCTAATTCATAAGCTCCTGTAGCTATCCCTAAAGCCTGAGAGGCAATTCCGATTCTTCCTCCGTTTAATACATTCATGGCGAAGTTGAATCCGAAACCGTCAGCACCAATTCTATTTTCTTTTGGCACTTTCACATCAGTAAACATCAAAGAATGGGTATCGCTACCACGAATTCCCATTTTCTTTTCTTTAGGACCAATATCAAAACCCTCCCATCCTTTTTCAATAATGAAAGCATTGATTCCTTTATGTCCTTTTTCAACATCGGTTTGTGCCATTACTAAATAGGTAGATGCTGAATTACCATTAGTTATCCAGTTTTTAGTTCCGTTCAATAAATAATAATCACCCATGTCTTTGGCGGTTGTTTTTTGTGAACTGGCATCACTGCCCGCTTCTGGCTCTGATAGACAGAATGCTCCTATAACTTCGCCTTTTGCCAATGGAACCAAATATTTCATTTTTTGTTCTTCATTGCAATATTTTTCCATACCAGCGCATACTAGTGAGTTGTTTACAGACATAATAACCGCAGCCGAAGCATCAACTTTGGCAATTTCGGTCATGGCTAATACATAAGAAACGCTATCTAAACCAGCACCGCCATATTTAGGATCAACCATCATTCCCATAAACCCTAACTCAGCCATCATTTTGACTTGTTCGGTAGGAAATTTAGAATGTTCATCTCTTTCAATTACGCCTGGTAACAATTCTGCTTGAGCAAAATCTCTGGCAGCTTGTTGTATCATTAGTTGTTCTTCGGTTAAATTAAAATCCATAAATTATTGCAATTATATTTGGTGTTTCTTTACATTTGGAGTACAAAAATAGCATATAAAAATTAAAATTTCAAACGTTTTCGTAAATTTAGACAATGTTTAAAGAAACCTATAATGTTATCGGTGTAATGTCAGGTACTTCGCTAGATGGCGTTGATTTAGCACATATTCATTTTAGTAGTAATAAGGGAAAATGGCAGTATGCTATTCTCGAGTGTGAAACCGTTGCTTATAACGAAAATTGGTTGCATCAATTAAAAATTGCTGTTGATTTTACTACTGAACAACTCGCCCAACTTAATGAGGATTACACATTCCTTTTGGGGAATATCATCAAGACTTTTATTGCGAAGCATCAGCTAACTGACTTGGATGCAGTTTGCAGTCACGGGCATACTATTTTACACCAACCGCAACATGGTTTTACATTACAAATAGGTAATCTTCCTTTGTTGGCTACTATAGTTGGGCAGACAATTGTTTGTGATTTTAGAGTGCAAGATGTGCAATTGGGTGGACAAGGTGCGCCTTTAGTCCCTATTGGTGATAGAATCCTGTTTTCGGATTATGATTATTGTTTGAATTTAGGTGGTTTTTCTAATGTTTCGTTTGAAGAAAATGGCAAACGAATTGCTTTTGATATTTCGCCCGTGAATACGGTTTTGAATTATTATGCTAACCAATTAGGGTTAGATTATGATGATAAAGGAAAAATTTCAAAATCGGGGAAAATCAATTCTGATTTATTAAACGCATTGAATGCTTTGGATTATTACAAAAAGCCGTTCCCAAAATCGCTTGGTTTTGAATTTGTAAAGACTGTGGTTTTGCCTTTGATGGAAAATTACGCTATAGCTATTGAAGATAAAATGACTACTTTCACCGAGCATGTTGGGTTGCAAACAGGTTTGGCTTTGCCTAACTCACAAGGAAAGATGCTAATAACTGGTGGTGGCGCTTATAATGATTTTTTGATAGCACGAATGCAACATTATCTTCCAAATTTGGACTTGATTATTCCAGATGCAAAAACGCTGGAATATAAAGAGGCACTAATCTTTGCGCTGCTTGGTGTGTTGAAACTGCGGGGTGAAATTAATGTGTTGCATAGTGTTACTGGCGCGAGAAATGACCACTCCTCTGGAGTTGTTTATTAATTTTATCTAAATTAAGAATTATAAAACAGCAATAAGACGGTAACAAAATAAATTAAAATGCAGTACGGGTAAGCAGTCTTAAAACTCCAATGTTCTTTGTGCCAAAAAATAATGGAAAACAATGGAACAAGGATTAGCATAAGCATCATGGGTAGCCATGCTATTTCATAAATCACACCAACTAAAACATAACTGTAAATATCAAAACTTAAAGCATACACCCAAAACAAGGCAACAAGCAAAGTGGTGATAGCCATACTTAATCCTCTTATTGTATTATAACTCCTTACTGTAATTGTCATTGTAATTGATTTTAGATTACAAATTTATTGTAATTATTTTGATATGCCAAAAACAATATTTAATCAGTAATTCCCAATTGGTAATTATTATCTTTGCCCCACAAACGAAAAACCAACAATGAAAGAGTTATTAAAAAAATTTGAAAATAAACAACCCGAAATAGTCTTCAATTGGAAAGATGTAGAAACAGAAGCCGAAGGTTGGACTGTAATCAATAGTCTTCGTGGCGGTGCTGCCGGTGGTGGAACGAGAATGAGAAAAGGATTGGACATGAACGAGGTACTTTCGTTAGCTAAAACTATGGAAGTGAAGTTTTCGGTTTCTGGTCCTGCTATTGGTGGAGCAAAATCAGGTATCAACTTTGACCCAAATGACCCTAGAAAGAAAGGTGTTTTGCAACGTTGGTACAAAGCAGTTTCTCCTTTATTAAAAAGTTATTATGGCACAGGTGGCGATTTGAATGTAGATGAAATTCACGAAGTAATTCCTTTTACCGAAGAGTGCGGTGTATGGCATCCACAAGAAGGTGTTTTCAATGGACATTTTAAACCCACAGAAGCGGACAAAATTAATAGAATAGGGCAATTGCGCCAAGGCGTTATCAAAGTAATTGAAAACCCAAAATTCTCTCCAGATGTATTGTGCAAATATACCATTGCCGATATGATTACAGGTTATGGTGTAGCAGAAGCAGTCCGTCATTACTACGCTATTTATGGTGGAAATGTGAAAGACAAAAAAGCAATAGTGCAAGGTTTTGGTAACGTAGGTTCGGCTGCTGCTTTTTATTTGGCAGAAATGGGTGCAAGAATAGTGGGTATTATCGATCGTGATGGTGGCATTATCAATGAGGAAGGATTTACTTTTGAGGAAATCAAGAAATTATTCTTAAATAAAGATGGTAACAAACTGGTAGCTCACAATATGATTCCGTTTGCTGAAATCAACGATAAAATTTGGACATTGGGTGCTGATATTTTTGCTCCTTGTGCGGCATCGAGATTAGTAACTAAAGAACAAATTGATAATTTAATTGCCAATGGATTAGAAGTGATTTCATGTGGTGCAAATGTGCCGTTTGCTGACAAAGAAATTTTCTTTGGGAGTATTATGGAAGAAACGGATAGTAAAGTGAGTTTGATTCCTGATTTTATTTCCAATTGTGGAATGGCCAGAGTATTTGCCTATTTCATGGAGAAAAAAGTGCAAATGACGGATGAGGCTATTTTTTATGATATTTCAGAAACCATCAAGAATGCATTAGAAAATGTACATAATTTGAATGCTGATAAAAAAAATATTAGCGCAACGGCTTTTGAAATTGCGTTGAAACAATTGGTTTAACAAAAAAATAGTAGCGCAGTTTACACAATATTTATCATTTTTAAACGTTATTAGTATATAAACGAAGCTTTGAATAACTATGAGTTTTAAAATTTCAACAGATGAAAAGAAATCCTTAGGTTTAGCCATTTTGGTTTACGGTTTGCTGTTGTTAATTCTTTTTTTATTTCGTTTTTGGCCTCCGGCTAATATGAAACTCATGGGCGGCGGTGGCGGTGGTGGCATCGAAATGAACTTTGGCGATAGCGACTTTGGTATGGGCGAAAATTACAAAAGCGAAGTACTAAACGTAAAAGATTATGCCAAAGTCACGCCAGTAAAAACAACACCTGATCAAGATGTGATTTCGGATGATAATGCTGATAACAATGACGTAGTTATCCCAAAAAAAGAGAATGTAAAGAAAACTCCTGTTGATATCAAAAAAGATGTAAAACCCGTAGCGCCAAAACCTACGGTTTCTAAAAGTGCTAACGATGCTTTATCTAATATTTTAGGAAACAAAAATGGTGATGGAAATGATACTAAAGCCGGGAATAAAGGAAATTCAAACGGAAACCTAAATACAAAAGGGTATTATGGTAACGGAAGCGGCAATGGTTCAGGCGGTGGTAATGGTTCTGGAAACGGTACAGGAACGGGCAGCGGCAATGGTGGAGGAAACGGGAGCGGTAATGGTGGAGGAAACGGTTCAGGATATTCTTTGGGTAACCGAAAAGCATTGAGCAAACCCCAACCCGATTATACTTGCCAAGAACAAGGAAGAGTTGCCGTACAAGTTTCTGTTGACCGAAATGGCAATACCATTAGTGTAACAGCTGGTGTGCAAGGAACAACTAATACAGCAAAATGTTTACTAGATCAAGCTCGAATAGCAGCCATGAATACCAAATGGCAAGCCGATAGTAATGCTCCTGAAAAACAGGTCGGAAAAATCATTTATACCTTTAGTTTGAATTAAACACGATAGTATTTAGCCTAGCTAGAAAGGCATACTTTCATTAAAATTCGTACAAGTAATTATAACTTATTTTGGACTCGTTGCAATAACAAACTTCAGTTTGTTCTTTACTCCTATCTGCAAAACATCAACCAAGTCTTGCACTTGCATAGTGGCAGGAATTCTTATGACTACGGTTAAATCTTTTGCCGGGTTCATCTTAGATAACAACTTGGCTTCTAATTGGTCAAAACCTACTTCTTCTTTATCCACAAAAAACCTTTTTTCTTCAGTTACCGATAAAGTGATAAGTTGCTTATTTGTTTTTTCATTAGTTTTTGATTTTGGCAACGTCATTCGGATGACATTTGGGTTTGCCAACGTGGAAATGATTAGGAAAAACAACAATAAGAAGAACATAATGTCGCTCAAAGAGGAAGTGGCGACTTCTGCATGAAATCGTTTATTTCGCTTTATGGCCATTTGGTCTTTGAATTATATTGATAAATTCTAATACTTGTTTTTGGATGGCTAATGAAAAGGCATCAATTCTTCCATTGAATAAATGATAAGCGCTATAAGCAATAATCCCAACGATTAGTCCAGCGCCACTACTAATCATTTTTTCATATAAACCTCCAGAAATATTTCCGATACTAATATCTTCAGTTACTGAAATACTATAGAATATTTTAATAACTCCCGAAATGGTTCCGATAAAACCTAATGTAGGTGCTATACCCGCAATTAATCCTAATTGTCCAAGTTTCTTTTCCATATAACCAATTTCGATATCGGCGGCACGTTCCATATTAGATTCGATTTCATTTATATTTCTTCCGATAGTCAAGACACCTTCTTTGATAATAGTACCTTGCGCGGCACCACTACGATCGGCAGCTGAAACTGCTAAATCTATATTGGAATTATTCAAATGATTGCGTACATCAGTCATCAAATGAATGTTTATTTTAGCAGCTTTACTAATGTAAAGATATCTTTCAAAAATGAGATAAAGCGTATAAAATAATAAAATGGCAATGGGTATTAAGAAAATACCACCTTTCAGAATAAATTCTAAAACAGAAACTTCATTGGTTAAAGCAGCATTAGTTGGCGCTGCTGTTGGAATAGCTTGGGCTAAGGAGTCAACTTGTAACTGCAAAAATGTACTAATCATATTTATCTATTTTTTGGCTATTAATTCTGAAAATAATTTCAATTTTGTATTGCTAAAATACGCATCACAATATAAACGAAAAAAAAGAGAAAAAAGTATATCATTAGGTTAAATTTTACCAAAAATTATGAACTACAAAGAAACCCTAGATTGGATGTTTAACAAATTGCCTATGTACCAAACACAAGGTGCTACAGCGTATCGAAAAGATATTACGAATACGGTTTTGTTGGCCAAACATTTAGGGAATCCCGAACAATATTTGAAATGTATTCATGTAGCAGGCACTAATGGCAAAGGTTCTACTTCTCACCTACTTGCCTCTGTTTTACAAGAAGCTGGCTATAAAGTGGGTTTATATACTTCACCCCATTTAAAAGATTATCGTGAGCGAATAACTATTAATGGAAACCCTATTCCTGAAGAATATGTATGTGCCCTTATAAACACTAACCAATCGTTTTTTGAAGCTAATGAATTGAGTTTTTTTGAGATGAGTGTTGGTTTGGCTTTTGACTATTTTGTAAAAGAGCAAACGGACATCAACATTATAGAAGTAGGCATGGGCGGTAGATTAGATGCTACTAATATTATAACTCCTTTAGTTTCGGTTATTACTAATATAGGATTAGACCATACTCAATTTTTGGGAAATACTTTAGAATCTATAGCCTATGAAAAAGCGGGAATCATTAAACCAAATATTCCAGTGGTTATTGGAGAATATGTGAATGAAACCCTACCCATTTTTGAAGAAAAAGCGAAAATAACAAATTCCGAAATATACTTTGCTTCTGATTTAGTACAAGAAGATTATCCATCTGCCTTGCTTGGTGACTATCAAATTCACAACAAAAAAACGGTATCACAAACTATTAAAGTACTACAAAATAAAAGACTGCTTACTATATCCGAAGAAGCTGTTAGAAAAGGTTTTCTAAATGTGATTAAAAACACTAATCTTCAGGGAAGATGGCAACAACTTGGAGAAAATCCGAAAATAATTTTTGATACTGCACATAATGCTCACGGTCTTTCGGTAGTTTTACAACAAATACAAAAAGAGCAATTTGAGCAATTGCATATTATTTTAGGAGTTGTAAATGATAAAAACTTAGAGGAAATTTTACCATTATTTCCCGAAAATGCTATTTATTATTTCTGTAAACCTAATAATCTAAGAGGATTAGAACCAACAATTCTAAAAGAAAAAGCTGCCATTTTTAATCTTAAAGGTAAAATATATAATTCCGTATCAACCGCTTATCTGGCCGCAAAGGAAAGCGCTTGTTCAAATGACTTTATTTATGTTGGCGGAAGTACTTTTGTAGTAGCAGAAATTTTATAATTTTTATTGTTTTTTATTTGCAGAATTAAAAAAGTAGCCTATATTTGCACTCGCATTAAGGGCGATTAGCTCAGTTGGTTCAGAGCATCTCGTTTACACCGAGAGGGTCGGGGGTTCGAATCCCTCATCGCCCACAAGAAAAACCGAAACCTAAGTTTCGGTTTTTTTTATTCCCTAAAGCGTCGAAAGTTTGCTTTCGGAAGGTTTGGGGAATAAAAAAATAAATCTGTTTCAAAACAGGTTCTGGTTTTTTGTGCAAGGCAACCCAAAAAAAATCAACGAAGTTAATACCTCATCGCCCACAATTAGAAAAGACATGCTTTATTTTGGAGTTTGTCTTTTTTTGCTTTTTCCAAAAGTTGGTAATAAATAGCTAACCTATTTCAAAAATCAAATAATTTAATTACACCTACCTTTTTTAATGCATGATAAATGATTTTTTAATTTAGATTAAAAATAAATATTTTGTAATTAAATACATTTGTAAAAATTTTTATGAATAAATAAAATTTTAAATTATTATGAAAAACCCTTATGGCGAAATTATTTAAAAAAATGAAGTTTTATTTTTATTATTAATTGATTATAAAAAATAATCACGCAAAAAAATAAATTTTAAAAAACTAGTTTTAGCATAAATAGCAGCTCTAACCTAAAATCAATATCCTAATAAATTTAACTTAGATAGACGAATAACTAACATCAAAAATGAATTAATTTAATAATAACCAACAGGTAAAACTAGGACAATTTATTAATAAATACCATTGTAAGTTTTGTACTATTATAGATTTATTAAAGTTGCACTAACTTGAACCGATTTTGTAAAGAAAATAGTATTAAGTTTGCAAATTGAATTAAAAAGGTCTTCTCAGTTTAAAAAAGGTCTGTTAAGAAAAAAAATAAAATTATTTTTTAGGAAAATATTACACGTTAATCGTTTTACAAGTAAGAATGTTTACAATTAAATCATTACCCCTGAAAAATATAACAAACTATTATTATGAGAACTATTTTTAAAACTATACTATTATCTTTTGTTTTTTGTTCCAGTTTACTTTTGGCTAATACCAAAAACTATAGTACTTCTTTAAAGCCCATAGTAACCAGTTCTTCGAAAATCGTGGTGGATCCAGTCCTAACCCTTACGGGACCATTAACCAACTTTACTGCTTGCTCGGGGAGTTTTTCTGCGACACAAACATTCACAGTAGGGGGGGCAGGATTAAGTATTGATATTACAGTTAGTGCGCCAACGGGATATGAAATTTCACTTAACGGGACTTCTGGATGGTCAACAACAATTCTAACTTTAACTCCTTCTGCTGCTGGTGATGTTTTGCCAAAAACAATTTACATTAGAATTGCATCTTCTGTTACTCCAATTATACTTGGTTCATCAATTCAAATAAGTTCTACGGGGGCTACACCGCAAACTCTTACAGTTAACGGAACTGTTAATCAAATACCAACCATAACAGGAACATTAAATGCTTGTATTGGTTCTACCTCCTATTTAAATGCTTCTCCAACTGGAGGGTCTTGGTCCTCTTCAAATACGTCTGCTACCGTAAATCCAACAACTGGAGCTGTAACAGGTGTTGCAGCAGGTACACCTACAATTACTTACACTGTTAATGGTTGTCCTAGAGCTGCAACTTTCACCATTAAATCTTTACCAACAGCAACAATAACTCCATCAATAGCGACACCATTTTGTCAAGGAGGTTCTGTTGTATTAGCTGCCAATACAGGTAGTGATTTGACTTATGTTTGGAAAAAAAATGGATCAACAATTTCAGGCGAAACATCAGCAAATTACACAGCAAATACATCAGGAAGTTATACTGTAACGGTAAGTAATACCATCACAAATTGTTCTAAAACTTCAGCTCCAGTCGTTGTTACTGTTAATGCTTTGCCTGTTGCAACAATAACAACATCAACACCAACTACTTTTTGTGAAGGAGATTCAGTTGTTTTAACAGCAAATACAGATGTTGGGTTTACTTATGTTTGGAAAAAAGACGGATTAACAATTTCAGGTACATCATCAACTTACACAGCAACTACCTCAGGTGATTATACTGTAACAGTAACAAATTCAAACAGCTGTTCTACAACTTCGAATATTAAAATAGTAACTGTTAACCCAAACCCTGTAATCGATTTCAATTTTGATAATAATCAATGTACTGGTAGCTCAGTGAATTTTACATCAAGCGTAACTGGAGCAGGACCTTATACATATGCCTGGAATTTTGGAGACAGTGGCACTTCTAGTTCTGCTAATCCAAGTCATGTTTTTAATGCAGTTAATTTAGGATGTGGCATTGAATCTTTTACAGTTAATTTAACTGTTACTGATGTAAATGGATGTATTAAAACAATTAGTCATATTATTACAATTAAGCAAAAACCTGATATTAGTGTTGAGGATTCAAATGCAGGCCCATCTAATCAATTTAGTAATTGCGACAATACAACAATTTTAGCGACTTATTCGATTACTGTAGGTAACACTTCTGCTTCATCAGGATGTATTTCTAATTATTCTATTGATTGGGGAGATAACACTACAGATTCCAATATTGTATTTCCAATTACTCATACTTATACAATTAGAGGTGCTTTCAATATGGAAGTTACTGCAAATGGCTCAAACGGTTGTAGTAATAAGAAAACTTATTTAGTAAAAAACATTTCTAATCCATCAGGTGGGGTATTGAGCCCTGGTGGAACTTCTAACATGTGTTTAGATCCAATTATTCCTAGCATACCTATTCAATATTCCATTGGTAATTGGGCGCTTAATTCACCTGGTACAATTTATGATATTGATTATGGTGACTCATCACAACATTTAATTTTATATCAGGATAATATGGTAAATACTTCATATTATTCAGCTTCAAATCCTGTAAATTCATCAAATTATCCTATTCCGTATGCTTATTCAACAATTAGTTGTCCAAGTAATAATTTTATAATTACACTAAAAGTTACAAATGCTTGTAAAGAGACTATAGGAACAGTTGTTGGAGGAAATACAATAAAAAAACCTGTTGCAAATTTTACTGCGCCACCAATATCTTGTGTAACAACAAGTGTTTTATTTACTAATACAACTATTCAGGGCTACAACAGAGATTGTTCTAGATTAACAAAATTTTCTTGGAATTTTGGTGACACTGCAAGTGGGACAAATAACGCTATTACTACTACTTATATTACAACTGTACCGAATGTTAATCATACTTTTTCTGGACCTGGAACATACACTGTTACATTAACAACTACAAACGATTGTGGGTCTACTACAAAAACTCAAATAATTTGTATTGAATCTCCAGTTGTTCCTCAATTTACGTTAAATACAACAGTAGGTTGTACCCCATTTGCAGTTACTGCTACTAATACTACCAATTTAACTAATGTTTGTAGTCCGCTTACCTATGCTTGGGATGTTACTTATGCAGCTGGCTATTGCGGTAGTGGTTCAGCAGTATGGAACTACACTAATGGTACTAATGCTACTTCCCCAAGTCCATCGTTTAACTTTGTTACTCCAGGAACGTATTCTATCAAAGTCACCATCTCTGGAAGTACTTGTGGACCTGCAACCTCCACTCCTATTAAAACTGTAATTGTTAAAAAACCACCTACTGTCGCTATAGATTCCATCCCAAATAATTGCGTTACAGCAACTATTAGTCCAACGGCTGTAGTAAATGGTTTGTGCCCTTTGTCTTCAAACATACTTGATTATTTATGGAGTTTCCCCGGTGCAACCACAGTCCCTGCTGGGGCAACCACTGCCATTAATCCAACAGGTATAGTTTATGCCACTCCAGGAACCTACACAGTAACTTTAAAAGTGACTAATGAATGTGGTCCAACTACTGACACAAAAACATTTACTGTTAAGCCATTACCAACCGCAACCATATCAGGAGGCACAACTGTTTGTCAAAATGCTACAGCGCCAACTATAACTTTTACAGCGCCTTCTAATACAGCTGCTTCGCCTTATACCACAACTCCGCCTTATACTTTTACTTATAATATAAATGGTGGTTCTAATATTACAACACCTTCTACAACTAGTACTTCTAATACATATACATTAACTGCTCCTACGGGTACTGCAGGAACATTTGTTTATAATTTAGTAAGTGTTAAAAATGGTACATTACCAGATGATTGTTCACAAAATCAAACTGGTTCTGCTACTGTGGTGGTAAATCCATTGCCAATTGTTTCAACTCCCACTCCTGTTACGGCTTGTAGCCATATAGCATTGAATTATAATTTAGATGCACTTATTTCAGGCACAGGAGATAAGTATAGCTATACTGTTAGCTCAAATAATCAATCTCAAGTTCCTGCAGGTAGTCCAAGAACAGTAGCCTCTGCTACAAATATTACCGATACCTATACCAACACCACAGGGTCAGATGTTACTATTACTTATGTTATTACTCCAATAGGTTCTAACGGATGTTCAGGAAATCCTTTTAATCTTGTAGTTACCATTAAGGCAGAACCAGAGGTTTCAACTCCAACTCCTATTACAACATGTAGTGATGTTGCATTGAACTATAATTTAGCTATTTTGATTCCAGGTACAGGCGATAGTTACACCTATACTGTAACAACTAGTAATAGTTTGGTTGCAGCCGGTAGTCCAAGAACAGTAGCTTCTGCTGCAAACATTACCGATACCTATAACAATACCACAGGGTCAGATGTTACTATTACTTATATTATTACACCTATTGGTTCTAATGGATGTTCAGGTAATGC
>Ga0114958_10002246_pt1 | contig 14577 bp, 15 predicted proteins | sample C_130208_EF_Meta_FD_89577 | JGI IMG/M metagenome (GOLD analysis project Ga0114958, IMG submission 89577) | Freshwater microbial communities from Lake Croche, Canada to study carbon cycling - C_130208_EF_MetaG | ecosystem: Environmental > Aquatic > Freshwater > Lake | place: Lake Croche, Canada... | reverse complement strand
GATATTGTTGATAATCATTTTTTTGTATGTGATAAAAGAGCATTTTGGCATCCAGAAAAACCGGCCCATTATATAAATAACCCTAATGGGGATGTGTTAATTAATTCTAAATATAATGTAGCATTTCCACACGACAATACATCCGATAGAGAAAAATATATACGACGATTGGAGAGATTACAACAATTAATTTTGGATGAAAGTATCTTTATTTATTTTGTATATGTTTCTATTCCTTGCCAAAATTACTTTATAGTAAATGAGGTAGAACCAATACAACAATTATATGAATGGATTGAAAAAATAAATAGCATGCTCAAAGATATACGAACCAACTATAAAATACTTGTATTTGATACGAATAAGCCGCCTTGTGGCATTATACCGTCAGATATTTTTCATCTTATGTATTATGATATAGAAAAGAAAAATAGTTGGGGCGAGTTGTTACCAGAGTTGATTGATAAATTTAACAACCTAGGTTATATTTAAATAATTTTATGCGTTGCATTTCATTACATTCTAGACGTGTCAGAAAATTGAAAAAAAGGATATACATTTTTTCAATTCTCTAGCCCACATTTTACTAAACAAGATAAACAGACATGCATACATGGATTATATAACGAAAAAACCTGAAAGAATTATTTATTGTAAAGATGCTTTACCATGGTTAGAAAATCATTCAAATTTCGATTCAATTGTTACATCTATACCATAAATTGACGAAGTTGGTATGTCTTTCAATGAATATGTTGTCACCAAAGACAAAAATACCGTATCCGAAAAAACGAGAAAAGCGTTAGAAAAAGAGATTCGTGTCATTCAAAAGAAGAATTGTGTAGAATGATAAAATGTTGATAAAATTGATTTATGAAATCAATTTATTTGAAAAATAAGTAAAATGTCGCTCGATCAAGAAGAAACTACGGAACAAATCGTCATTGTTTTGAAAGACTCGAAATTGTCGATCAATAAAAATCTGTTTGTGAATAACGTCCTCTTAAATATGGGAAATTCTGACGGATATACACACAATATCGATATGTGTGTGTCAGATTTTCTTCCCATTTTGAATCATCTAATCGGAAAACCGCTTCAAAATAAAAAAGAGTTTTTTGATACGTGCCAGTATCTGGGAGAAATCGAATTGCCTATCCTATTGAGCAAAAACAGTCAATTGATCCAAAAATGGGCATTATCGCCACGAACTCTCGTCCAATGTGAAGTCGAAAATTTTGTTCTTTCAATCTACACAAAAATGGATGTTGGAATGACATACAAAGACGCGTACGCGGAAACTCTCGAACATTACAAATCTAATTCCATGAACCATAAATTGAACGAAAAATCAGGTGGACGAATCATTAAAAAGTTGAACGAATTGGACAAAGATTCGCTATTATTTGTTTTGACTGACAATTTGCTTTCAAAGCATGTAGTGAACGATCTTTCTTACCCAACTCTTCCCAGCCAAAATAAGTGGTGGCGGCCACTTTTTCCAAATACCTATTCGATTTCAAACGGGCTCAAAAAATTGGAAAAGAAATTCCAGAATTTCCCTTTCCATTCAAATGTCGGAAATGGATACTGTGTATGTGCCGGCGGAGGAGTTCTTCGCACGATCGTCAAGGAAGAAGTTACCGCTTATTACAACAGCGACGATGACATTTTTCTGATCACTCGATGTGAAGAAGAAGCACAATCCATGATTCGTGAAATTCATCGATGGGTTTGTGAACTCGCGCCAAACTTTATCATTACCCGAACCAAAAACGCGGTGACTTTTACAACTACAAAAGGCATATTCCAAGTGATTACGCGATTGTACCACGACGTCTTGCAATTGCTTAGCGGCTTTGATTTGGCGCCTTGTTGTCTGGCGTATGACGGAGAAACTATTCTTACCATCGATCGAGGATTGGATTGTATCAAGAGCAATAAATTCAACTTGTTATCTTGGAAACAGAGTGAGACGATGGCATGGCGTTGCCGAAAAATGCGGTTGCGTCGTTTTGAAATCGCGATTCCAGGTTTGACGCAAGAAGAATTCGATAAAGAAGTGAGTATCAAACATTTCAAGAAAACGTTACTCAAACGAATTCTTCACGGAGAAGGAGCACGTGGCAGTGATTATGACGAAATCCCATTTCATTGTGATTCGATCGACTATATGATTGATAAAATTCGTACTGGTATCCGATTCGGGTACGCAAAGCAAGTGCAGGTACTCACATTGGACATTGAAGTCGTTTTTGATATGAATAAAGTGAGACACGATGACGAATTTACCATCATTTCGGGACACGACCAATATTTAACATTTACGACATACATGGCTCATAAACAGACGACTGGTAGTTTTAATCCGACAGAAGAAGAATTTTTTGAAGGGATCAAATGGTAATTTAAAATTGAATTAAAAAATGAATACGAAAAGTAAGAAAATGGATGTCGAATACGTGAACAATTTTTTTATAATCCAATACAATTTATCTTTTCATGCATTGATGGACTCGATTTCGTTAGGTCAAGATATTGATTTATGGTCGGAGATACATGAGTCGTATTCGAGGATAGTACGTTCAGAATACGAAAATTACGAGACTGAGATTGAGAATATTGCAACTCTGATGAATTTTACGAATGACCAAAAATTCGCTTTGCTCAATCCAACAAACGAAAAATACTTTTTCGATTTATTTTATTTGGTAAAATAAATGTCAGAAGAACAAAAAGAAACAGATACGAGTTCTAGTTCCAGCGTCGAAGAAAACTTAAAGTTCTTATCATGGACTACCTATTTGGAAGATTTGATATCCAATTGGGCAGATAATGCATTAAGTTATTCGTGGCTAAACTTGCACTCGGAAATTAAATACAGAAGACTTAATTACATGTTTACAATTCCTATCGTCATTCTTAGTACGATTGTAGGAACAATTAATGTAGGCATGAATAGTTTATTTCCCCAAAATTTAGTTCAATATGGACAAATTGGGACTGGATCCATTGGAATTTTTACAGGGATTTTGGGAACATTACAAAACTTTTTCAAGTACGCTCAATTGAGCGAGGCGCATCGAAGCATTGCAATAAGCTGGCATAAATTCTACCGCCATTTAAAAACAGAGTTGGCATTGGAAGCAATGTGTCGAAAACCGGCCGGCGAATTTTTTCGTGCATCAAAAGCCGAAATGGATCGATTGTTGGATAGCAGTCCCTACATTCCATCCGACGTAATCAAAGAATACATCAACAAGAATGAAACGGTAGAATTACCTGAAATTATTGGAAATTTGAAATCAACTGGTGTATTTAGGGGCGGTTTGCGATTAAGTCCCAAACAAGATAATTTTATTAAAATTGTAAGTGAAAAATAAAAAGAGGAAGTAATAAATGTACACGAAAAAGCAATTGCTATTAATGGAAAAGATTGATACTTTTTTGTTAAAATTCAAAAAAAAAGTGTGTAAGTTTGACAATAAATTAAAACAATTATTCTGCAAATTTTTCTTTTACAAGGATTTTAAAGTCGGTGAAGTATTAGGAAAAGGTATAAACGGAGAAGTTTTTGATGCAGGAATTTTTGAAGGCATACCAATTGTTATCAAACACCCAATTGAATTTGACGAACGAAATATCAACGAAGTGTACATCAATGTAGTTTTAATCAATTCTTTACTTTTGAAATACCCTTTTTTAGAAAACTATCTGGTTCCAACTTATGGAATCTTCATTTGTCCCGCCAAAAATAAAAAGTTGAAAAGTCTATGCAAAATTAAAAAAAGTGTGCATCTGGTCCAAAAAAAGATATTTGGAGATACATTGTACAATCTAGAAACGAACATGTCTTTGAAAACGTTCAAGAAAATCATTTCGGATATATTTGTGGTCCTGTGTATACTCGAAGACAATAGTGTCTACCACAAAGATTTACACACTAAAAATGTCATTATCGAAAAGGACACGAATCATCCTTACATAATTGACTTTGGATATGCATACGGCGAAATGTCCGGTTTTTATGATGCATTGTCGCTTTTCGGACATCAAACAAATAAAGAACTTTCTTCTTACTGTAATTCCATCCTGAAAAAACTGTGCGATGATTTACAGATACCTTTTTTTGAGAGTCGAAGAAAATTCAAAAAGTACGACTATTCTCTGAATGATGAAGACTATAAGTCGCTTCATAATAAACTTTCGAAAATTACGTACAAATATATTCAAACACTACTCTAATTGTTTTGCCAATTCATTCTCTATCATTTTCAATGACTGTCATTACTTCTATTTCTTTCCTAATCTCTGATAATTTTTTTAATTTTTCTTCTGGATATTTTACCATATCACACATTTTTTCGAAATGCACTTCATTTACTTTACTCAATCTTTTTGCAAAAGCAATTTGTTTACATTCATTTCTGTTTAAGTAGATTTAATTTTAAATTAAATCTGGTTTACTGCAATATTAACTCCGTTATTCACTCCGTTCACATTTTCTCCGTTTTCTACATTATTCACTTCGTTTAGATACATCTCGTAGGTGTATGTCTGCAACAATAAAATAAGACTTTCGTAAACGAGAGAAATTGTAGTCAAACGATTGTTTCCGTAACGGTTGTAGACTAAAGTCATGACATGTTCAAGATCCTGGAAATAAAGAAAGGAGCGGACTGTATTGGGATTTCCAACAAATACTTCTTCCGTGTACAAATTGACGATATCCATCAATGTTTCGCAAAAATCATCTTCGTTGGAAATATTGTACTGATTGAACCTATTTTTCATTTCCTGGTAATAAAAAGGAGATAAATTCGTCACAAAAGTGGTGGTAGTTTGCATATTTTTAATTTTTTTATTTTAGAAATTATAAATTCAATTTTATTTACTGAATGTCTGTGGCGGAACTGTCGTATTTTGATTCGTTGTGTTTGAAGAGATCGGTACCGATATTCCAGGTAAGGTATATTGTTCGACATAATGACCCAAAATGGCTTGTTTGGCGCCTGTTAACGGATTGGTACTTACATCTGGGTAGATGGTTTTACCTGAATCCAGTTGGCGAACGGAGACAGTTACTGGACTTGGGTTTTGTTGGTAATCAATGTGTTGCGCGGCGTAAGATACGTCCGTCGTCTGTTGAAGACTGTTTTGTTTAAATCCGGAAATTACGGATGTATTTGAAAAAGTTGGCGCGCTGGTCTTTACACCATTTAATTTTGAGGCATTTTGTAGGGGATTTAGGTATCCAGAAGTGATATTAACAATTCCAGCTGGTTTATACATTGTAGAAGAAGAAAAATTACACTTGTTTCCTGAATACAATCCGTATGATCCGTACATTTATTACTATATTTTTTTTTATTGTTATAATAAAATGGAAAAAATGCCAGAACAGCAAATGCCAGAACACCAAATGCCAGAAGTCGCTTTTCGTAAAATGATGTCGATGAAGTCGATGCGCAAATCGGCCCCTAAATCGATGAAGTCGATGCGTAAATCCGCTCGTAAATCGGTGAAGAAGTCGATGAAGAAGTCGGCTCGCAAATCGATGAAGAAGTCGGCTCGCAAATCGGTAAAGAAATCCGCTCGCAAGTCAGTAAAGAAATCGGCCCCTAAATCGATGAAGTCGATGCGCAAATCCGCTCGCAAGTCGGTAAAGAAGTCGGTGCGTAAATCCGCTCGCAAGTCCGTGAAGTCGATGCGCAAATCGATGAAGAAGTCGATGAAGAAGTCGGCTCGCAAGTCGGTTCGCAAATCCGCTCGCAAATCGATGAAATCGATGAAATCGAAGGAGTCAAAGAAGTCTCCGATGCGTAAAATGAAATCTCCCCTTAAATCAGCCCACAACATGGAGTCGATGGAGAAAAAATAAAATTGAAATAAACAAAATATTTATTAAACAAAAATAAATATGCAAGTGATTAAACGAGACGGAACGAATGAACTTGTGTCATTCGATAAAATTACGAAACGAATCAATGATCTATGTACAGGCCTCAAAAATGTCGACTCGATCTTGATCGCAAAAGAAACAATCAACGGAATCTTCAGTGGAATCAAGACTACAGAACTTGATATGTTATCCGCCGACATCTGCGCAACCAAATCACACCACCACCCCGAATACAATCAACTCGGTGGACGCATTTTATCAAGTAATATCGCAAAAACCACACCCGAAAATTACATCGACGTCGTATCAAAATTGCACAATACAGGAATTATCCCTTCCGATTTCCACAAATTCGTCTTTGAAAACCAAGCAGAAATTCAAAGTATGATCGCTTACGACCGTGACTCTCTCTTTGACTATTTCTCGATAAAAACGCTTGAACGTTCCTATCTATTCAAAATCAATGATAAAATCGTCGAACGACCCCAACACATGTGGATGCGCGTCTCCATCCAAATCCACTATCACTCCGGTTCTCTCGATCTCATCAAAGAAACATACGATTTACTCAGTTTGTTGTACTTTACACACGCAACGCCAACTTTATTCAATTCGGGCACAAAACAACCTCAACTGAGTTCATGTTTCCTTCTATCAAGTGAAGATAATTTGGAGGATATTTTCAAGACGGTTTCCGATGTCGCCAAAATATCAAAATGGGCCGGTGGAATCGGTCTTTCCCTCTCAAATATTCGAGCCAGAGGAAGTCGTATTCGAGGCACCAACGGCAAATCCGAAGGAATTATTCCTCTCTGCAAAACACTTGAAATGGTGGGACGATACATTAACCAGGGCGGGAAACGACAAGGAAGTATCGCAGTTTACATTGAACCTTGGCATGCAGACATTTATTCGTTCATTGAATTGCGTAAAAATACGGGAGATGAGAATTTACGCGCACGCGATCTCTTCCTGGCATTATGGGTACCCGACCTTTTCATGAAAAGGGTCCAAGAAGACGGAGAGTGGAGTCTAATGTGCCCCGACGAATGTGAAGGACTAGTTGATTCGTACGGAGACGATTTTGATGCAAAGTATATCCTCTACGAATCACAAGGAAAACAGAAAAAGAAAGTGAAAGCGCGCGATTTATGGAATCATATCCTTGAAAATCAAATTGAAACTGGAATGCCCTACATTTCCTACAAGGATACAGTCAATAAACGAAATATGCAAAAACAGCTAGGAGTCATTCGAAACTCGAATTTGTGTGTCGCTCCAGAAACTCGCATTTTGACAAAGTATGGTTACCTCCCCATCTCTATCCTCAAAGATTCCGATATCGATGTCTGGAACGGAGAATCGTTCACGCGCACCAAAGTAATGAAAACTGGAGAAAATCAAGAATTGATTACAGTCGTATGCTCAAACGGCACAGAGCTAGAATGCACTCCCCAACATACATTTTATGTCCTTGAAAACAACCAGATTGTTAAACGCGAAGCAATCAAATTGAGTGCCGGTAATAGACTAATCGAATGCGATTTTCCAGTAATTCGAAATGGAATCGATATTTCCTTTAAACATTCTGATTTGCCGGACGCTGTACCCATGAATTGCAACTTTAAATTACGACTGGAATGGATGACAGAAATTTTCGATAAATATGGTTACGTCAATAATCACGGCGTATGCATATCTCAGAAAAAAGAATTTTTGGTGAAAACAAAGTATCTCTTGCAAACACTAGGATGCAACCCGTTCTTGGATACATTCGAAATGAAACTAATCCTAGATTGGAACGATCTGGAAAAATTGAAAGAGTTGGGATTAAAAACGCACTTTGTATTACCTAAAAACGAAAAGAAGTACGTGACCGTCAAAGGCATCATTCGAACTGGACGTATTTCGGATACGTATTGTTTCACCGAGAAAGTTCGTGGTATGGGTGTATTCAACGGAATCTTAACTGGACAATGCAATGAAATCGCGCTCGTTTCCAATAAAGATAATATCGCCGTATGCAACCTAGCAAGTATCTGTTTACCCAAATTCGTAGTCGACAAGAAATTCGATTTTGAAAAGTTGGAATACGTCTCTGGAATCATCTGCCGCAATTTGAACAATGTAATTGACGTCAATTTTTACCCGACACCAGAAACAAAGAAAACGAATGTGGAAAATCGTCCGATTGGGATCGGCGTGCAGGGTCTCGCGGACGTCTATTGTATGTTATCGCTCCCTTTCGGGTCCGACGAAGCGCGTGAATTGAATAAGCGCATCTTTGAAACCATTTATTACGGATCGGTCAAGATGAGCATTTTATTGGCGAAAAAGGATGGGCCTTACGTTACTTACAAGAATTCTCCTCATTCACATGGATTGTTGCAATTTGATATGTGCGATTCCGAGTTGAAAATGGATTGGAAGAGTCTAAAAGAAGATATGAAAACATACGGTATCCGCAACAGTTTATTGACCGCGTTGATGCCTACCGCTTCCACGAGCCAAATCATGTGTAACAATGAATGTTTTGAGCCGTATACGAGCAACATTTACCTACGCAAGACGTTAGCAGGAGAATTTACGGTTGTCAATCGCCATTTGATTCAAGATTTAATCGAGTTGGGAATTTGGAACCAGAAAGTCTACGAAGAGATTTTGTACGATAATGGAAGTGTCCAAAAAATTAAAAGCGTTCCAGATCATATCAAACAAGTTTACAAAACAGCATTTGAACTAAAAATGACGGATATGCTGAAACAAGCAGTTGAAAGGGGACCATTTGTTGACCATATGCAAAGCATGAACTTATTCATGTCAAAACCCGATTTCAATTTATTGAATAGCAGCCATTTTTACAGCTGGAAAAATGGATTAAAAACAGGAATGTATTATCTCCGCACACAACCTGCTTCAGATGCAGTAAAGTTTGGTCTAGATCCAACTTCAATTTTGAGGATCAAAGAAGACCGAAAAGAAAAATTAAAAGAGGCAGGGGTGGTGGATGGAGTTTGTCCTCGAGATCCCTACTTGAGAAGCATTTGTGACAGTTGTTCGGCTTAATTTAAATTTGATTTAAATTAACAAAAAATAAGAAAGAAAATGAAACCAAAGTATCTAAAGCTTTTGGAAAATATCGGGACAGAACTTGTGATGCCGTTCGGTTGGATTGATTCAAAAGATGCAACCAAAATTGCCAATCTTTTGTTGACAAATACGTCGTTGACTACACTTGATCTTAGCTATAACGAATTGGGAGATAAAGGAGTAGCCACACTCACTAATGCATTGTTGAAAAATACAACATTGAAAAAACTTATTCTTGTTGATAATGGTATCACAACAGAGGGAGTGAAAGCTATTCTAAGTGCAAATACAAATTTGACGAGCATTGATATTCGAAACAATAGTATTCGTGATTTTAGTGATGTAACATTGAATACGAAATTGGAAGAACTTTTTATTACAGCGTGGAATAAGAATATTAATTTTGGTCGCACTTCTGGCTACAGAAAGGATGATTTTAGAAATGGACCGCAAACTTTTTCGACTCGTGCAGAAAAATTGTTTTCAGGTGCACATTTGGGTTGGGGTATACACGTAAAACCATTCTTGAATCATGAATCGAATATTGGATTGTCAGCGACTTCGACATCTTGTACGAAAACTAGTTATGTTTCTGTACCAAACTTGAAAATATTTATTTCTTCACCTTATTTTGCACCATTCTGTATGACTTTTCCAAATTAGTAATTTTACGAGGGAAACCTCTTAAAATTTTCAACTGCTTTTGTTTTCACTTTTTCATTTCTTGGTTTTTTCGAAAAGAGCGATTTTTGTATCAAGCTCAGCGACGCGTCGCCTAGCCGCTTCACGCAAATGTGGGTGTAGGGAACTTTCAGAAAAATCGTGTTCGACCTTGCGACACGCGATCAACGTCTTGTATGCACGATATTCACGACTGTCAAGACGAACACCAAGCCCCTCGTCCAAGCTGACCCACCCAAGCAAGTAGCGCACAACATCTTGAGGAAAAAATCTCCACATGACAACCTTTACAACTCCAAGATCTTTTTTTCGTTGGATGAGTTTTCTCAAAGGGGGAAGAGTTAGACCCTTTGTGATGTCAGCGGGAATCTTTGCACGTGTGGCCAAAGTCAGGAGGTTTTCCTTTTCGCGAGCGTTATTTTTCTTATCCGTTGACATCGTGTTCCTACAAAACACTTTTTGTCTCAAAATATCAATTTTATACCGTTTTGACAGATTTTCATAGGGTGTCTCTCTTTTTGGATTTTGACTTTTTGGATTTCTTGGATTTCTTGGATTTTGACTTTTTGGACTTTTTGGACTTTGACTTTGATTTTTTGGACTTTGTTTTTTTAAAAAAATATTTGGCTTTTTTTGCACCAATTTCATTTTCTTTTTCGTCATATTCAATCCATAAAAATTCTTTGAGTTGAGCAATCAGTCTGTCTATCATAACATCTGATAATTTGGGACGCTTTGAGATATCTTCGTTACACAAATTGATTTCTTCAATAAATTCACTTATTTCCTTATCCGTTTGGCCACTACATTGCAATAAAAACTCCAAAATTTTTCCTATCGCATAAATGTCGGCTTTCTCACAATCGTATCTACCACGCCCAATTTCTGGGCTTTTGTACATCTGCGTACCAATATTCCCGCCACAACTATTTTCATATTTTACGTACTCAAAATCGATCAATACCAATTTTTTATCATCATCAACTAAAAAATTCTCAGGTTTCAAATCACGATGATAATAGCTATGTCTATGCAAATTTAAAATAATGTGCAAGATCTGTTCAAAAAAGTAAACTATGATTTCTTTATCACAATTTCTCACCATAAATTGTTGTAAATCTCCATTCTCGTAAAAATCGGAATAAAATCCAGGTGGATCATTAATTTTTGTCATTTCCAATGTCGGAACGATTTCTTTAATTGCTAGCCACATTCTTAACTCTTTGTCGATACTTATTTCATCTGAAACTTTTATCAAGATTTTTTTTCCATCTTTCAATGCCGTAAAAATGAATCTTTCATCTTTCATACTCAAATCGGGAAGAATTTCAACCCCATCAAAATTCTGCTTTAATTTTCTTATTATTTCTCCCAATTCCCTTTTTACAGGTATTTTTAATGGCGGTGGTATCATTTATTATATATTTTTTAGTTTTTATTCAAGATTGCCAACTCATTTGTGAAATCTCCATTGTACCTTGGATCATCAATATTGATTATATCTTGATATTTATTCATGACTTGAAACGATCTATCAATCAATCTCTCTTTTTTTCCATGCTCATCTTCTCTAATTTTATTGCGTTCTTCATTGATATTGGATAGCATTGTATCGTATACTTGTTTACCCGCTTCTTTTATCGGTTTAGTGACTTTTTCAACGAATGCGCGTGCTTCTACGTCTTCATTCACGTTTCCGTTCTTGTCCATGTACTTGAACTTTTTCCTTGTTATGTCTGTACAACACGTCAATTTTTTGGAATCTTGTGTGTTTATGATTTTGTCCGTACACAATTTTGCGAGACCTTTATGTCCACTCATGAACACTTTTTCGGTCAAATTTTTCAGAAAAAGTTCATTCAAGTCAGATTCTTTGATGTCATCCAAGGTATACGTCATTGACAAATTGTTTCTGATATTATTAACCGTTTTTGTAGTTGGTCGATTGATCGCTTCTATCGTGATTGCATCAATTCGTTTTTCCAAATTTTCGATTTTCTGTAAGCATTCGACTTTGGAAATAGTCAATTGTTCTTTTACGAATCTTAATTGCTCATTTTCATTTTTTAGACTTGCAATCAACTCATCTTTTTCTTTTATGATTTTTTCATTTTGTAAATCCGAAAATTTCTTACACTTTTCATAGTGAATCGTTAAATTATTTCTTGTTAAAAAAATTAATTTGCAACCTAGACATACATTTTCTGTTATCAACTGAATCCCCCTATTTTTTAGACATTTTTTACTTCCATTTATATGTGTCTTTAAAGAAGATTCGTTTTTGAGAACAGAATTGCAAAATTCACAAATGAATTTGCCCATTTTATTTAACTTAAATGTTTTAAATCTAAATAATTCTAATAATTAAAAATAATTATTAGAATTATTTTTAATTATTAGAATTATTTTTAATTATTAGAATTATTTAGATTTGAGTTTTAAAATAAAATATTGAGTTTTAAAATAAAATTTTGATTTTTAAACTCAAAATAAAAATCAACCTTTAATTTAAACCAGAATAAAAAAGTAAAATCTGACTTTTACTTTTTTTATTTTCAATTTTCCAAAAAACTTTTTTTTCCAACACACAATTTTTGTGCGTTTTATTTTTTTATTTTTTTAGAATTTAGAAATTATAATATTAATTCGATTTGTTTTTTGATTTCTGACAATTCTTTTTTGTTTTTGTCAAGCTCTTTTCTACGCTGCTCAATCTCTGGAAACTCTTCCAATAATACATTCATATCTGAACTAACCACTTTTTCAATCACAAAATTGACCTGTTTCGTGATATCTTGGATCAAATGAAAGACGATGCATTTAGGGATTGACTCGCACATGGTATTGACGACAGTTTTGTAGTATTCATACAGGACATTCTTGAGTTTTGTGATATCGTATTCGCCATTTTTGATCATTCCGGAGAAATCGGACATTACTTTGTGGAACGATTTGTCGTCGGTCCATATGTACGCTTCTTCGCTTTTCATTCGTTCTTTTATACGAAGAAGCGTTGTTTGGTAACAGGGGAGAAAAATGTCGTTGATTACAATATTTCTGATACTTTTCAATAAATTCGGGTACTTCTTGATGTCCGTATCGATATCAAACAACAACTTTTGCAACAAATCCAAACATTCTTTCAGACACTTTTGGCTTGGTTCCATCAATCTCATGATTGGTCGCCAAGTTCGATCTGTCAAACACGTTTCAATGACTTCCAGAGGGACATACGGAAAACTCATGTGAATTCCGTCGTAACCTTTCAATCTATCAATCAAATCTTGATCTTTCAATTCATTAAAAGGGTTGATGCTTTGAATTTCTTGACGATACGAAATGAATTTTTCTTTGATCATTCTTCCTGTTTGAAATGAAGAGCCACGAGATTCGATGGCGTGTTGAAAAGTCTTTACGTATTTTGCGACCATTGAATTCAATATCATAAATCTGGCTTCTTTTTCTAGAGGCAGACATTTTCCGAGCGAATTCATTTCTTCATTCGTTTTGTCAAGTTGTTTGGTGATATTGGAGAGGACGTGGGGTAAACAACATTTGATGTTATGAATTAAAATATTGCTCACATTTGTGGCGACTGTATTGATTCCTAACCGAGATTTGTACTTTTCTTGGCGATAAATGGGGTGTGTTTGGAAATAATTCTTTTCAGAGACCAATGCGTCCTGTATGTTTTGTGACGGATTGTTTCTGTTTTTCACGCCATAATAACCGTACTTTAAAGTTAAATCAATACTAAGCTGATTTTCAAGGTAACAACTGATGTCGGCGTCTTCGTTCATCAAGTCAAGTTTGGTTAAAATGCCTATTGTTCGTTCACCTGTCGGGTCGGCTTTCTTTACGATTTCCATTGCCATATCTGCTTCAATATCTGGACGAGCGGCGATGATTGCCAAGATAATTGCATTTTTTGATTGGATGGTGTTTGAAACCAGTTTTATGATTTGTTCTTTGATATCTTTTGGCTGACCACGATCTGTCATGGCGATACTGGTCAATCCAGGCAAATCAACAAAGCTTAGATTGGGTACACCTGGAGCGTATATTTTCATAAAGATAGGTTCATGGCTGATATTTAAAGCAGATCCGGCCTTGAGATTTGTTTGGTGTTCAATTTCGTGTTTGATGAGATCGCGTTGGTCGGTAGAGAGAGTCGTAAATGGTATTTTTTTGGAAGAGGTCCATTGAAGTTGGTCAAAGGTTCCAAATTCGATACGCGAATCTGTACTTTGTATCAAATCGAGGTGAAGAGGTGTTCTTGTAGTCATGGTTTTTCCGACTGGCAAAATGTCCATACCGATGAGAGCGTTTAATAAACTGGATTTTCCGCTTGATTGTGTGCCGACAACGATTAGTTTTGGGAGTTCGATTAGATGATGATCGATGTGCGTGTTGTTGAGTAAACTGGCCAATTTCAGCATTTCTTTGTTTGAAATGATTGTGTCGGTTTTTAGTCCGGACAAATAATTGGTGAATGGGGTAATGTAATTCATTTTATTACTATGAATAAAATGTTTAAACTTCTTTTCATTCTTTACACGACCAGTACAAATAAATAAAGTGTACCATAAACAATCCAGCTGAAACTGTCATTAAAAGATCCAGAGATGTGTTTGCAACGGAATGAGAAGTACCTTCTACACCGTTTACGTCGTCGCAGGTACTATCCTTAAAATAAGTGTAAATTGTGAGAGATAATTGAAGAATGACCAAATGGTAAAACGTGCATAAAAATCTGTGCGCCTTATTGCTAAGTAGCGTTCCTTTACCATTGTAAAATCTATAAATTTCGTATGCAGAGAATAGTAACAATAAAAAAGTTGGTAACATGATTCCAAGACCGTCTATGTACTGAATATTGTTTTTATTTACATCGTTCAATGTTT
>Ga0114958_10002245_pt1 | contig 14585 bp, 22 predicted proteins | sample C_130208_EF_Meta_FD_89577 | JGI IMG/M metagenome (GOLD analysis project Ga0114958, IMG submission 89577) | Freshwater microbial communities from Lake Croche, Canada to study carbon cycling - C_130208_EF_MetaG | ecosystem: Environmental > Aquatic > Freshwater > Lake | place: Lake Croche, Canada... | reverse complement strand
ATATCGTGCAGGATTTAATGATAGTATGATTCTAAACATATAAATGGCAACAATTGTATCAATGTTTTTTAACTTGAGAAATATGCCAGATGCAACGAGTAGTATTCGGTCTCCAGAATTTTACAAAGAACATGCTCGAAAACTTTTAAGTTTCGACTATCCTATGGTTATTTTTTGCGATTCAGATACTCGTCCTATTTTAGAGAGTATTCGAATAAGTGAAAATATTGTTTTAGTGGAAAAAGCTATAATCGACTATGATTATTTCAAAGAGTTATACCCATCCGTATTAGAAAATAGAAAGACAAGACCATCTCCTGATCCTAGAAACACAGGATCCTATTTTTTACTAACACTCTTTAAAATTCTAGCTTTAAAACTAGCGAAACAAGGCAATTATTTCCCCAAATCAACTCATTATATTTGGGTTGATATAGGCCTTAGTTTTGCAGTAAGAAATAGGGGTAATTATATGGAAGATCTTCCAAAAGTTATAGAGAATCCTAGACCAAAAATTGGATGTTGTTACATTCATTACCGAACAACCAAAGAATTGTATCCAATGAAAACATATCTATCAAATGGTGGCAAATGTGCAATCGCTTCAGGATTAATTTCGGTAGAAGCAGAGTATGTTGATAATTTTTACAATGAAATGTTTCGAATTTTGCATGAACAAGTTGAAATGGGTATTGGTCATGCAGAAGAACAAGTCTTAATATATGTTTACGATCAACATCCTGAATGGTTTTCTTTCTACTTTGGAGACTATGGCTCTTTAGTAGTAAATTATCATAAGGCTGTTGCCGATATAGAGTCAATTAAATGTCATTTTATTCGTAATGCGCAACTAGACAATAGAAAAGATTTACTAGATCTTCTATTTAAATGTTCATCGTATGATTATTATCAAAAATGAGAACTAACCGAACACTAGGTAATCCAAATTACGGAACACATATGACCCCATTGATAACTGCAGTTATGAATACGAAAGGTGATGTTTTTGAAATGGGATGCGGAGATTATAGTACTCCAATGCTTCATGCAGTTTGTATGGCTACAAATAAAAAACTGTTATCCACAGATACATCAAAACAATGGCTAAATCTATTTTTGGACTTGGAAAATGAAAATCATTCATTTCTTCATGTTCCTGTATATGATGATGATTGGGAATTAAACGCCAAACCACAAGTATGGGATAATATTGGTAATCAATCGTGGGGTGTTGTGTTTATAGATCATAGACCAGGGGATAGAAGACGTGAAGATATTAAGCGTTTCGCGAATTCTGCAGAAATCATTGTTGTACATGATACTGAAAACCCCGATTATAAATATGAAGAGGCTTTCGTAGACTTTACATATCGTTATGATTATTGCAGGTATCAAACTCGTACTACTTTAGTCAGTAACAGCATTGATGTCAGTAATTTGTTTCAATAATTCTTTCATTTTTTCTGGCTCACGATTCCTATTATTATAAAACACAACTCTATAATGATAGGTATCTTTATCATACAGACAATTGGATGCAGTGTTCGGCCAAGCTCGTTTCCCTAATGTTAATGGAACTCCTAATGTATTCAAAGTATATCCAATATCTACGTCATCTATAATATTGACTTGTTCTGCTATTTTACGATTTTCTAAAAGAAGTTTTGCAACATCTAGACTCATGATAAACCCACTTCCTGAAATAAATGGAATACCTTTATGATCACCAATTATCCCATTATATACATTTTCTTTTGGAAGTGTCTCAAGATATTTCAAAAGAACATGAAAATTCCATACAGAAGAAAGGTTTGTTCTTATAATGAAGTCATATTTATCTTTCTTTAAAAAATAGTCAAAACTATCTAATGTTTTATGAAGAATTCCAGGAAGCGATTCTTCTCCTGTTAACCAAAACGTGTTACCTTCAATATCTTGAAGACCATCTCTGTACTGAATAAAATAAGATTCTATAGCAGGATTTGAGTTCATATAGGTTGACCATACTTTTTTGTGTTCAACATATACTGGATCTGCATCACTTGCTATAACTAACATTAACACTTTCATTTAGATGCTTAAAATACTTTTTTTATGTAAACAAGAGCATTTTTAACTGAATCTCCCCAAATTTTTGATTTAGAATCGTAAAACCCTATGTGCTCAATTGTTTTTCTAATTTGTTCAACTTCATTTTGTGAAATGTATTCACTTTTAATCCAGTTTCCAACTTTCCAATTTTCAAATAAATCTCTTGTTTTTATGCATATTTCTTTTTGAGGTTGATAATGTAGATCTTCGATAACATAATACCCACCTGGTTTAATATTTTCCCACAATGTTAAAAAACTAATTTGTTGATGTTTCGAAGCATGATACCCGTCATCTATTATAATATTATATTTTTTGGATTTTAATTGCTGTAAGTCATTTTTGTTTGATTGATCTCCTATATATATTTGGATATTATCATATAATCCATTAAATTTAATAAAATCTTGTACAATATCAAATCCAACAATGTTTACATTTCTATAAAAATAGTCGTTCCAAACCATTAAACTTGGCAATTCTAATTTATTACTTCTATTTAACCCAATTTCTAATAGATCAATTGTATTTTCATCTAAAATAGAAGAAATAATCTCTTGATATTTTTCAGTATAAAAATGCGCACATGCATAGGTGCTACCCTTATCGCTTTTATGTTTATTAGCAAGATAAGTAAGTGTATTAGTATTGTGAAAATAAATATTACTACAATATTTTTCAGATCGTAGAACATCATTTTTATAGTAATTTGTCCAAAAATGGTCATTATTAAAAATATCATTATCTAAGATAATTTTTTTGTCATTGATATAATTAATAAAAGATGATACAGTGTCATGCATTATTTTTATATATTTTATAGGTTGTTCACTTGGCATATGAATAGGTATATTATCTTTAAAATCTACTAATGAACCTTTTAAGTCTTGATTAAATATCTCTATTCTACATGAGATATTTGTCATGTATGTAATACCATTATAATAATTATTTGAATTAGATAGATCAAAAATGAAAATTCTAGGCAAATGGCCAAAAGCTTCATTAAATAATTTTCTACCCGATTCAAATGAGCCATGTAAATCAAATAATAAACATGTATCTTTTTCATAAAACTGTTTCAAATATGAAACATAATCATTATTATAATTTCTATTAATAATTCTGCTAGAATAAATATAAAATGATTTAAACTGAGGATATAAGAAAGAAAAAAGTTTATATATTAAACATCCATCTCGTGATAAGAATAACACAGTTGTTCTATTTTCATTTATCAAGATTTGCTCTATTTTTTTACACATAAATAACAGCAAAGGTATATTATATTGTATTTGTTGGTCATATAGTTTATATTCTAAACTGTTTTCATAATATGGATTCATCAAGCGAAACTTTCTAAGAAACGTGCATAATTTAAAATTAGTATCAACTAGCTTAGTTTCTAAACTTGTGAATTTATATATTTCAGTGTATATTCCAGGTATGTTATTTTTTGAAGCCATAAAAATATCAGAGTGTTGATTATCCCCTGTGTGGTTAATTATATTATATTTTTTTGTAAGATGTTGCCACATAGATCCGTCATTTTTACCACCAGATGAGACAAATAATTCTGTGTTTTTATTTATATTATGGTAATTCAATAAATTTCTAATTTGTTCTACTTCTAAATACATATCAGAAACAAAAATATCATTATCTTTAATTTTTAAGATGTTACTCATTATTGGTAATGTATTTTCCATTTCAACTTTTAATTCAAAATTCATTATTTTTTCTACTATTTCATCGGGTTCTCCTGTTATTTTCTTAAAATTATAATATATATCCTTAATTTTTTGCTTGGATATACTTTGAGCCTCTAATCTTAAACTTTTAAAATTAGGATATGGGTACAATTTTTCAATTATATCAAAAATATCAGTAGGATTCCTAACTGTTCTAGCTAGAATTGTATCAAAAATATCAAATGATTTTACTTGTATCATTTAATATAAGTAATTCGTATTATTTATACTTATTTATACGTATTATTGTCGCACAAATCTTATAGTCTTTAAACAGGCTGATACGAATTAAACATATTGACGCGAAAGGGTGTCTCCATGCCAGGAACGGCTTCTAGTATAGGACGTGTTGGAATAAGATGGTTTGTCTGCTGAGCATACGAAGATGTAGATGTTTCTGCAGTTCTTTGTTGATTTGATCGGTCTGTGAATTCGCTGACAAACCCTTCCTTTGTCTGAGATAAATACCACACTAATAAAATACCTGCAATAACGACTGCAAATGCTAAACCTTTCATTTACTGTAAGCACACAGAAAACGGAATGAGATTTTCATATTCTATCATGTAGGTAAAGAATGGAAGAACGTGCTCTATCAACTCTCAAAGTAATTCTGCTTGAACGTGGCCTTACGGGTGAAAACTTTGAGAATGTTGGGTCTTCTTTAGATGAAACAAATATGTATACATTTGGAGGTGTTCTTATTATCTTTAGCACCAAAGCCCGTATATCTGAAAAAGATTTGAATACGTTTATTGAATATGCAAAGGAGAACTCGTATACGAACGGTATGATCATTGTTGGCCTTACAAGACCTTCTGAGACTGTATTAAATTCTCTAAGAAATTATGTGAATCAACGTGATGTGCCTATGGTACATTTGTTTGAGATTCGTCATTTACAGATTGAATTTGGAAAACATCGAAAAGTTCCAAAGCATCGTATTGTTGCAGCAACAGAGCTTGAAGGTATTCTTGCAAAAGCAAACATTACAGAACTTTCTATGATGCCAAAGATTGATTCACAAGATCCAATGGCAAAATGGACAGGTGCACGTCCTGGCGATGTACTGGAAGTTACAGGAATGTGTGAAACATCTGCTGAAAATAAACGATATCTATTTTGTATGGCGGATGTAACAAATGGATAGCCAGTTTAATTCCCTAATGAACAGCTATAATTCTAATTACATTCAATATAAAGTAACAGGTAACAAACGATATGAAACGTCCTTCAACGCAGCAAAGGAAGGAATGGTGTCTATTCTAAATAAACTAAAAGATGAAGTGGATTCTGAGAAATCGCAAATGAAGAATTTTTACAATTCGCGGGTTCAAGAGACAGTGGATAGAATCAACCAAAACAACCGAAAACTACAAAGAGGTATTCTTGCAGAAAAAGATGAAATTTCTGCCGCAAAAATACGTACTATACAACCTGCTCCTTCGCCTGCCCCAGTCCTTATCACAACAACTCAGTATGTTGCGTTATCTGTGCTAGGTGTTGTTATGGTAGGGATGGCGTTTGTATAACTGATTTTCTAAAAGCTTGTACCCAACTTGTTGTAAACACAAGATATCCAATGTAAACAGATAACAATACTAGAATAGCTATAAACACATAATACATAAATGTAGCCTTCTCTAAATTTTCTGCAGTTGTATTTTTGATACGTTTAAGGGTATTGACTTTATCTTTAGACTTTTCAATATCTCTATATTCTTTTTGATACTGAATAAGGTCATTCGTTAATTCATTTAAGTCTTTTGCATCAAATCCTTTTGAACCTTTGTTTAAAGATCCAATCATTCCGTGCAATTCTTCCGCAAGTTGCCCGTTAATTTTTTGAACTCGTTCAATTAATATATGTTGTTTATTTGGATCACGTTCACGAATAGCAGCCGAAAGAGCACTGGAATACTCTCCCTTCAAAAAAGCATATTGTTTTTTGAATGCATCTAATTCTGAGTTACGAGCATCTTGAAACGCTTTCACCTCCATTACTTTTGTTTGATACTAAATAAATGTCAACTATTCTTCGTTCGGGTGCAGATAATACCAAATCCTCCATGTATGGTGATGCATCGTACCGTACAGCCTTTTTACGTAAACAGGCGATTGTCAAGGGACAGTGCCAAAAAGAGACATGTGCAACTTCCAGCTCTGCAGCAAATCAGGCTAAGAAGCCTTTAATTTCTGAACATCATTTAACAAAGGGATTCACAAACGGAGTTCAAGAGTTTATCCTGCAGAAAAATCCTAACGGAATCTTTTAAGTGAAAAAGAATAACATGTCAACGTTTCAGTCAGAATACGAAGCATCAACACGTGCGATTGATACTATCGTATCCACACAGCTATCGTCGGTATTGAACTGGATGAATGTACCAGGTAGTGTAGTCAAATCCTCTTCTTCTGCGTCAGGGTATGTGTGGGGGTACAATGCGGGAAATACGGTATACATATGTCCACTTCCTTGTACAGGAAACTGGAAACCTGTTGATTTCTCGCAACAACAAGTTTCAAATATTTTGGATTTAACAACCGATGATACGAATGTATATATTCTCTACACAAATGTAGCAGGAGCAATAAGTCTTTTGGTAACTCCTGCATCAAATCAAGGTACACGCACTACAATCCCTGTACCCTTTTCTGCAAAATCTATTTTTTCAACACATACATACATTTGGGCACAGGATAGTTTAAACAATAAACAAAAATGTATGAAACCATGCACTATGCCCAACTGGCAATCTGCAACAGATACAACAGTGACAATCACATCCTCTGATGAATCTACATTGTATGGAGTAGATAGCACAGGTCTTGCAATGCAAACAAATGAGACCCTACAATCACCATGGCAACCTATTGGTAATGTTGTAGGAAGTATATACGGCAAAGGAAATGATGGAACATTGTATGGTATAGATTCTAGACAAAATGCGTTTGTGTACAATGGCACACTTGCACCTCTTTATACAGATGGATTGGATCCTACACATATAGAAGTAGATAAGCAATCTGATCAACTATGGATGACAACAGCTACTCCTGGTGATTCTGGAAACATCTTTACGCGCCTACAGAAACCAGATTATACTTCTATTATGAATACAATAACACCACTAGATCAAAGACGTAATAAAATAGTAGACAAGGTAGAAAACAAATTTCAAAATGAAACCAATGTTATGACGGTAAATAAACAAGTAGGAGATGTTATTACCTATTTCAAAAAGATGTTTAATATAGATGAAAATACAGCAAAGAATGCAAAAGGTCAATCGGGTCATCTAACAGAACAAATTCGTGAAACACAAGCACAATTGGATCAAATTACAAATGTTCAACCCTTTATACTTGGTGTTATTGCTATACTGGTATTACTCGGATTAACATATCTCATTCTATCCACATTGCTTGGATTCTATATTCATTTACTAGCTATTGGAATTGTTACGATTGGATTATATTTGCTGACAAATAAGTAATGGGTAATCAACCATCTGCATCAGTTCCTAAAACACAGACTACTTCGCAACCTCCTTTGGTGTGTGATTTAAATTGTCAGAAAGAGAAAGATCTAGCTTTGCTAAAAACAAAACTAGATGCTGCCGAAGAAACCAAAGATACAGATCCTGATGGGTACACGAAAGCAAGAATTGCGTATTATACGTTATTGAATGGTCAAGGATGGTTACAGACTGAAAAACAAAATATAGCAAAGAATGAAGTTCAACCCATCACTCAAGATATACGACGAATTTATGATTCTTTAAAAAGTGAAAAACAATCTCAATCTATGTTTGCGTCATTTATGAATGGATTAAAAGCAGATGAACAGACGAATGCATTTCTAAAGAAAGAGCTGGAGAAAGAAAAGGATAAAGCGGGTGTTTTGGACCGAATGAATGAATTACGCGCAGGAACTCCCATTAGTGCACCTACACCAAGTGGAATATATCAATATCTACCCATTCTCATTGACAGTATTATCGTGTTACTTGCACTAGCTGTTGTATATGTCGCATATACCAAATTTTTTGTATCAAACCCTCTTATCGGTGTAAGCGTACCTAACATCACAACATAAAGTTTGTCTAATAACAAATGAGTATAGAATACATTTTTCTTGCTGTACTCATATTTTTACTCTATGGAATAACATTATGGACTTCAGGTCAAGAAGGATTTGAAAATGAAGGTTCTACAACATTTGAAGATGCTGAAGAAATTTACGATAGTGTATATGCGAGTATTTATGACCTTTTATGGAATCCATTAGATATGTTGAAGTATGAACAAGTTTCTATGCAAGATATATGCTTGGCAGATTGGAATACGAAAAATGTGCATGTGTTAGATATGGCGTGTGGAACTGCACCACATGCACAATTCTTTAAGGATTTAAGTGTTGATTATACGGGAGTTGACATATCGGAAAGTATGTTAACAAAGGCAAGAGAAAATACTCCGTCTGCAACGTTCCAAAAAGGAGACATTACGCAAGTTCATCTTTTTCCTCCAAAATCCATGAGCCATTGTATTTTAACAGGGTTTTCCATATACCAGTTTCAAAATCCAAAAATCATTTCGGATAATGCGTATCAATGGTTACAACCTGGTGGATTCTTTGTGGTTCATTTAGTAGATCCTGATAAGTATGATGCTATACATAATTTAGCATCGCCGTTTGCTGCATTTTCATTGCAGAAGTATTCGTTTGAACGTCAAACGGAGTCGTCTATATTCTTTGATTCATTTAAATACATTGGAAAACTTCAAAAGAAAAAAGATGAAGATAAAGCTTTGTATGAAGAGACGTTTGTGTATTATGATAAGAGTAATAACAATGGTACAAAATATCGTGTAAACAAACATCATTGGAATATGCCTTCCAAAGAACGTTTAATAGATATTTTCAAAACGTCAGGATTTCGTCATGTAGAAAACGTGGATTTAGTACGATGTTCAAAAGAATATCAATATATCTGTTATTTTACGAAGTAATGTAAAGCGTTTCAAATCTAAGTCAAGAAAAACAGGAAGAAGATAATGGATATCTACGATAGTCGTACAGTCCTAGATTTTCAAAAATTTACATTTTCAGGACATCTAAGAAGTCATGTATATAAAGTCTTAGATGAAAATATCAAACTAGGTCACGCAGATTATTCTTGCTATTGGTCGTTAGAATTGATCTGTTCAGGTCTTACACATTCACTATGGCAAACATATTTTGAATCAGCAGCAAAGCATATTAACCGAGGTGCTCCAAATGTTTTTTTGTATTTAGTGCGTATGTATGAGAAATTTGCTACATATGAAAGTCAGTATTCGGTTATGGGCATGACAGACATTCGTAATAATTCTGATGTACGAACTCTTATTTGTGAAGTCGCAGCATCTCTTGCATTTTGTCGTAAAAACAAACTTCCAACTGTTCCAAAAATAAAACCCGAACATGATTTTCAACAAACAACCATTACGGAAAATCTAAAATCTCCATCTTCGAACTATGCTCGCCATTTAGCAAAACAAAAAGATCCGCTAGAACTCTATATTCCATTAAATGAGCTCGTATATTCTATGAAAACTGAAACACGAGATATTGTGAAAGCATTGTATTGGATCGCATGGATGTTGAAGTATGCAAGTAAGTATAAAAAGCAAACAAAACAAGAACTTGTATGTTCACCGAGATCAAATGATTATGTTGAAAATAAGTTTTTTAATCATATTATTTGGCTTATATGGGATGCTGTATTTGATGCAGCAAAAACATCACCACAATCGGGTCTCTTAAGTCAATATATAGATGCGTTATATAAGATTCATTGTTTACGATGGTCACCCTCTCTTCTAAAACAAAGATTGTATTTTCTTGTTGTTGCAGTGCAATATGTGTGTGAAAGCAGTACTCTGGATATTCATTATGGAGTTCCTCAAAATATAAGTGTTGTGCATGAAGTTGTTGGAAACATTCCACAATGGATTCAGGCAATTATACAGACTCAAAAAACATTCTCGTGACAATAATTCAAATGCTCGTAACTCCTAAAATCAAACATGCATTGATGCTAGGTCTTCTCTTTTTTGTGGTTTCTTCGCCGTATACCTATAAGTTCGTGGATCAGGTGGTATCTACGATAGTGGGTGGGCTATTCCCGTCGGTCGCTCATTTGTTTAAGATCGCCGAAGGCGGTTGCCCGACCACGTACGGTCTACTCGTCCACTCGGGTGTATTTGCCCTCGTAGCGTATCTTCTACACTCTGCGTAAGTAAAATGGATTTTAAAGTGAACTACGAACATACATCAACAACATGAGGCTCCTTATATTTGATACAGAAACAACAGGATTACCAAAAACTCGTAATGACGCTTCTGAATCTAATAACTGGCCACATATTGTGTCTATTTCTTGGGTTATCTTTGATACAGTAACAAATAATATTGTAAAACAGAAATCCTATATTATCAAACCTACATACTGGGAAATTCCTGCAGAGTCAATAGCTATACATGGTATTACGCAAAAATTTGCAGAAGATAATGGAGTAAATCTTGGATTTGCTATAAGTGAATTTATGAATGAAGATTTTGAATCGCTTGTAGCTCATAATATAGAATTTGATAAGAATGTTCTATTAAATGCAATTTTATGGGATCTAAATCAACCGTACCCTATATTTCCAATTCAAATATGTACGATGAAATTATCTAAAGATATATGTCAACTTCCTGGAAAATATGGGTATAAATATCCAAAACTAAAAGAACTATACCATTTTGCATTTGGAAGAATGCCCGATGAGACACGATTGCATGGATCTTTGTATGATGTTCTTATTCTTACAGAGATCATTCAAAAATACTTGCCGTTACGAGCAGCAATGGGTTTAGTCATAAACAGCGTAAAGAATACATCCAATGGAATACGTTCGGGTAGAACACTCCGCATTAACTTCAGCTAAACCACTTGACACGAAACAAGTAACTCTTCTTTGGGCTCAAGATGGTTGGTGTTATATTCCTCAACTCAAGATTCGGCAACGTTTTACGGAAAAACTATATTATCGTGAAGAGTGGACGGGTGTGATTGCTCTTCCAGAATATATTGAAACGGTTACTTGGACACTGTTTTCGAAGGAGCCTCTGGTATGGCGAGAACAGGGACCTCAGTACTCTGAGGTGTATAGCACCAAGCAAAAAGGGAGACCCAATGCGTTTTCAGCACCTTCAACGCATTTGAAGAAGCAACCTTTTCTACGGAACTAGCAACCTTCTTTACTTCAACTTCAACTTCTTCAATAAGAGTATTGACTTCGGAAACAACTTTTTCCAGCTCTTTCACCGTTGGTAAGTTTTCATTTTTTTCTGTCATCGCGTATATGTTTTATATACAGAAACAGTTGTCTACATAAAATGATTGTTCAAGACATTCTATATGTTGCATTGTCAACTATTCTTGTTATGGTTGTTTTACAGATAAGTACATTTATGGTAACACGTATGTTGTATCCTCCAGAACCCAAAGTTATTTATAGAGATGTTCATATTCCTGTAGTCCAACAAGCAGCTCCACCCCCAGCGCCCTTATTTTCTTCCCCGCAAAACGGACCTGCTTTAACACAACCACCTGTGGAAGTACAACTACCCGAATATGAACCTCGTAAGCCAGCTTCAACGTCACTACGATTGGACACCGAACTACCGTCTGGTATTCAAGAAACCCGTCCCCCAGGGACTTAAAACATTTAGAATTCCGCAGACAACAGGTATATCAGGCTGGATCATCTTTACATATGAAAATAAAAAACCTATTTGTTTATGGGTTTCGGGTAATGAATGCAAAAAAGTTCCATGTATAGCGGATGAACGTATTTGCGGAGACACATTTCTAAAAGTGGAAAAGATTGGTACATTAGATTATGTTGTTTCTGATATTTGGATGTATAATTCAAATTGTGTATTTGCCTGTTCAACTTTCAAGCAAAGATACGACTGGCTTTTCAAACTGCTGCAACGGTTTACGAAACATGTAGAAGGAGTTACAATTGATTTGATTCATAAATATGAACTAGGCGATATTCCTTTGAAAGGATATGAAGAACATTCGGAAGAAACGATTGGAAAACCAGGATATTTTGTAGAAGAAGATAACAGCAATCTTCTACAAATTACTCGTCTTACAACTCCTGATTGTTATGAAATTGCAGGAAAGGGATATTTACGAGTTCCTGATCTAAGAACATCTATATATCTGCGTTCAAAAGGAGATTCCTTTGAATGTAGATGTGTAAAATATGATGATGAATTTTGGGATATTGTAGAAAACATTCCCGAGTAAAGGTAAATGCATAAAAAAGTAGGACGTCGGAGAACTAAAAAGGCAAAAAAAGGAGGATATTATGGATTTCAGGGGGCTGTATCTACTGGAGCTCCAAACTGGAGAGCTGATTCTGAAATGGGTGGTTATGCAATCTCAAACCGTGGAGGAAACACACACTATGGAAATGGTCGCAAACGTAAAGCGGGCGGTAAGCGAACGAAGAGACGTCTACGAAAAGGTGGTGGATCATATGGTCAAGTATCTCAAACATTTCAAGGAACAGGATCTCGTGGTATGGCTGATGCTGTTGGAGTATCTATAAACAAACCTGGATTTGCTACAGAGGGACAGTTCAATAATTTTGGAGCACAACCAGGTAGTGGACATGGAAGTTTTATCACTGCAGGAAGTAAGTAAAGATGAAGCCAGATATGCTTTTAGGTGGAGGCCTTTTTCTCGCAGCAGCAGCTTATTTAGTCCAACGTAATCTAGCACATACGGTTGTATGGCTCGCATTGATTTATATTGTTGCAACGCAGGCTGGAATGTCGCACACTGTATCCGTCATTGCAGCCATTCTAGGTATTTATTTGATTTCTCGTGTAACTGTAGAGAATTTTGATAACGAAGAGAAAGAGACCGAAGAGAAAAGCAGTAGTCCAAAGGAATCCGACCCTAAACCTGCACCTCCCAAAACAAATGATCCGCATGTAGATATTGGTACTACTATTTTGCATGCCTACCGTAATTTATCACCCGAGCAGATTGGTGGAATGCGACGTGATACGAAAGAACTCATGAGTCTTCAAAAGGAACTTATGGGGTCTCTAGCAGAAATGAAACCTGCGATTGAACAGGGGGCGGAATTGTTAAAGACGTTTGGAACGTTTTTTGGTAAACAAGAAGGGGTTCCTGAATAAATCATCATGTAATCGTTGCATTCCGTCTGCGTATACATACATATGATACGTTTCATCATTTGTGGAAATGAATGGACCACCGACCGACTGAACAATTTTTCTCCATTCCATTGTTTCAGATTTTACTTCCATATATCGTAGATACTCTTTCCATTTGGAAATAGTTTTATGAACCGTCATCATTGTAAACACATTCATCTGTTGTTTAAAGAATAAAATACAAATCAGTGTGTAGAGAGGATACAACACCAAATCAATCCAAAAATTCAGCTTTTCAAAAAGAGTATCGTTTTTGAAAAGTTGGTCTAATCTAACAAACTCATCAGCAATTGCAAAATAATTTTTTTTATTCAAAATTAAATATTTATTCATGTGAACCGACATCTTCTATTACGATTCCTTCTGGAGGAAATTCTTTCTCTTCTAACGTTATTCCATCTACATATGTCCAAATATTCGTATCGTAGCCAGTTATTTCTTTTAGAAACATATATGTGATTGGTTTACCATACTGAATATTTCGGTTGACAATTTCTGTTACGGATACCACAGTATCATCTAGTTTTGCACCTACCCAAAACCATGGAATATCGTATGCAGAAACATGTAGTTTTACTTTACGTGATTTCGGACATAGTTTCACTTTCAAGGAGAAAAGTTGGCGATATATCCAAATTAAAGATTCCATTTATTTCTAATACAGAGACGACGTTGAAACGGGAGACGCATCATTCTGCTTTAAGTGGCTAACAATAACATCACGATTTTTCAAATTATCACCTGTTAACGGATTACTGAAAGAATCGGCTAGTGCGCGATCAATACCTAATCCAAGGGAGATAGACGATGCGAGTGCAACCATAATAAAAGGCGTTGCAACAATCGCCCACGACACAATACCTAGATCAACACTGCATAATGCATCAAGTATCACGACACCAGCAACACCCATTACCGTCTTGATGGCGGCCGTAGCAAAACGACCTAACGAAAGATCAAGACCTGTGTGGATTACCACATACAGCAAATACAAAAGAGCTGGAGGACAAAGTGCATCAATAAAACGCATCTTCACAGTATTTACATTTGTAACAGCAAAAAATGAGTGCCGAAGATATTCAAAGAGTTATGAATTTCACATTCTGTACCGAGGAAGAGGCGAAAACGGCTCTTGCGCAGACAGAGAATATTATAGATGCGTGTGATCTTCTTATGCAGGTACCTCAAACAAAAGGTGCTCCTAAACAGAAACAACAAACGGAAGAACAAAAAGCATTTGCGCAAATTCGTAGACATATGGAGGCTATAGATATGTCAATAACTACGAAGTCAAATCAACGCGATTCTTCTTCTCTAGAGTTGTCGCATACCCACGCCCTCGTCCAGGAAGGAACGACGCTACGTTCTGACTGTATTCAGAGTAGTCAGATAATAACTCTGGAAGAAGTGGAGCAAAAACAGGAAACTGCTTATCCGTAACAGTT
>Ga0114958_10002242_pt1 | contig 14587 bp, 13 predicted proteins | sample C_130208_EF_Meta_FD_89577 | JGI IMG/M metagenome (GOLD analysis project Ga0114958, IMG submission 89577) | Freshwater microbial communities from Lake Croche, Canada to study carbon cycling - C_130208_EF_MetaG | ecosystem: Environmental > Aquatic > Freshwater > Lake | place: Lake Croche, Canada... | reverse complement strand
TCTTCAAAATTGTCTAATTGTTCTAATTGGTCTAATTGTTCTAATTGGTCTAATTGGTCTAATTGGTCTAATTGGTCTAATTGGTCTAATTGGTCTAATTGGTCTAATTGGTCTAATTGGTCTAATTGGTCAAATTGGTCTAATTGGTCTAATTGGTCTAATTGGTCTAATTGGTCTAATTGGTCAGGTTCCTCCAACATTTGTATGTATTTTTTTCGTGATTGTATTTTGTTATTTGTTTCTTTTTATATTATTTTATTGTTTATTGTTTATTGTTTGTTTTACTATTTTATTGCTTCGTTTGTTATTTGTATCGCAATATATCAAGCTCATCGGATGTTGTCGGAAAAGACTCTTTGCCGTAAATATCTTGTAACATGAGCCACTCAAATAAACCACCAGAGTACACTCTCACATTACTGCAACCCAACTTGACAAGCTGAAGATATTTTGACGTTACAGTAGAGTCATTACAATTGCGACCATAAATAATGATAATGGTTTTTGAAAATCTCCCGTCCGCCAAGCGTGTGTTTATCGCCGTCTCCTCCATACTGGGTGTTATGGTGCCAGGGATAAGGCATTGTTGGTCAGCCGGCGAAAGTGTGCTCAGCATTATTCTTTCACCTGTACCGGCGTCTAATAATTGTAAATTAACTTGGATTTGCTCAAAATTAATTTGGGCCTTGTGCATTGTTTGTGCATTACCCATTTTTTTTCTTTAGTTAGTGGTGTTTATTGAGTAGTTTTTATTTAGTATTTGTTTTTTGAACTTACATTTTGAAGTAATCGGAAGGTACAGCACCACTCGCCAACGTTTTCAGTATACCATCGTCTTCACTTTTATCGCCTTCTACCAGGTCTAATTGTGCAATGTATCGGTGAAGGCGGATGAGCTTATTTGCAGTTCGCGTCCGGGTGGTTGACGAATTTGTAATTCTGTCGATATTTATTTCCAAAGGTGAACTAATATTTTTAGCTTTGAAGATGCACCGTGTCGTATCGTCCAGGTATGGAGCGCGGGTTATAACATCAATTCGAACGTCATTTATTTGAGGTATTGTTTTGTTTTCTTTTCCTTCTTTTCCTTCTTTTCCTTCTTTTTCTTCTTTTCCTTCTTTTCCTTCTTGGAGATTTGCGAATGGTACATTGGTCAAATGAAGTGGACCGAAAACAAGCCAATTACACAGTACCGTATCAAAGTACGGAGATAGCTCATTCAGCTTTATAGACAGTTTTCTGTCCGTGCCGAAAAAGAACTCATCCACTTCACATATTGTGACCCATATACTTTTAGTAAACATTCGTTGTTCCACAAACATCTTTCGATACAACCGAACATCTGTCCATTCTGCACAATCCATGCCAACTTTATAATAGGTAACACGCCCATCATGTATGTACTGCCGTAGCGTCGAAGTGATGTCATCATCCTCATGTAATCTATCAATGAGGTATATGTGCGATGCACCCTGCCAAAAGTAATGGTCCAACCATATTGTTAAAGTATCCTGCGAAGGGTTGCGAATAATCGCGATAACGGATAAATATTCCATTTTTTAGTATAATCAATGCAACATATTTTTTTTAGTGTAATTGTAACGCCTAAAAAATAATACAAAGAAACAAAGAAACAAAGAAAAATAAAAAGGGCATAGAAACTATTTATCCAATTTATACAATTTATTCAAAAACATGGACCTATCCCAGAGAAAGTTAAACCGCCGTGAATGGAATGGTATTGAAGTCCCGTTAGATATGGATGAAACCGCTACATTAAAAATGATAGCACACACCTATACAAAAGTAAATGAAACAGTCAACGCGCACAATGCGCTCGTCACCTTTCTCAAAGTGGACCCAACAAAAGATATGGAAGATTACCTGTACGGTAAATACTTTAGTGAACGAATTGAAACACTGCACAAGCTATCCACCTCGGAAGGACTAAAATCATGTTTCGCACTAAAGGTAAATACGAAAAGCAGTATTAAAAAGGCCGACCAAATACGTCTTTCTAATGCCCACAATGCGACAAAGAATCTAACTGCAGACGTCGTATATGAGATACTCCTTATTGAAGTTATGGAAACACTTATAACTGCAATAGAATATGGAACAAAAACAACAACCAAAACAACCAAAACAACCAAAACAGAAGAAGCCAACACAGAAGAAACCAAAACAAGTACAAAAAGAGCGGCCGGTCCGTACTTCTCGCTTTACAAACTAAATACCTATCGTATTGACCGAATTAACCGACATGTAAAATTCATCGTCGAACAAGTCCTCGCGGTACTTCAGCCAATCGTGAAAGTGTATGACATTGTTTCGGATTCACCAATCATTGTTGAACAAAATTCATTACTCCTCAAGTACTCGGACAAAAAATTATATGACCATCAGAAACATATATTTACCCGTATTAAACAACCCGGCCCTCAGCTAATCATGTATCAGGGCCCAACTGGCACAGGTAAAACCATGACACCTCTGGGCATATCGGAACAATATCGCGTCATCTTTGTATGCGCAGCGAGGCATGTCGGGCTTGCCTTGGCACGGTCCGCAATCATGATTGGAAAAAAAATTGCATTTGCATTTGGATGTACATGTGCAGATGATATTCGCCTTCACTATTTTGCCGCAAAAGATTTCACCATTAATAAGCGTAGTGGTCAAATCCAAAAGGTGGACAATAGCATTGGGGATAATGTCGAAATTATCATATCCGACGTCAAATCCTACCTATTTGCAATGTATTACATGTTGGCATTTAATGAGAAAGATAGAATCGTGACGTTTTGGGATGAACCTACCATTAGCCTCGATTACGACCAACACGAATTGCATCCAGTTATTAGTCGGAATTGGTCTGCGAATGAAATACCCAAAATTATTCTCTCTTCTGCTACATTGCCTTTGATTTCAGAAATAACTTCTGTAACTTCCGGGTTTATGTCCAAATTTGAAGGTGCGGTTATTATCAACATACTTAGCCATGACTGCAAGAAATCAATTCCAATTGTTACTACGTCGGGAACACTTGCGATTCCACATCTTTTGGCAGAAACATACGACCAATTATTACACATGCGCGAACAATGCGCATCCAATTTGACACTTTTGCGGTATTTTGACCTTGCCGAGGCAGTACGATTTATTTTACATGTAGAAGGAATGAAGATTTTGCCCGAGGGTTGTACTATTGAGGCAACATTCAATGACCTTGCATCAATCAGTATGGAAAATATTAAAATTCACTACCTTCGCGTTATTGACAAAATTCCACCGGAATATTGGTCTCAAATATCGGCAGAGTTACGATTAACCGCCACCTCCAAACTGGACGAAATAACAACAACAAACCAAACAACAACAAACCAAACAACAACAAACCAACCTATCGCAGGAATCGCAGGAATATATGTCAGTACTAAAGATGCATATACGCTGACAGATGGACCTACTCTCTTTCTTGCGAAAGATGTACAACGAATCGCTGCGTTCTGTATTCATCAAGCAGCGATTCCTTCTCAAGTAATGGATATATTAATGGCAAAAATAGAAAATAATAATGCAATTGGACTTAAAATTGCAGCATTAGAGCAAGATATTGATGACGCGGAAGAGTCCAAGCAGACATCTTCCACCAAAAAGGCCACAAAAGATAAAGAAAAAGGAGGCAAAGGAGGCAAAGGAGACAAAGGAGAAAAAGGAGAAAAAGGAGAAAAAGGAGGCAAAGAAAAAGGAAAAGAAAGAACTGATGGAACAGATATTTTTGACCGCACACGACTACTGCATGAGAATGTAAAATCACTATATGAACAAATCAAACCAGTCGAACTGAACGAAACATTTATTCCCAACAAGACACTCCATAAGCGGAAATGGGCGCCTCCATCACTAAATGTAGCAGATTTTATTTCTGCTTTTACAAGTGATATAGATGAGTCCACCATCGTGGAGATAATGGGATTGGATGGTATTCATGATAGTTGGAAGATAATGCTTCTCATGGGAATTGGAGTGTTTGCAGACCATCCATGTGTTCGTTACACAGAGATAATGAAGGCACTTGCTGATGCACAACGGTTATTTATGATTATTGCAGCGGATGATTACATTTATGGAACCAACTATCAATTTTGTCACGCATATCTTGGCAAAGATTTGGTACTTACACAAGGAAAACTCATTCAAGCACTTGGTCGGGTTGGACGACAAAATGTGCAACATCGATACAGTATTCGACTTCGCGACGACAATCATGCATTTTTGCTGTATATGCCAGATATGGAAAATAAAGAGGCGAAGAATATGAATCGCCTATTTAGCTTTACTTCTACTTCTACTTCTACTTCTACTTCTCATTTGGATGATTCTGATTCTGATTCTCATTCGGATGATTTTGATTCTTTCGTCAATTAATGGCGAAGGTAAAGCGCATCTCCCCAACCATGCGGCGTCATTGTAGTTAGTACTCTGCTAAAATTATACTGCATTAAAAACGTGTCAATATCACCGATTAGTCCACAATCCTTGTATAATTCTTTTTCATTTACTTCCAGATACAATGCTTTCACATGTGGAAGCGACTTTACTGACCCCATTAGTGCCATCAATTCAGCACCTTGAATGTCAAAGTTCCAAAAATTACATTTGGATGCATCCAACCCATTTCTTAAAAAAAATGTGTCGATTGTGGTACTGCGCTCACATACTCTCTCGACGTATACAACTTCCGGGTGTTCATTCGAATGTGTGCCAAACTCAAGAACGCTGGATGATTGTACGTTGTTTGAGATATTAAAAATGACTTCAACGTCATCTTTGTCTGTAATTACTGCCTTGTACACATTTGGTATACCTCGCGCCGTTGCGTGTCAAGCCGTCGTCCGCTTCTGCATCGAAACAAACCGCAGGTGGAGGTCCAAAGGCCTCCGAGAAACGACCAATTCAACAAGTGAGTGCTGGTTTTGATGAGAGCGCATATGTCGAGGACTCGGATGATGAGGAAGCGTCGAATGGGCCGGCTGCGACGCAAGATAGCAGTCTTGCAGAAACCAAATCAGAACAGGTCCCGATGGAAGAAGAACAAGAACAAGAACAAGAACAAGCAAAGGCTGCGGTTGAAGAGCCAGCTGAGAAAAAAGCTGTGGCCGAGGAGCCAGCGGAGAAAAAGCGCAAGATTGTGACCAAGAAGAAGCCTATCGTCGAAGGGGACGCCAAAGTATAGTATATCGGTCACCAAAATAGATTTATTGGTTTTATTGGTTTAAATTAAATACAAATTTGAAGTCGTATTGAATTGCTTTTCTTTTACACCTTTAGACATTTAACCATCAGTAATTTGTTAGCATTTCAATAATGTCGAAATAATTTTACTAAGGCACATCAATATACTGTATATAAATCTTTGTAAAGACAAATATGTCCAAATTTGGACATATTTATAGGGACTGATGGGTAAAGAGTTGACTCATTTCATATGTTTCCAGTAAAATCCCACCACTTGTTTATCTATAAAGTACCTCTACTGGCTTATACTGGACAAACAAATTATTATTAGCCGATACAGGAAATTCGGGTTCATGTGAAATAACCGAATTATCTACAAACTCATAAAAGTCAATGAAATTCCATACCAAAAATCCATGGGAAGTAAATGGATTTATCACATTATTGGTATACCTCTGTTGTAAATCCCTTGAGATTTCACTAAAGGCGTAATTGCTAATTAGAAAACTATTTTTACTAAGATTTGATATACAATTCAAGTCTAAATAACTCACGCCGTTTACGACGTTTAGCGCATGAAGGTATTTCTTCTGCAATTGCGACGGTAATGCCAAATCAAAAATAGCATATGTTTTTATAGTAATTTGAAATAAATGTGCCAATGAGTAAATGAAAAAACATAACCCCCCGTATCCTCCACCAATTTCAATAACGTCAATATTGTCCAACGCACAATCTTTCATGTACGATAATATTACGAAACTGTGCAAAATATATCTCAAATTGGTTGTCGAACAATTGGTAAAATTTGGAACATTGAATTTGAGTGGTTCCCCATACAAATCATTTTGATGACATAATTTGATGAGGACATTCTTGTTTGCGCCGTAAATTAAAGGGAATCGTTGAATAATTTCATTTAAATACAATTCCCCGTGTTCATTACTGACATGCTCCAAAATTTCCCTATATGCATTATTAGACTTAAATTTCAATGAAGATACATCGTCATTTATTATAGATGCTAAGTAGTTCAAATACGCCGTGTACATTATTAATATTGAAACATATATTTTTGTTCAATTTAAACCGCATCGCAAACTATAGGTGTTTGAAAGTCCCCCTTAAAATAATTGAATGCTTGTATTTTTTGTCCAAACGATAATACACCAAAAATACAAGTGATGGCTTCCCTACTATTTGTTCTTCTCTTAGCAAACAGACTAAGACAAAAACAATGGCAACGTTTGCAGGTTTTTGAAGGTGGCCCAATTAGAAGTTTAGATTTAAAGGTCGAACGAAATATAGATAATATCCTTTTCAATACAAAAAAAAGAAACACAAACAAAAGAAGTAAAGGAGGAGGAAAACAAAGAAGCACAACGACAACGACAACGACAACATCCGTTAACGTTCAACCGCTGAGAGATCATCTCTTGAGGCCGACACTTTGGATTGGTTCGCATCTATCCAGATAATATCACTATTTGCCAACCCCATTTGGTGGTAAAATCCAAGTTCTTCACATTCATGTGCGCCAAGGTGTAATACGCCAGTCAGAGTGATGTTGTACAATGACAACTGTGTATTAATCTCGGAAAAACCAATCAACATGTTGTGTTGTTTTCTTGTTTCATTAAACAATATACTTTCGTAGCAATGATTTGAACGTATATATACTATACATGTCAAATATTATCAATAGGGGTACCATAAAATTTTGATGCCATTATCGAAAATCCGCTGTAGGAGGCCTTGTAGATGTGTGTAGAATTCGCAATTAAATAAAATTCAGTTACGCTATTTAACATTTGTAAATCAGTTGTGTTCCATAAACCACTATGGCCTATATCAAAATCGGTGGTATAAATAAAGTTGTACCTGGCCTTTATGCCAGATTTATAAGCGTTACTGTCACAAAATAGTATTATTTTACTGCTCGAATTGTCTTCTATAAATTTAAATACTGCGCCTTCATTATACTCTCGTACATCATACTCAATAGATGGTTTATTTTCCAAAAACTTGTCCCCTAATCGTATGTGAATCGATATATACGATTCACTCTTCAACTGATGTTTGTCCAAAAATGCGTTTGCATTGCATATAATATTATTTGGAAAGAAAAACAAACAAGATGCCAAGTGTTCAATTTGATTAAAATCTACATCACGCATCGGAAACGCATCATACATGCTACGAGGATGCACCATAAAATAATAACCTGGAGCAATATCGTTAATCTGTCTCATGTGGTCAATATTAAGGCGATTACCAATATTTGCATCTGAAATGTACATATCTGGGTCCTTCAGTCTAAGAACATTATTTAAGGATTCATCCTGACATAGAAAGTGCACTCGAATACAATGAGGCATGCATAACTGAACCAAAAATATGAAAAACTTGAGGACATCGCCTACACCACCACACCCGCGTGAAAATGTAAAGACCGCATGCTTTGTATATGATTTGTAATTTGCCAAATAATCTTCCATAACAGGTTAAATTATATACAAATGTTTTATAATATGTTTGAACTAAACGAATTAGAACTTAAATGGGTTACATAATAAACAAATAAAATATACAACAAAATAAAAATGCAACAACCCAACCATCAACCGCATCAACCGCATCAACCGCATCAACAGCATCAACAGCCTTCCCCATTTGACGAAACACATATGCACGTGGTGTCTGCGTATTCAAGTCTATATAATGAATTGGAGTTGCAAATTGAAAGCTTACAAAGAATGCAGAGAAATGCATTGAGGGCGATGGGAAATGCAATATCGAATAGACCCCCAATGCAACCAATGCAACCACATATGCAACCAATGCAACCAATGCAACCAATGCAACCAATGCAACCAATGCAACCACCGTTACAACCACCGTTACAACCAATTGAGCCGCGGCATCGTAGTTCGTATCCAGAAAACCTACATTCTCGTAACAACAACAATCGACAACCAATTGCCCAACATGCAAATCGAAATAACCATAACCACAACAATAATCGCACACGCGGTCCGCCAAGTTCGCCAAGTCCGCCAAGTTGGACAAGTTCGCCAAGTCTTAGCTATCCATCCAATAATGATACGGATATTACCAGTATTATTATTCAGTACTACAGTAACTTGATTACGGATAATGACGCAACCAACACTAATGCAAGTAGCACTAATGCAAGTAGCCGTAATCGCAACATTAATAGCAACATTAATAGCAACAGTAACCGTAGGAACATGAATAACAATGCAATCGAATACGGGGAATTCAGAAATTTTAGTTTGGAGAATACATACAATACTACCTGTCCAATAACATTGGACCCATTTACGCCAACTATGCGAGTTGGTCGCATTAATGGATGTAACCACATATTTAGTGAGCCTGCTCTATCAGACTGGCTACAACACAATTGCAGATGCCCTGTCTGCCGCCATTTGATTGGAATACCAACATTGACATCATCATCATCCATCAACAATCCTATTTTGGATGCATCGTTGAACGTGTTGGACAATATTACGTAAAAAATTGGAAAAATGGGAAAAATTGGAAAGTAATTACCAGTTGTACTTTGCATGAAATAACTTGTCGGCGGCGGAAAGTCTGCGCGCAGCAGAAGCAAGCCTTTGGGTACGTTTGTTCGACGGCGGACCCAATAATCGTTCGTTTTTAATACTGCTCCTTAAAGATGGAAAACATGCTCGCATTGATTGTACTTTATCGCGTAGACGTAACAACGGTTTAGAGGATAGTTTCTTGGCGATTTTATCGGCAATGGAGGCTAACATTTTGTCATTTTTCTCAACAGTTTTGGTATAAGTTGCTTCGGCAGCCACAAATTTTTCAGCGACTGTATCAAATTTTAGTAACAAGCTTTCATTACTTTTCATTAATTTAACGCTCTGCGCATCTAATTTTGTAGTATGGTCGTAAATGGTATCTTCCATCTTTTCCAGACGTTTTCTGTCCTCCAGAACACCTTTAGTGGTTGTTGGGCAATTCGGCATAACTGATTCGGTCTTTTTTTCTAATATATGATTATAAGTTTATAGTTTTTGTCAAAAGAAAAAAGATTTATTTACCTGACTTACCTGACTTAAAACGGAAAAACTACAACTACAAACGCTCTACAATGCTCTATCAAAATAGCCTCCCAATAGTTCAAAGTTTTCGTCAAGGTCCGCATCTACATTCATTGATGCGTCCAATGCGTCCAATGCGTCCTCTTTAAAGTCGGACCTGGACACCATCATCGAGTAATGAGGATTGCTTAACACATCAATTGCCCGAACAATAACGTGTTCTTTGTCTACTGCTGGCGATGTTCTCTTCCGCTGTCCTTCGATGTTTGCGAGCCAATCCAATTCCAATACGGTCATAAATGCATTACATCGTTTTCGCAGAGGGCTTTGGTTATCTGACCGCTCGGATGCTTCCACATACCTTTTCGAAAAATCAAAAAGCATGCCTAAATGTTTAGAGTCAATACCTTCTGCAATTTCCACAACGGACAACACATTCGACGTCTCGGACTCGGAGTAGTCGGTATAGATAGATGAGCCCATTTTATGGACGCTGGATGCGTTGGATGAGTTGGATGAGTTGGATGAGTTGGATGAGGAGAACGATAGTTGCGATATTTCTTGAAATGCAATTTCTTCCAGGGATGAAAGGATGTCCTCTACGGATGTAGGAGACTTGTTTGCATCATTGTGCGCAACAAGTAAGCAACCAATATCAAATAGCATTGTGTCTTCTTAGGGTCTTGAGTTGTTCAGTTGTTCAGTTGTTCAGTTGTTCAGTTTGTTATTCCATATGTATGCTTTGAAAAAACATTTCAATTTTTCTTAAAATGTTTTTTATATTTATTTCCCATTACCAACAACATAATTAACATAAAAGCTATCCTTAACTAAACACAAAAAAAAACAACATAAAGGCTACCATATTAAGCAACCCAAAATAAGAAAACGAAAAAGAAACAAACAACAAACAACAAACAACAAACAACAAACAACAAACAACAAACAACAAACAACAAAATAACTTCAATGGAATTCTTTTATGGTCTTGCCGATAAACGCGTAAATATTACTGCAAGCGTCAAATCAAAATGCATTATTCAAAGTATTCAGACTATTCCAAGTATTCCAAGTATTCCATCGTGCATTTTGATACCAGGCGATGATACATGTCGTGATTTACTCTTTGGCGACCCGCTACCAAATATCCATAAATGTATTTACGTAGTAGATTCAACCGGAGTTGAAACATTCTACAATGATAAGACGGATATAATCGCTTGCATAGATATTGATATAGTTCGTTCTACTAATATCGATTTTCCGCCTGATTTAGAAAAATCAATTCAAAATGCGCTAAGATTGCAGGATATACACAAGAATATTAAATTGGTACACCAAACCGCACCAAAACATATTAGTAGGCGACTTCAAATATTATGTACAGAGTTTATTTGTCCACATGATACAGTGCTCGAAATTGGTGGACATCTTGGTCATACGTCAGCTGTCCTCGCATGTCTCACAAATGGAAACCTCGTTACCATTGAAAGTAGCCCATTGTTTGCAACAAAACTGCGCGAAAACATGCTTGTTTGTCCAGTAAAGTTTGAAGTCGAATGTATGGCATTGTCAAATATACCGCTGATTCAAGAGACAGAAGCATGGAGAACGTATCCACAGCATCTTTTACCTCGGCCATTTGGCAATCTTGTCCGAACTGAAAGTCTTGCATATTTAGAATCCAAATATGGTCGAACATTTACCACACTGGTTATCGATTGTGAAGGCGCCTTTTTTTATATGGTCCGTGATATGCCAGAGATGCTTACGAATATTACCCGCATTATAATGACAAACACCTACGCCAAAATGGCCCATAAGGAATTCGTTGACAGTGCTTTGCTATCTAAAGGGTTTGTCCTGGTAATCTGTGAAGGAGGAGGATGGGGACCATGTGCAACGTCGTTTTTTCAAGTATGGACAAAATAAAAAAAACACTTGTTTTTGCCACACTTTTTTTTCAAAAGTATAAAAAGTGTTTTTTTCAAAAGTGTTTTTGCCACACTTTTTTTTAAACAGTGTTTTTTTCAAAAGTGTTTTTGCCACACTTTTTTTTAAAAAGTATAAAAAGTGTTTTTTTCAAAAGTGTTTTTGCCACACTTTTTTTTAAAAAGTGTAAAAAGTGTTTTTTTCAAAAGTGTTTTTGCCACACTTTTTTTTAAAAAGTGTTTCAAAAGTGTTTCAAAAGTGTTTTAATCCAGATTACAATTTTCTGCGCCGGTGATTGTACTTATTTGGGGCGATTGAAACCCAAGTTTACGGCGAAATATAAACATTTTATCATTCTGTTGAAGCTTTGTCCAGAAACGGTCAATGCAGAATACCGCGGACATGTGTGGAAATTGCCGTAGCATATGATACCCTTCATTAACGATTGCAAAAACTGTTTCTACGTTTTGCTTGCTCAGTAAATATGCGGAGCTTGTAGTACATTCTTGGTACGACCTTAACAATAGGTCATCATGAATAACTCTTCTGTGGAATTTGGATGCCCCAAGAAAACAAATATCATAATCATATTTTCGCGCAAAGAATTCCGTCAAGGATTGTTTATTCTCCCTTTCGCGGGATGTAAATACAAAATCGTCTTCCAGGAATAGGCATGTTTCATGTCGTGCTTTTATCATCATCTCAATACAATCCAGATGATTTTTTGTAACACCAATATATACGTCTGTTAGGGTAGCGTCTTTTTCCGCACGGTAAATGGTAACACGGTCCAATGGTGCATCCATCATCGCTAATTGCAGCATTGTATTTTGTATTCTCCCCTCGGCTGTGTGTAGCCCCATAATGTAAATTTGTCCGATAGAGTCCCAACAGGAATGACTGTCAAACGCATCGAAGTTAGACGCGTTTAAATACATGACGTGCTTGTAGATATGGCGAGATTGAGGCAGCGCAAGAAAATCATCTGCATAGTTTCCATAATGAATCCATATTGTTTTTTCTTCCACCGAGTTTTTTTCATCAATGTCTTTGGCGCACGTTCCAATTATTTTGTAACCCATTTTCCGGGCTACAACATAGAACTCAGGGGTAACATCGCGGACGGCCTGCGACACTGTATTATAAGAAAACGTATTGTAGACCGCCATACACCCCTCGATATCACCCATTTTCAGGAGAGCTCGTATATGAAGTATTGTTATATCATGCCATTTTTGTGAAGATTGTTCAGATTGTTCCAATTTTTGAAAGTGTTCAAAGTGTTCAAAGTGTCGTTCCTGAGCGTTACTCGCGACCAAACTATATTGCTCTTCATTAAACAACCATTGAAGGCGTTCCAAGAGGTTAAAATTATAATACCGAAATTGAAAATCTGTAAATATGCCATTTTCGGTGTACAATGCTACATTGCCGCAGAAATTAGTATTATCATTGTAGTATTCGATTTCTTGTATTCGTTCACCTTTATATGCACAAATGTTGGTATAGATTATTGCCTTTGCGGCAATGCCTGGCCAAATGAGGCGTGATAGAATTGCTTCATCAAGACCATATGAATCCCCAAATTCATGAATACGTTTAAACATGGTTTTGAAGAGGTCATTTACCAGGGTATTTTGTTCCCGTTTCATGGGCCCTGCAAAAGCAAACATACATAATCCTCCCATCATTCTTGTCTTGTGCCAATAGTGGTCTCGAATTACTTGACAAAATACATTATTTGTTGAATTTGTTGAATTTGTTGAATTTGTTGAATTTGTAAAATGGTCAATGCACCATCTATCTCGCTCATTTACTTCACTGTCACAATCACGAATAATAACAGAATGCAAGTTTTGTAGGAGAAGCGGTCTGTACCGATAGACTGGATTGCCAAATGCACCATGACCAGTATCAATCCTCACCGTGTTGGGATATTCCGCAAATAGATTGCGAAGAAATGTTTCGTTTACATTGGTTCCGCAGTAGATGAAAACAAGGTAGGATGGGTAATACTCTTGAATGATTATCACGTTTTTTTTAAGACCATGATAATATTTCATATCGGCGCCAAATATGCAAAATGAAAAAATATCCAACCCACCAACTTTTTCTTCGTCTGCTTTTTCTTCGTCTGCTTTTTCTTTTTCTTCTTCTGCTTTTTCTTTTTCTTCTTCTTCTTCTTCTGCTTTTTCTTTTTCTTCTTTTTCTTCTTCTTTTTCTTCTTCTTTTTCTTCTATCATTTTTCGTCCATATATAGCTTCTTGCTCGAAACAACTAATATGATGCATAAAAGTTTTATATTTGTTTTCGTCAAATATAAATTCCGCCATTGTGTCCGTTCCAAAGTCATCGAAATTATCAACGATAATGCATGGAAACGTATCATATAGGTCGGATAATGGACCACGCTCCAAGACGGGAACAGACCCCATCAATAATATCTCCGCAAACCGATGCGTATCATATCCATTCCCAGTCGGGCAAAACACAAAACAATGCTTGTCTATCGCCAACATGTATTCATGAAATGGCAATTGTTCTTGATAATTCTCGCTGCTAATGTAGGGTTTATTCGCAAAATATTCCGCAAAATTTGCGCGCGATGGATGCGTATTCGCAAAATATCCAACCAAGAGTTTGTCTTTATTTTTTTTGTATTTGAACGCAGTCGAAATTCCGTGAAATTGGTACAACGCTTCTTGATTTCCCCCAGGCCGTCGACAACCTTCTTCCATGCCCCCTTGCCTACTTTCTTCAAATCCAATTAATACTTTCTTGATTTTAGAATGTTGAATTGCCATATTCTGACCAACCCATTCAAGAATCAGTGGGTTACGCATATACCCAAGATATTTTGAATCAATCGGTATATCAGACGCACCGGTAACAAGTATAAATGGACATTGTATATCACGCATTATATGTTTAAAAAAATGCGGCAATAGGTCCGTCTTGACGAAAATTACGCAACCTTTAACCAATGTTTCAGGAACAAGATTTGGATAAGTGTGCAATGGGGTAATTCCATCATTTAAATAAGTATTTAATGGAAAGTCGAGTACCGCGTCTGCTACAATGGGCCACCAATTGTAGCAAGTATAATACATACTTTTTATACTTTTTGGGAAAAAGTATGGCAAAAAATTTATACTTTTTATACTGTTTATACTTTTTGGGAAAAAGTATGGCAAAAATTTTATACTTTTTATACTTTTTATACTTTTTGGGAAAAAGTATGGCAAAAAATTTATACTTTTTATACTTTTTGGGAAAAAGTATGGCAAAAAATTTATACTTTTTATACTTTTTGG
>Ga0114958_10002241_pt1 | contig 14597 bp, 9 predicted proteins | sample C_130208_EF_Meta_FD_89577 | JGI IMG/M metagenome (GOLD analysis project Ga0114958, IMG submission 89577) | Freshwater microbial communities from Lake Croche, Canada to study carbon cycling - C_130208_EF_MetaG | ecosystem: Environmental > Aquatic > Freshwater > Lake | place: Lake Croche, Canada... | reverse complement strand
CTGCATTCTCTTCGGTTGTCCTGCTTCAGTTCAGAATACATGCTGCTGCGTATGATATTGTGAACCAAAGGATCGCGAAGATGAAGCAAGCGCCGATACTTACGGACAGGGACGTCAAACGCATGTTGCAGCATTTCACTCGCACGGCTTTTCCGGCCCGGAACCGCTGCGTGTTTATGTTGGGACACTTGGCGGGCATGAGGGTGGGGGAAATTGCCGCACTGCGGGTCAGCAACGTGCTCACGCCGGAAGGTGCGGTACGAAACGAAATCCAACTCACTGCCGCACAGACCAAGGGCAGTGAAGCGCGGACGGTTCTCATCAACACGCAGCTGCAAGGGGAATTGGAAATCTACCTGCGAACGCTGCCCGCTGCGCACAAAGACTCCACGCAGACGATGCCGTTGATCACCAGTAAGACGGGCAAGGGGTTTTCGGCAAACGGGCTCTGCCAACTCATGCTCAAACTCTACGACGGCGCAGGACTTGATCGGGCAACATCCCACAGCACACGCAGGACATTTATCACCACTCTGGCCCACAAGGGCGTTAACGTTCGCGTGCTGGCTGCTTTGGCTGGTCATAAAAGCATCGCGACAACACAAAGATACATCGAACTGAACGAAAATGTCCTGCGGGCGGCGGTGGAGATGGTTTAGCACTTAAGATACTCAAGAATTATTGCATTCGTCGGTGATGCTCTCCGACCAATTGACACTGAATGTCTTCCAAGAGCTCTGACGTCGGGTCGACCGCAGATACGATCAGATGGTCGCCGGCTTCGGTCAGGTCATGCTAGGCCCCACAGGTGTGCAGTTGGCTAACGCATTAGTTAGCGATCGAATTAGAAATAAGGTTAGCCAGAGGCATGGTCTCGAAAGCGCCACCCAAGGCTTTGTATTGCGCGCACAACCCAACACCTTCGCCTTTCGCAAAAAGATGGACTTCGTAGACCTCGTCGGCTACGTCCTGCCTAATGGATGCCTGATCATGGGCGGTGCTGCGATTGTAAAAAAGTGTGCAGATGACAAGACGACGGGCCAGGCTTGCTGGCCCGATGCGTCTGTGCTTCAGCAGGCTCAGGAGAGCAATGTCACAATGCCGGTTTCCAAATTGTACATCCCGCCCACGATCTTCAATTGACCCGCATCGACCAGTTCTTTCAGAACAGCGCTTTTCTCGGTGAAAGCCGCGACGCTGATCCGCACATTGGCTTCGGCCACAGCTTGGACAAACTCGTGGTTTTTTGATGAGCGTTCGCCCTTCAGCGGCGTTACGGCAACGGCTGGCTCGATCTCGTTCAAAAGAGTGGTCAGATTGTCGCCGACCACCGCCTTGTCGACAGTACCTTTGACTGCGCCGCAATGGTTATGGCCTAAGACCATAATGGCCTTGGCCCCAGCCACTTTGGTGGCATATTCAAAACTGCCTATGATTTCAGCAGTGGCCACATTGCCGGCCACACGGGCCACGAAGATATCGCCAATCTGCTGGTCAAGCACCAGTTCAGGTGCCGCGCGCGAATCGATGCAGCCCAGAACGCAGGCGAAGGGGGTTTGCTTTTCTGAGGTGGCGTCGCCCAACATCAGCATATCGCAATGCAGCGCCTCATCCTGCACGAAGCGAGCGTTGCCATCCATCAGGAACTGCACGGCCAGATCAGGCGTGGTGGCCTTTTGCGCGGCGCTATCGAAATGGGCGCATTCGTCGGCGTGGGCTATGCCGGTCGACAGGGCGGCCATCGCAGCGGCAAGGCCAAAGAACTGGCGACGTCCCAGACCATGGGCGTTTTGGGTAGTTTCACAATTGGTACACATATGTCGTCTCCATGCTGTTTGACCGATTATTTTTTGTGTTGGGTTGATGATCTGCGGCAAATTTCACAAAACCGAGAAAGACCCGGACGTGGACGACCACTACTAGACCATAGAAGCTAGCCGGTGAAAATCGGATGATCATCCAGAAATTTTCAAATTATCATACTATTTTTAAATCGGAAAACGTCCGAAATTCGAACTGAAAATACAATAATAATAAACGGTTAGATTGGTTTTCGGCTAGCTTAGTTCACGTTTCCGTCCAAAACTTCATGTAATCCACTGTATTAATTGCCGACAAGGGGCCTTGAATGGAAAGACTGCGTTTCAACTGACATCGCTCAAGTTGCCTGCCATCGGATCCTAAAGATCGCCTGATCTAGGCAGTTGAACAAGTGTTTGTCCCGGCGAACGATGCCTACGTTCTCGCAAGCGTCGACAGTTGGGCGGACCAGCTCGTGAAACCGTGGCGTATCAGTTCGGCAATAGCGCATTTCAGCATCGCGGATGGACCAGCTGCCCAGTTTTCTTTCAGGTTAAGTCCAGATAGCGGTCGTGGCCGATAATTGGCGCACGTTTAGGCACATGATGACGAAGATCTCGCCAACCATCGGGCCGGGGCGGCCACCTCGTCCAATTTATAGCCATGGCGCAAGACAGGGGCGCCTGTCTTCTTCAGTTTTGAGAAGCTTGCATGCAGACAGACCACCGGCTGAGACAGCTGTGCCATGGCCCCCACAGCATCTGCTTTCCTCACATTGCAATTTTCGGCCCGGTCTCATGCTAAACGTTTTCGAAAATTTGCCTCCGGTGGAACCATCCTAAAGCTGCTTCTGTCCCCCCAAAAATGCACTTGAATTCCTAGAAGTTCCCAAGTTCAGATGGCTGTATCGCTGGGCGCACGTTGATTTCGTGGAATTACCCCAACGGTTCGCTGAGGGTCATTCGGGGTGATCAGTCGATGTACATTAGGTTTATAATTGGCGCCGTCTTGGTTATCACTGCGGCCTTCTTTTGGTGGATGACCGATGTCATTCCCGTCTACGTGATTGGACAACCCTCGCAATCGGGGCGGATTCAAAGGGAAGTTGAGCAACCTTTCTTTGAAAATCTTGCGCGCGAGACAGGGCTTGCTCTCTCCGTTCGATACGTGCCGCTGGATAAAGTGGGCTTCAAAGATAGCTTTCAGTTGTCAATGTTGAATGATCATAAATTTGATATTGTCTCGCTGAGGTTCTTACAGAATTCTGCGGTCGCGCCAGAGTTGATGGGAATTGATCTTCCCGGGCTCAACACAGATTTCAAAACTGGCCGGGAAGTCGTTAAGGCCTACTCTGCCGTCATCGACCGCGCCCTTCGGGACCGGTTCGACAGCAAGTTACTGGGCATCTGGCCCGCTGGGCCGCAGGTGTTTTTTTGCCGGCGGCCGTTGGCGGGGTTGCGTGACCTTGTGGGGCTAAAGGTACGTGCTGGGGGTGCCACCTTGGTACCGCTTCTTCAGGCAATCGGTGCCGTTCCAGTGGTGCTGCCCTTTGAAGATACCAAAGAGGCGTTAAGGATTGGTTTGGTTGATTGCGCCGTCACCAGCTCGGGGTCTGCCAACAGCGCGGGCTGGCCTGAATACCTGACCCACTACTACCCCCTGACCGCCAATATGGGGTTGAATGGATACGCCGTCAACTTGGCGTTCTGGAACAAGCTGTCTAATAGCCAGCAGGCTGCTTTGCAGATGGCCTTTGACCGGCATGTCGAGGCGATCTGGGCCTTCTCAGAACGGCTCAGCGAAAGCAGTGCGAAGTGCAACACAGGCGGCCCGTGCGAAGAGGGGACGACCTATCATTTGAACGAGGTCGCGCTGCTGCCAGATGACACGCAAAGACTTCGTCGCATCATGAGGGATACGGTAATGGGCGAATGGGAGGCACAATGCAATAAGGTTGATCCGGGGTGCTCGCGGCAATGGCACAGTTTGATTGATCCCATCATCTCGCGCCAGATGTCAGCAGTATCGTCGCCCACACCATGAAAAATCGTTTTTGGGCCTTACATTCCCCGACAACGGATGTGCTGGACCAAGGCACCCGGCTCAGGCTGAAGACATGTGGATTTATATCCATCGCGATGCTCGTGCTGGATGTGGCTCTCGAGGTGAGCGCAATCTATGACACGCATTTGTATCATCCCTTGATTTTATCAATGCTTTTGATTTGTCTGGCTGTATGGTCAATGCTGGAAGCTTTAGGGATCCGATATTTTAAGCAACAGAATTTGATGAGACGACTGCGTCAGGTGCTTGTGGTGCAGCTCGCCGTACTTGCAGCAAGGGCTGCGTTGCTTGTTCTTGGGCGGGGAAGTGGTGCAGGGGATCCGACCAGTTATTTCGAAAATATTGGGATCGCGCCGATTAGTTTTCTGCCCCTTTATGTCGCTAATTTCGCGTTTATAAATCAGATCATTCAAAGTATTTTGTTCGGCAGCGAGCGGTCGGCGGCCCAAGAAGTGCAAAGGGCAACAAACACCGCAGCGCGCCTGCAAGAGCGTGAAAAACTTTTGCAAGATGTCCATGACGGTCTTGGCTCTCACCTTCTTGCCGCGCGGATCCGTGCCCAAAGAACGATGATGGCCCAAGAGGACATCATCGAGCTGCTGGGCGATTGCATTGCGGACCTTCACCTCATCGTCGATGTTTTAAAGGACGAGGATCTGACCCTTCACGCTGCCATGATGGATTTTCGTCATCGGCTAGGCCGCAGGCTGGAACATGATGGCCTCGCCCTGATCTGGAATCTGAATACCGAGTCCTTGCCCAATATGCGGCAAGATTGCATTCTGCAAATCATGCGAATTGTGCAAGAGGCGCTGACAAACGCCGTGCGCCACAGCAATGCCAGTCAAATTCACGTGCAAGTCGGTCCATCCGGCGACGGTATTCTTATAACCCTTTCCGACAATGGGTCCGGGTTTGATCCCAACCAGCGTCTTGTGGGGCAAGGCATGAATAATATGCAACGACGGGCCCTTGCCATAGGGGCTGAGCTGCAAGTCTTACAGCAAAACGGAACACAAATCCGCCTTCATGTGCCGTTGACCGCCTTGACCCTAGATAATGCCGACCGTCTTGGCCTTGGCGACGGCCTCTGACCCGGTCTGAACGTTCAGCTTGGCGTAGAGTTTCTGGATATGGGTGCGGATCGTTGAAATGCTCAGGCCAAGCGTGTCTGCAATTTCTTGATAGGTATACCCATTTGCGATCTTTTGCAGAACGGCAAGTTGCTGGGCCGTAAGGTCTACGAAGTCGGCATGAAACTTTGGTTTCTGCGCCAAGCGGACGAGATAGCGCGCAAGAGATGGGCTGACGGGATAAATCCCCGATAGGACCTGATCAATGGCATCTGAAATAGACAGGGCATCATCATCTTTCAGCACATAGCCAACGGCCCCAGCCCTGATCGCCCGTAGCAAGTCTTGCTCGCCGCGCATGACTGTCACGGCAAGGACGGGAATGCCCATATCCAGACGGCTTATTTCTGCAATGATATCCGTGCCATCGCCGTCCGGCAATCCTATGTCGATCAATGCCAGATCAAGGTGCGGCAAGCGGTTGCGCAAAAAGGCGCGGCCGGTTGCGACAGAGGTGCAGGTATGGATGTTCCAACGATGGTTTGAGGTCTTCAGGCAGTCTTTCAAAAACCATTCAAAGTCTTTGTCGTCCTCAACGATCAAAACAGACTTGCGCGTTCCATGGGTCATGGGGTTGGAGGCATCACTGGCGGTCACATCATCCTCCGAACGTCATAACGGCCACCAAAGTTCCTGATCCGATGAAATAGGGTAATTCAAGGGATCGTGGTGTCAACCTTTTCAAGCCATGTGTGATAAAAGATTTCGACGTGAATCGCGCAATAGGCCGGTATCGAGGATGGAGTTTAAAAAATCTAAACGCTATAACTTTTGGATAGTTAGGAATTTCATAATTACCAGATCGTATGATCATCCTATTAGGATATCAGATGATCATCCGAGCTAGACTTTTGGTCAGATGATCATCCGATTTTCCCAAAGCGGCTTTCGTGCTGAAACGCCGGAGCAACCAATATGGGAGATCATTGTGTTTGATTCGAAAACGGGAGTGCGGTCTGGGGGACGGGGCCGCCAAAGTCTTGGCGAGAGTGCGTCTTTGCTGGCTCTTATGACAGCGGCAATGGTCTCTCATGCGGTTCCGGTGCGGGCAGCCGTTACATGTGGGACGCGGAACGACGTGGTCGACTGCGCGACAGGTCCGACATACACGAACTCAGGGATTTTGAATTTTACCGCCAACGTAGGCGTCATGGTCGCCACTGGCACCAGTCTTTCGACATTGACGAACTCTGGCAAGATCGTTCAAGATGTAACCGCTCAGTCCACCGGCGTATTGGTTCGAGGGTCAATTGGAACGCTCAGCAACACCGGATCGATTACTGCCGAAAACGGCATATCGCTTTCCGAAACCGGCACCATAGATACGATTTCTAACGGCGGAACGATTGTTGCGTCGACCAGTACGGGGGTATTGATCGAGGGTCATGTTGGAACCCTAAGCAATATTGGAACGATCAGTGGTTCTACTGCAGTTAATGTCGGTACAATTGGTACAATTGGGACTTTTGAGAATGCTGGACAGATTATTTCGGCTGATTACACGGCTGTCATTGTTGATGGAACTATCGGTTCGTTGACCAACAGCGGAACGATCAGTGGTTCAGACAGCTATGCAATTGACGTCTCTGGTAAAATTGGTACCCTTTCGAATAGCGGGACGATTTCTGACGTTGGTGGTGAGTATGTTCTTAAGATTTATGGGGAGATCGAATCCCTCGTAAACTCGGAATTGATCGTCGGTGGTACCTCTGCAGCCATATCCAACTATCATGGTTTGATCGGCTCTCTAACCAACAGCGGCAGAATTTCGTCGACGGAGGGAGACACCGGGATTGACAATGGCAGTGGCACAATTGGAACGCTGAGCAATTCTGGCACGATTTCCGGGGGTTTAAGCGCCGGGATTAACAACCAAAATGGCTCGATTGGAACGCTTTCGAACCTTGGGGTCATCGTTGCGTCTGGCGTTGAAGGCTTTGATATTGTAAACACTGGAAATGGCGTGATCAATACGCTGATCAACGGCCAAGGTGGCGATGGGTCTGGTGCTGCGCAGACGGCGCTGTCCTTTAGCGGCAACCTACCCAGCACCTATCTTGAGCATATTTCGTCTACAACCCATTACGGCCAGTTGTGGGTGACTGGCGCGGGCACAATCACAATCTCTGACTTTGGCATTGCAGAGGGGTCGACCCTTGGTCGCGGTTCGGTCACCTACGACAGTGTTTTCACCGGCGTCACCACGGTCGAAGGTCAGACAGGCTCGGTACAAGGAACCTTTACATCCGGTTCGCGCAGCTACGACTGGGATCTCGTCAGCAGCACGGTCGAAGGCGTCTGGGATCTGATCATCACGTCTTTGATCACGGCACCGACGGAAGAAGATACGGTTGGTGTCAACCTGTCGGTCGGGACGCAGCGGTTTGCATCGCAGTTTGACCAATCGGGTGTGATCAAGCACATAACCGAGATCGGCAACTGCGCTGCTGGTGCGAAAACCGATGCGGCGGGGGTTGCGAATGTGGTCAAAAACCTGTGCCTGACGGGCGACAGTTTGGCGACAAGTACCACGGCGAACAAAACCACAGTCTATGCCGAAGTGCGCGGTGGCACGGCTGATATCACGGCCCATGGCTTGGGCAACGAAGACTTCTCGTCGCATGCGGCGGGCGTAATGGTCGGTGTCGAAACACAGGTTGACGGAATGAACGCAACGGTTGGCGTCTTTGGGTCGTTCTCGAAAGTAAAGAGCGACTCGGACACTGCCAAGGATACGGTCGATAACGTCGGGATCGGCGCGTACTTTGCAAAAGACTTGGGTGCAGCGTTCCAGTTGGACGGCTATGCCGCCTATTACCGCCATAGCCATGACCTGTCGCGCGACTTTGGGGGCACTTACACCGCGCAACCGAACGGGACGACGCTCACCGGCTATGCAAGGCTGTCTTATTCGGGCCTGACACAGGACAAAGTGACGTTCAAGCCTTACGCGGCGCTGGCCTATAGCAAGCAGTCGGTTGACGGCTATGACGAGGCGGGTGGTGACGGCGCATTGTCGGTCGATGGCTACAGCACCTCGAACGTGCAAAGCTGGGTTGGTGCCAATCTCGCGGCCAACATGACGATGAGCAATGGTCTGATCGTTCGGCCAGAACTCGATGCCGCCTTGGTGCATGGCACCGATGATGGTGAGGGCCTTGTCACAACCACCTTTGTCGGTGAAGTCGACACCTATGACGCCATCATTTCGGGTCAAGACCAAGACTATGCCCGCATTGAGGCTTCGGTTTCGGTGGAGATGTCGAAAGACGCGTCTTTGCGGATCGGCTATGCGACCGAGTTGCTCAACGACGACGTCAAGAACATGTCGGAAGTGCGTCTGGAAGCAAACCTCAAGTTCTAAGGCTTTGTTGGGGGCCCTTTGGGCCCCCGGCTGCCCTGATCAGCTGATGAGATATTGGCTTAGGGTGTGACGTTTGCTTAGGTGATGGTTGGATGAAAGCGACTTTAAAGTGACGGACGTGCGCAGCAATTCCACCAGACAGAGCAATGACAAAATCAAAGCACTGAATGCGTCGCTGCAAGAGGCAAACCGCCTGTTTCGCGCAGGGCAGCCGCAGCCCGCGATTGATTTCTGCCACAAGATCCTGATGGCCGTCCCCGGCGAACCAAATGCCCTGCATATGCTGGGTGTTATCGCCAAGGGGCAAGGTGATTTGGACCGAAGTGCAGCCTATATGAGACGGGCCTGCCTGTCGCCTTCAGCGCCAGCCACGGCCTTTGCGGATCTTTCAGAGACCCTCCGCCGCAAGGGCTTGGATGTCGAAGCTGAGCGGATGGGGCGCCGTGCGGTCGCCATTGACGACAAACTGCCCTACGCTTGGAACAATCTTGGCGTCATCGTGCAGAACTCGGACGCTGGGCCCGACGCCCGCGCTGCACGCTTTGCCGAAGCACGTGCCTGCTTTGACCGCGCGATTACGCTGAACCCCGAGTATTTTGAGGCCTACTGGAACCGCGGCACCTTGGCCTTGCTGCAAGGTAAGTTCGAGCAAGCATGGCCCGACTTCGAGTGGCGCAAGCGCAAACAAGGGCACAATCTTCAGATCGCCTCTGCTCAGCCGATTTGGTCGGGCCTTGAAGATATTTCAAACAAAACGATCCTTGTGCATTGGGAGCAAGGCCTTGGCGACACGATACAGTTTTGCCGCTATGTGGAACTTTTATCGAAAGTCGCGGGCAAGGTGCTGTTTTGGCCCCAAAAACCCTTGATGGCCATGATGCGCCGCGCCAACCTTGGTGCCGAGATCGTCGACTTTGACGATACAACTTTGCGGTATGACTTTCGCATTCCGCTGATGAGCTTGCCGGTCGTCTTAAAGACCAATCTTGCAAGCATCCCTAGGCGCGACCGTTATATCACGCCCGATCCCGAGCGCGTGGCGCAGTGGAAACAGGCCCTGTCGCCCGAAGGATTCAAAATTGGCATTTCGTGGAAAGGCAGTTCCGGCCCAATTGATGTTGGCCGTTCAGTGCCACTCACCGCGTTCCTGCCACTGCTAGAAATACCGGGGGTCAGGCTGATCAGTTTGCAGAAGTTCGAAGGGCTTTACGAACTTTACAATCTTCCAAAGGGCATAAGAATTGAAACCTTGGGCGACGCGTTTGATGCAGGGCCAGATGGGTTTTGCGATACCATGGCGGTCATGGGATTGTGCGATCTTATTATAACGTCAGACACGGCCATTGCGCATCTGGCAGGCGGTCTGGGCGTGCCAACTTGGGTCGCGCTTAAAAAGATGCCGGATTGGCGCTGGTTTCTTGATCGGCAGGATTGCCCTTGGTACAATTCGGTCCGCCTGTTTCGTCAAGAAACATCCGGCGATTGGGACGGGGTGTTCACCAAGATGACCCAAGCTGTGGCGCAAGTACTGGGCGGCGCACCGGTGATAGAAGCCGCACCTATGCCAGAGGAACGGGTTGTTGTCACTGAGACGACCCAAAACCTCGCCAAACCGGCCATCGTTGACAATAGGGACGTCAGCATAATCACGGAGTCCCTACCGACGCCGGTTTCGCCGATCTCGTGGGGCGAGTATATTGACAAGCTCACGATCCTCGAAATCAAAAGCGAGCGTATCAGCGAACCAAAAGCGCTTACAAATGTTCTAACGGAATTATCCCGGCTGTTTTCCAGCGCTGATGGCAGATGGCTCTCAAACGGTCAATTGCTCGGCTGCAAGGCCCGACTTCGCAAGGTAAATGAGGCTCTGTGGCAGATTGAGGACGATATCCGCGACAAAGAAGCCCAACAAGAATTTGATCAAAACTTCATACAGCTTGCGCGGTCGGTTTATCAGCGCAACGACGAGCGTGCGGCCATTAAGCGGGAAATCAACACGCTGATGAAATCAGACTTTTCCGAACAAAAACTCTACAAGGCTTATTGATGATGAAGACCGGCGCTGCCAGCAGCCAATCCCCCAAATCCGATCAGGCGCGCGCCCAAGCTATTCGGACAGCCCTTGACGAGGCGCAGGCCTTTCTTAATCAGGGAAAGATTCAGCAGGCGGAAGTGATCTGCCGCCGCATCTTAGATGATAATCCCGCAGAGCCGAATACACTTCAGATGCTTGGGCTTATGGCTTATCGGGCCGGTCGTATGGATGGGGCGATTGCCTATTTGCGTCAAGCCTGTGAATCGGCCCTAGCGCCGCCGATGGTTTTTAGCAACCTTACAGAGATGCTCCGGCAAAAGGGCTTGCTTTCGGAAGCAACAGTTTATGGCAGAAAGGCAGTTGGTCTAGCGCCAAAATCCGTCAGCGCATGGAACAACCTTGGGATCGTGCTGCAAGAATCTGGTCAACTCGACGAAGCCCGAAAATGCCTTGAAACGGTCACGTCGCTTGAGCCTGACAATGCCGAGGCGCATAACAATCTTGGCAACACATTCAAACGATTAGGGGACATCAAGAAGGCAGAAAAACACTGGAAGCGCGCGCTTGAATTGAAGCCTTATTACCCGGAAACCTATAGCAACCTCGCCAATCTGTTCAATGAACAAGGTCAGTATGACAAGGCTCTTCTTCACGGCCAAAGGGCTATCGATTTAAACCCACTCTTGGCGGATGCTTACATCAACCTTGCGGCGACCGAATCGGCGCGCTGGCGTTATCCAGCTGCTTTGGAATGGCTTAATTTATTGGTCGCCATCGCACCGGATAATCCCATGGCGCTGGCTACACGATCCGGAACTCTGAAGGAGTTGGACCGATTTGAAGAGGCTTTGGCCGATGCGGAACGCGCAGTCAGTCTGGCACCCGAAAATGCGGAAGTGCAAAGTGCCTATGGGTCCGTCCTATTAAGCATGGGGCGTTTTGAAGAAGCGGTTGCGCGATATGATACGGCCATTGCCCTGCCCAATGCCATCAGAGAGCGGTTGATGATATCGCGTGCAACAGCCCATCAAGAGCATGGAAAAAGCGAAGATGCGATCAGGGCCTTTGATGACATCATTGCGCAGTACCCCAATTCCGCGGCGGCTTTTTACGGCAGGGCCGATCTTGTGAAGTTCTCGCAAAATGATGCAGAGTTGGAACAGATGCTGCAACTGGCCAAGAAGGGTCGACTTGAGTCCAACTCTGACAAAATTTCGCTGAACTTCGCGCTGAGCAAAGCCTTTCTCGATGTGGGCGATTCAGACAGAGCTTTCCACTTTCTCAACGAAGCTAATAAGATGAAGCGGGCCTTGATCCAGTATGATGCCAATGCAACCAGTCTTTGGGTCGACAACTTGATCATGGCCTTTAACGCGGATGTTTTTGATCGGTTTCGCGGCAAAGGCCTACCGTCGTCCGTACCGATCTTTGTGATCGGCATGCCGCGATCAGGAACAACGCTGCTCGAACAAATACTCGCTTCACATCCTAAAATTCACGGCGCTGGCGAGCTGAAATTTGTGAACCGAGTTATTGAAGAACGGGGCGGAACGCCGGAGTTTCTGCGTGGATTGACGCCCGAAGTGCTTACTTCCATGGGCGGGGCCTATCTTGATCGCGTGATGCCGATGGCAAATGGCAAGCCACGTATCGTCGACAAAATGCCCGCGAATTTTTTGCACGCAGGAGCAATCCATTTAATGCTGCCACAAGCTAAAATCATTCACGCGCGCCGTGATCCTGTCGATACATGCCTGTCGTGCTACTCAAAGCTCTTTGGCGGCGAGCAGTCTTTTACATATAATCAAGCAGAACTGGGCCAGTTTTACTGCGACTACCAGCGGCTGATGGATCATTGGCGCGCTCTGCTGCCGCCAAGCCATTTCCTTGAAGTGCACTATGAATCTGTGGTTGAAGACATTGAAACACAAGCGCGTCGGATTTTGAATTTTCTCGATCTACCTTGGAACCCTGCCTGTCTGGAGTTTTATGCAACTGAACGTCCGGTTCGAACAGCAAGTGTCAATCAGGTGAGAAAACCAGTGTATAAGACGTCTTCCGGGCGTTGGCGCAAGCACGCAAACAACCTCAAGCCTCTTCTTCAGGCCCTTGGAGTTGCAATGCCACCGCAGGCCCAGTGATAGCGGATTGGGTGATGAACGATTTTGATTACGAAGCCCATGTGATCACACTTGATCCATCAAGTCCGCGATTTCGGCAGTTTCAGCAGAACAACCAACACTTGCAGTGCAGTGTGTTTACTGGTGTTCGCGGCGCAGACCTTTCACTTGCAGAACGGATCTATCAGGGGCTTATGACACCTCAAGCCATTGCTGCCAGATTAGCAACGGACGGTGAAATTGGATGCGCAGCAAGCCACAAAAGGCTCTGGGAGAAGGCTGCCGCGTCTGCAAATGGCCTCTTGATCCTTGAGGATGACGCCGCAACACATCCTGATCTCGTCTCTTATATTGCGAAGAACTTCGATCAAATTTCTCAGTCTGATCTGTGTTTGTTCGCAATTAACACAGACTCTATCTTCGAAGTGGAGCAACCAAGCGGTCTGCGGCAATCCTGTGTCTTGAAACCGAAGTATCCGGATTATGACTGGATAAAAAATGCTCTGGCCATGACAGACTGGCGCTTTGTGCAGAGTTGGAAGTTGATCAGTGGCTTTGGCCTCTGCTGCTACTTCATTACCCCTCATGGCGCGCAAAGATTACTTGATCTGGTGTTTCCCCTCACGGAACAAAAAACACATCTTCCCGCATTCAATTTAACAATACCCGGAATAAGTGTCGATAAACGCCTGAATGCATTTTACCCCGGAATGGACGCAAGAGTTTCCATTCCTTTTCTGGCTTTTTCGCCAAACACAAATTCCACGACACGGTGAAAATTGCTTAACCGGTCAAACGGTCCGTGACTTAAGATACTCAAGAGCAGTTTGGCAGAAAGTCCAATTCTTCCCGAGGCTTGGGCTGGCAGACTTGGCCTGATCCTCCCCTGATCATGGCAATGGAATGTTGTCTTAAGATACTCAAGGGCAGTTGGGTATGGAAAAACCCCGCCGTTTCCGGCGGGGTCTGTTGGCAGGATCATTGGCTGAAGAGGCTATGCGCGATCAAATGGGTCCAAGGTTGTTGCCGTCCAGCGAGTTCAGCAACCCACGGTGGTGATTGATCAGCTTGGGTCCATCCTTGGGGCCAGCGGCAATAACCTGATCGATCACGGCGATGGCATCAGAAAGGCGCGGGGCGATCTGTTGCTGTCCGCTGGCCTTCTGCGCATCCATGACACGGTTGACCAATGCGATGGCTTCACGGGTGGCAGCATAGTTGTGCAGCATCATCAGGGTGTTGCTGAGATCGTCACGGCAATAGAGGGACGCACCCTTGGACGGTACATTGATATCGCCCAGCGTGAGCTTGTTGCCGATTGCGCTCGGCCACGGCCAACGCTGGCTGCTGCCAAACAGGGCGTTGGTGTCCGGTGCTTTTTCTGCACTCAGCGTCAGCTGATACTTGGTGAACTGCGGCAGGGTGTAGACTTGGTTCTTGCCGACCATCAGGCATGACGAAGAGGTGTCAAAGCTGATGCGCAGATTGCAGCCATTGGCGTTCAGGGCCCGCTGCACGGCTGTAAGCGCCACACCCATCCACATTTCTTGCGTTCCAAGCACATGGATCCACTTTTTCTTCTGCAAGTTGCCGTCGCCCAACATACGCAAGAGCAGCGTGAGGATATAGGCAAGGTTCTTCCGCAAAGGGCCAGCAATGGCCCAGCCTTCTGCGAAGTCGAAGCTCTTGACCTGGTCATACCAATCATAAGCCACACCAGGTGTGTTGCCTTGGATCACATTGAGCCACGTGACCTTGCCCGGCGTGTGGTTACGCTGGAAGAACTTCAGATGGTCAAGCGTCCGTGCAAGGCAGGCTTTCTGCGTGGGGAACGGATAGGGCTTTTTGGGATTGCCAACCGGGCCTGTGGGAATATCCAGCAGCATGGACAGGTCGGCACGTTCTTCAATCCATGCAAGGATTGCGCCACGGTCACGCATGTCATTGATGCCCCCAGTTTGTTTGGCCACCTGATAGCCACCGCTGTCACAAATAAGACATGTTTTTGTCACATCCCGCTCTGTAACGATCCCCTTGTTCTTGTCACCCAGCGCCTGCCCCGCGCTGCTCATCACATGCGG
>Ga0114958_10002238_pt1 | contig 14604 bp, 10 predicted proteins | sample C_130208_EF_Meta_FD_89577 | JGI IMG/M metagenome (GOLD analysis project Ga0114958, IMG submission 89577) | Freshwater microbial communities from Lake Croche, Canada to study carbon cycling - C_130208_EF_MetaG | ecosystem: Environmental > Aquatic > Freshwater > Lake | place: Lake Croche, Canada... | reverse complement strand
TGGTTCTGGATTCACGCGCTCAAGCCAATCGGCAATGTCGAAGCCAGTGGTTACTCGCTCGGTTTTTGGCGCCCCATTGACGACCCAACGCCGGGTGATGACCCCAAGTTTCCCGGCCTCAAACCAGGCCACTGGACCTGGAACAAATATAACTGGCATGCGGTGGGCAGCTTTGTGAAACACCTGCCGTGGGATAGCCGCGCCGTCGCGGTGACGGAACAAATTGCCGACCCTGATCTCCGAGTGCTCGCCTTTAAAAAAGCCAACGGCAAACTAACAATCGTGCTCTCTAACCGCAGCTTCGCGGAACACACTTTCCATGTCCAAACCGGGCTTCAAGACGCTGTTTTCAAGGGCTACCGCTACACACCGGATGAAGCCGGTCCCGATTTCAAAGGCCTTGCAATAGGCTCCATGACCGGAGACACGATTACCCCCAGGTTGGCCGATCTATCATGGGAGTTTTGGGAACAACAATAATGGTCAATACGCCTAACAATAGAATTGCAACCACGGCTAAAACCCATCCCATGAAACCACCCATCGTTTATATCATTGTCGCAAGCGCCCTTGCATTGAGTGCCCGGGCTGATGTGAACCCCAACGCCCGGTCTTCTAACAACGCCGTGCTGCCAAGCGCGCCGTCGTGTACGATGCAAACCGGGCTGCGCCCTGCCTCAACTGAAGCCAAACCAAACATCCTCTTCATTGCGGTGGACGACTTGCGCCCGGAGATGGGTTGTTATGGCAACCCGGTCGTCAAGACACCCAATCTCGACCGACTCGCGGCACGCGGGATCGTGTTCAACCACGCATACTGCCAGCAGGCGGTTTGCAGTCCCTCGCGCAGTTCGCTGATGACCGGTCGGCGGCCCGATGCAACACGCGTGTGGGATCTCGAAACGCATTTCCGTGTCGCGCTGCCCGACACGGTCACCCTGCCCCAGTATTTTAAAGCCAACGGGTATTACTCTGCCGCGCTCAGTAAAATATATCATCACGGTTTCGAGGACGGCCGGTCGTGGAGCGAGCCGCACTGGTATCCCAGCGGTCAAACTATTGATACCGATCCCATGGATTCGAGCAAGCGGATCGTGACAAAAATTGCCGGGGGTGTCGGTGAATACCTCAAGCGGCCGCAGCCTGCCGACAACGACAAACCAAATGCCGGCAAGCGGGCCAAAGCCCCGAAGGGCGATGCCTTTGAAGTCAGCACGAAAAGCGATGATGAATTGCCCGACGGTCACACTGCGGCTGAAGCGGTGGCCCGGCTGCACGCGTTGAAGGAAAAGGGCCAGCCGTTTTTTCTTGCGGTTGGGTTCCTCAAGCCGCACCTGCCGTTCGTCGCGCCGAAGAAATACTGGGATATCTACAACCCGATTGAAATTCCGTTGCCGGCCATTGATCATCTACCCGAAGGTGCTCCCTCCTTTGCCGGTCATGACAACGGTGAGTTGCACGCCTACGCCAACGTGCCGCAGGGCAATCCGATCCCCGAAGACTTCGCAAAGATATTGCGTCATGGTTACTATGCCTGCATCAGCTACACCGATGCGCAGGTTGGACGGCTGCTCGACGCCCTTGAAAAGGAAGGACTCGCCAGCAACACGATCATTATCCTATGGGGCGACCACGGCTGGCAACTCGGCGACCACGGTCTGTGGCACAAACACACCAACTTCGAACTTGCGACCCGCGCCCCGCTGCTAATCAGTCTGCCGGGGCAGAAAACCGCCGGCCAGAAATGCGACGTGCCTGTCGAGTTCGTGGACGTTTACCCGACGCTCGCCGACGTGTGTGGGTTGGCCGTCCCCGCCGGCCTCGATGGCATCAGCCTCAAGCCGTGGCTGGCAAACCCGTCCTTGCCCGCGACGAAAGTCGCGATCAGTCAATATCCACGCGGCGGCAAGCAGACTGGAAATCGTCCGCTCATGGGGTATAGCATTCGCGACGAGCGCTGGCGGTTGACGCTCTGGCGCGACCGTCGTGACGGCAGCATCGCCGCAACGGAACTCTACGACGAAAAGAACGATCCCGCCGAAACCGTCAACCTGGCCAACAAGCCGGAGAACCGGGCAATCGTGGAGACCCTCTCGAAACAACAAGCCCCATGAAACTACACATCGCCTATATCATTGTCGCCGGCACCCTCGCATTGAACGCCCGGGCCGAAGTGAAACCCAACGCCCTGTTTTCTAACAACGCCGTGTTGCAGCAGAATGTTAAAGTCCCTGTGTGGGGGACGGCGGCTCCGAACGAAAATGTAACCGTGGAATTCGCGGGCCAGAAAAAAACCACCACCGCCGACCCACAGGGCAAGTGGCAGGTGATACTTGATCCGATGCCCGCCTCCGCCGCCGCGCGCGATCTAACAATTTCCGGCAATTTGAAATCTCAAATCTCAAATTTCAAATGCAGCAACGTGCTGGTTGGCGAGGTCTGGATGTGTGCTGGCCAGTCCAACATGAATAACAGTTTTGACAGCGCGGATACCGCGCCGAAAGAAGGCCCGCTGGCCAATCACCCGCAACTGCGCGAGTTCCATGTCGTGGCCAAAAGCGCGATCTCGCCGACCACAGACCTTAGTTATGATGAAAAACGCGGCGGCCATTGGCGCGTCTGCTCGCCCACCAGCGTCGGCACGTTTGGGGCTGTTAGTTATTTCTTCGGGCGGGATGTGCACAAGGCGACGGGGGTGCCGGTGGGTTTGATCCGCAGCGCGATCGGGGGCACCGCGGCCCAGTGCTGGACCAGTCTGGACGGCTTGCAGAAGGAGCCCGCGCTGAGCGGTTACGTTGATTTATATAAAAAAGAAATCCCCGGCTACGAGGCGGAGGCGGCGAAGTATCCGCAGGCGATGGCGGAGTTTCAGGCCAAGTATAAGGAGTGGCAAAACTCGGTGGGCACCGACTATCAGGCGGCGGTGAAGGCGGTGAATGATGCTAACAAAAAAGGCCAGGCCGAGGGCAAACCGGTGATTGCCAGGCCGCCCCCGCCGATTGCCTCACCGAAACAACCGCGTCAACCAGGCGGCGGAGCGGGAACTCCCACGCTGCTTTTCAACGGCATGATCGCCCCGGTTATTCCCTATGCCATCAAAGGTGCCATCTGGTATCAGGGCGAGGCGAATTCCGCCAAAGGCCTGGAATACCGCACGCTCTTGCCCTGCCTGATCACCGACTGGCGGAAAAAATGGGGCGTGGGTGATTTTCCGTTCCTCTTGGTGCAGATCTGCCCGTTCAAAGAGATGACTCCGGAGATCCGTGAGGCACAATTCCTGACATCACTCAAAACCCCCAACACCGCGATGGCCGTGACGGTCGATGTCGGAATGGCCAATGATATCCATCCCCCGTTCAAGGAACCGGTCGGCGCACGCCTGGCATTGGGCGCCCGCGCATTGGCCTATGGCGAAAAAATCGAATACTCCGGCCCGACCTATGACACACTGAAAATAGATAACAACCGGGCGGTGCTTGGTTTCAAGCACCTCGGCGGCGGCTTGGTGGCCAAGGGTGGCCAGCTCAAAGGCTTCACCATTGCCGCAGCGGACCATAACTTCGTGCCCGCCGTGGCCGCAATCCAAGGTGACACGGTCGTGGTGCAGAGCGATAAGGTCGCGGTTCCCGTAGCCGTGCGTTATGGCTGGGCAAATGTCCCGGACGTGAACCTCTGGAACAAGGCCGGCCTGCCGGCCTCGCCATTCCGCAGCGACCCGGAGACAATCGACCCACCCCCGGCGCGCAAGAAAACCACATCTCACTAGACATTTGCCACATAACACCCGTAAATCCACGCACGCCACCCTCCGTCACCGTGGCCTAGCAATCACATAATCTCCCAACCGATTTTTTTCTTATGGACCACCATCCGCAACCCACCCGCCACCGCCATTGCCTCCTGCCACTCTTGCGGACCGGACTCATCCTGTTAGTGCTGGCACTGACCCCGGTACAGGCCCGGGCCCAGGACGTCACCTTACTCAATGCCGGCCCGTGGCAGGTTGCCATGCAACCTGACGTCAAGGACACCGGCGAACAAATATCCGCTGCGGGATACCCATCCAAGCAGTGGCTGCCCGCCCAGGTTCCGGGCACCGCCTTTGGCGCCTTTGTCATCGCCGGCCTCGAAAAAGAACCGTCCTACGGCGAAAATGCCTATCTGGTGGACCAACAAAAATACTATCAGAATTATTGGTATCGCACCGAGTTCAAGGTGCCCGCAGCTTATACCAAAGGCGGCCGCATCTGGCTCAACCTGGACGGCGTGCATCGCGACGCGGATGTCTATTTCAACGGCACCAAACTCGGCGTGATGCAGGGGTTTTTACAACGCGGGCGCTTTGATGTGACCACGCGGGTCAAACGCGAGGGCGGCAACTCGCTGGCGGTATTGGCCTATCACATGGTTCTGTTAGATGGCAAGAACACCGGCAACTCCACCGCCCCGGCCGTGGTCTGCAGCCGCGGCTGGGATTGGATGCCGCGGGTCCCGGGTTTCAATACCGGGATCTACAAGGATGTGTATTTGTCCCACACCGGCGAGGTTTCCCTCATCGACCCGTGGGTCCGCTCCACGCTGCCCAACCACAGTGCGGCGGATATTTCCATCCAGACCGAACTGGCCAATTCCGCCACCACCGCCGTGACCGGCGAGTTGGTGGGTGAAATCAATCCCGGCAAAATCCCCTTTGCCAAATCCGTCACCTTGCAGCCGGGTGGGACCCAAACGGTCACGCTCACGGCCGCGGAGATTCCCGCGCTGCACATCAACAACCCCAAACTGTGGTGGCCTAACGGCTACGGCGACCCCAACCTCTACACCTGCCAACTGGAGTTTCGCACGGGCGGTGCTGTCTCGGACCACAAGGATGTTACGTTCGGCATCAAGAAATACACCTACGAGATTGATAGTAACATCCTCCACTTCCGGGTCAATGGCACGCGGGTCTTTCTCAAGGGTGGCAACTGGGGCGCGCCCGAGTTCATGCTGCGCAACCGCAGCGCCAGCGATTACGACACCCGCGTGCGCTTCCACAAGGAACTCAACTTTAATGTCATCCGCAATTGGATGGGCGCGGTGCCGGATGAGGAGTTCTATCAGGCATGCGACAAGTATGGCATCATGGTCTGGGATGAGTTCTGGACCGCCTCCAAAGGCGGCCTGCCCGCCGACCTCGGCATCTACTTCGCCAATGCCCGGGAGAAGGTCAAACAGGTGCGCAATCACCCGAGCATCGCGTTCTGGTGCTGCCAGAATGAAGGCACACCCGAACCGGAACTGAACAACCCGCTGCGTGATATCATCAAAATATACGATGGCGATGACCGCTGTTACCAAGGCAATTCCTGCGATAACAAGCTCAGCGGCAGCGGCCCGTGGCACGCACTGGACCCGCGCAATTATTTCACCGGCGTGCCGACCCAGCGCGGCGAGGAACAGCCCTACGGGCTGCGCAGCGAGCTCGGCATCGGCACCTTCACCAGTTTTGACAGCTTCAAGAAATTCATGCCCAAGGAATCATGGTGGCCGGCCCGCAACCCGATGTGGGCGCGCCACTTCACATCCAACATGTCCCGGCCGCATATCTATTTTCATCAGATCAGCGAGCGCTACGGCGAGCCCACGAACATTGAGGACCAATGCCTCAAAGCCCAGTTGCACAACCTTGAATCCATGAAAGCCATGTATGAAGGCTGGCTCGATCACAGCGATACCAACTCCTCGGGCATCATCATCTGGATGAGCCACCCGGCCTATCCGGCCTTCGTCTGGCAAACCTACGACTATTATTACGACACCACCGGCGCCTACTGGGGTGCCAAGTCCGCCTGCGAACCGGTCCACATCTATTGGAACTGTAGCGATGACCGCATCCGCGTGGTCAACACCACCGGCAAGCCGGTCGGGGCGCTACGCGCGGAGTTATGGATTTACAATATGGACGGCACGGAACAAGGCCACCAAACCGCCACCGTCAGCGCGCCCTGTGACAAGGTTGCCGATTGTTTCAAACTAACAACTCCCGCCGGCCTCTCGCCGACCCACTTTCTCAAGCTGCGTTTAACCGACGCCGCGGGCCGGCTGGTCTCGGAGAACTCGTATTGGCGCGGCACCACGGCGCTCGATTACTTCGGTCTCAGCTCGATGAAGCCGGTCAGGTTGGCAGTCACCGCGCCGACTACCGAAGTGCTGGCCAGCGGCATGAGCAAAATGACCGTGACCATCACCAACCCGGCCAATTCCGGCACCGTCGCCTTTGCCATCCGCCCGAAACCCGTCATTCCAAGCACAGGCGAGCAAGTCCTGCCGGTTTACATGAATGATGGTTATTTCACACTGATGCCCGGTGAAACCAAAGCCATCACCATGGAATATCACCCGCGCAACACCAAGGGTGACAAGCCACAGGTGGTTGTCGAGTGCTGGAATAACACGCCCCATCCCACTCCCACCCAACCTGCACCTTTGCCGCCCGAACCGGTCAAAAAGCCCGCGCCGCCACCGCCGCCATCCACCACGGCACCGCCATCCAAGTGGATCCCTAACCCGACCAACCAGTATTAAGGCTAAGGATCATTCTTGTGATCACAAGTCTGTCTGCCGGGGTGGCAATGGGTTGTTCGAGGGCGTTTCATAAAGCTAGCGCAAGGGGTGTGGCGAAATCATCTGGCATCGAATTATTCAACTGCATTCGAGGACATGGATGGGCTTGAAAATCGAGAAATCGATTCAATTTAGAAAAACTCATGACGAATTTGGTTGGAGGCGGCGTGAGGTTTTCCTGTTCGTTTTATAGGTTAGGCGAGAGGAAGGAGGATGATGCGGTGCGGGGCATGCCAGTAGGAGACCACGCGCAAGCCGCCACGCCTGCCCGGGCCTGAAGCGGCCCAGCGCAGTTTGCGGAGTCCGCCGGATCCGCAGATGTGGTTGCCGCTTTCAGGGCGTTGAGTTCTGCGTCAGGCAGGAGTTCGGTGATCTGCCGGGTGATGAGCGAGGTTTCTTGAAAAGTGAGTCGCACGCGGTGAGTCTCCGTCAATGACGGACGATTTTCCAATCGAACCGTGGGGAATCTGGGGCAGGCGTAGGGTTAGCAGTTGTCAGGAACGGGGGAATCCTGCAGGATTGCGCTCATGTCCACTGATCCACTGCTCGAATTGCTCCGGCGCAAGGCGCGTTTCTCCCATCAGGAACTTGCCGATCAATTGTCCATGGACAAGGAAGAGGTGGCGTGCCGCGTCGCCGCCTGGGAGCAGGCCGGCATCATCTGCGGCTACCATGCCGTGATCAATGCCGAGGCTGCCGGCGACACTTCCGTCTCCGCGTTCATCGAAGTGAAAGTCACGCCCGAGCGCGGTGGCGGCTTTGATCGTCTGGCGATGCGCATCGCGCGCTTCGACCATGTGGTTTCGTGTTATCTGGCGAGTGGCGGCTATGATCTGATGGTTGTCGTCGAGGGCGGCGACCTGCGGGAGGTAGCGCGTTTTGTGTCGGAGAAGCTCAGCTCGCTGGAAGGGGTGATCTCCACCGCCACTCATTTCCGGCTCAAGACGTACAAGGAAAACGGGTTCATCTTCGAGCACGAGGTCACCCTTGAGCGCCTCGCCGTGTCGCCTTGAGCATTCGCTGCCCGGGCATTCGCGCCCGTCTCCAACCGGACGCAGCAAGATACGACACGGGCGGATTTTCTCAAATTCTGGAGGTTCGCAGTGGGTACGGTGGCGGCCATGACCGGCGTGGCGCGGATCATGGTGCCGGCGGTGGTTCTCGGGTTGCTGCAGGTGCCGCCGGTTCCGCCGAAATCCTTGGTATTCGTGAGCTGGATCGGGGGCTGCGTGCTGGCCGTGGCCTCAGCTATGGGCTGGTGCTGCTGCCATGGGAAACTGTCTGGGTGATCACCTCCATGGTGCGCCCGCTGGCGAGTGTTAGCCCAAAGAGGAAAATAGAACCGCAGATGGACGCAGATTAACGCAGATAATCAAAGAGTTGCGCCTATTTGCGGTCACACCTGCAGGGTCATCCTGGGATTCCGCTCAAATCTCTTAAAAATCAATGTTCATCGGAGTCCATCTGCGGTTACAATTCTTTTTCTAGGGTTAGAGTTCGCCGGTGATGAGGTCGTCGAACGTCTGGCGCTTGCGCACGAGGGTGGCGGTGGCGCCCTGGACGAGGACCTCTGCGGGCAGCGGTTGCGAGTTGTAGTTGGAGGCCATGGTGAAGCCGTAGGCGCCTGCCGACATCAGCGCGATGGCATCCCCGGCGTGGAAGTCTGAGAGTTCGCGGTTTTGGCAGAAAAAGTCGCCGCTCTCACAGATTGGACCCACGACATCGACGGGGACCTTGTCGGTCGTGGCCGGTTGCTGGAGTGGGACGACGTCATGATAACCTTCGTAAAGGGCGGGGCGGATCAGGTCGTTCATCCCGGCATCGACGATTTTGAAGGTCTTGGCCGCGCCTTTTTTCTCATAGAGGCAGCGCGTGAGCAGGACCCCGGCATTGCCGACAATCAGGCGGCCGGGTTCAACCAGGATTTTCAAGCCGAGGTCTTTGATCAGCGGCACCAACTCCTTGCCATAGCGCGCGATGGTGAGCGGGCGAAGGTCGGGCGGAAGTTTTTCCCACCAGTCGGGGGTGCCGGATTCGAGTGATTCCTTGTAGATGATGCCGATGCCCCCGCCGATGGACCAGAACTCGATGCCGTGGCGATCTTTGAGCTGGGTGGCGAGCGGAGCGACTTTGCCCACCGCCTCGAGGAAGGGCTCGATGGAGGTGAGCTGTGATCCGATGTGCATCTGCAAGCCGCGCAGCCAGAGGTTGGGCATCTCGTTGGCAGCCCGTTCGTAAAGCCCGGCGATGGCGGTGATATCAACGCCAAACTTGTTCTCCGCCTTGCCGGTGGAGATATACTTATGGGTTTTCGCGTCCACGTGCGGGTTGACCCGCACGGCGACGGGGGCGATGAGTCCGAGTTCGCCGGCGATGCGGTCGATGGCGCGCAGTTCGGCTTCGCTCTCGACGTTGAACGAGTAAATCCCTTGTTGGAGGGCATAGATGATTTCGGCGCGGGTTTTGCCAACCCCTGCGAACGTGCATTGCGCGGGATTGCCGCCGGCTTGGATGACCCGGAAAAGCTCGCCGCCCGAAACAATGTCGAATCCGGCGCCCTCGGCGGCCAGCAACCGCAGCACCGAGAGATTGGAATTCGCTTTGACCGCGTAGGCGACCGCGTGATTCACCCCGTCGAGCGCGGCGTCAAGGCGGCGGTAATGGTCCAGAATGGTCGCTGCGGAATAGACGTAGAGGGGAGTTCCGTGCTCGTTGGCCAGCGTTTTCAATTCGACATCTTCACAATAGAGGGAACCGTGTTTGTAGGAAAATCCGTGCATCGCGGGAGATGCTTATCCGCCCCCAGCGTCTGGGTAAAGCGCAGATGCTTGCCGGTTCAGCCAAAAACGGCGGCCGCTGCCGATCCGCTCAGATTTTGATGTCAACCATCGCGCGTTTGCGGCGCGCTTCGATCCAGCGTTCGTATTGGGCGGAGGTCTTCTTTTTGCGCACGCGTTCCTCGATCATCTCGCGGACTTTTTCCAGCGGTGGCGACGGGCCGAAGGTGATTGTGACGGGCTTGACCAAGGTGAAGCCCTGTGGGTCCATCAGCGGGCCGACGATTTTGCCCACCGGGGCCTCGAAAATGATGGCGGCAAACTCGGGTGACAGATCGGTGCGCGGGACGTTTTCCTGGAGGCCGCCTTGGTCGGCGAAGGCGTCCTTGGAATTCGCCTTGGCGAGCTCGGCGAAATCCTTGCCGTCGGCGAGTTGCTTGGACAGCCCCTCGGCGATGGCGAGTTGACTGTCGGCGGTGGTTCCCGGATTCTGCGGGTCGGCGACGGGGATGAAGATCTTGCGGAATGAAATCATGTCCTTGGCGACGTCACGCAGGGTGAGTTTGACGGCGTCGTATTCCGTCTGGATTTCGTTGGGGAGCGGCGGTGGGGCGTCGGAGAATTGTTGGGCTCGCATCGCCTGGACGATCATTTTTTCGCGGGTCATGGTGCGGTAGCCATCCATGGTGAGGCGGCTGCGTTTGAGTTCCTCGCGGAACTTGACTTCGTCGCCATTGTAGAGCTCGCGCATCTGGCGTTTGATTTCCTCATCGATGATGAAGGGCTTGATGCTGGCTCCCACTTGCTTGAACTCGTCGAGGATGATCTGCCGATCGACCAATTCCTGGATGATCCTGGCTTTGATTTCCTTGAATTGGGCCTCGAACTGGGGGCCGCGGCGCGGGAACTGGGCGGCGAGCTGGGCATACATCGGAGCCAGCATGAAGGACACCTGGTTCTTGGTGATGACGCGGCCGTTGACTTTGGCGGCGATCCCGTTGACTTCCACCGGGCCGCTGAGAGCGGGTGCGGGGCGGGGCGGGGTTTGGGCCTGCAGCCTGGACCCGCAGGTGGCGACCAGCGCAAGAACAAGAACTAAAGCGAGGCGCGGTTTCATGGAGGTGGTGTAATGAGAAAGGACCGTGTGAGAGACACCCCGGCCGGTGTGGAAGCTTCCCTTCACTGAGGCCGGATTGCAAGCGGCGAAAGCGGAATCGCAACACGCGGCGCAACACGCGACGCGACGCGCGCCAGTAATCGCGCGGGAGGCGGCGGCAGTGACCAGCCCGAAATACCTGCGAAACGCGCTGGTGGGCGCTCGGAAATGTGCTTAGAGTGGTGGCCTAATGGATGCGGAGAAGCCGAAGGATTTCTGGAAAACCGAGCCGTTGTTGGGTGGGTTGGCGTTGTTATTGCTCCTGACGGGGTGTTTTTTTGTGGTGCGGCCGTTTCTCACCGCGCTGGTGTGGGCGACGATTTTCGCCTATTCGTTGCATCCGATGCAGCGCTTGTTCACCCGCTGGTTTCGCGGGTCGCGGACGCTGGCGGCGTGCTTGGTGACGCTCACCGTGACGGTGGTATTTGTCGGGCCGGTGGTGTTGATCGGGCTGAGCATTTCCCAGGACAGCAAGGATTTGGCGATGGCGACGCGCAATTGGTTCATGGCGGTGCCCAAGCAGCCGCCGACGTGGGTCGGCCAAGTGCCGGTGGTAGGCACTGAGATGGTCAGCTATTGGACCGGCTTTGCCGAAGACCGCGACCGCTGGATGGCGCAACTCGAAAAGGAAGTGAAAACGCCGCCTCCGCGCCCGGCAATCGTGCTGGAATCCGGCGACGGGTATGTCGTGCAGGACCCGCCCCCGCCGGCCAAGGGGGACGCGGCCGAGGGGCTGGCGGCGGAGGAGCGCAAGACGACTTCGTCGCACGCCGTGGCGTTGTTAGGCGGCTACCTCGCGTGGGCGCAATCGTGGTTGATTGCGGCCGGCAAGGCGGTGGTGCAGGGGCTGGCGCAGGTGTTGATCAGCGCGTTTCTGGCGTTTTTCCTCTTGCGTGACGCGCCCGAGCTCTCCGAGCGGCTGGTGGTGTCCGTCGAGCGTTTGGCCGGCACGCGCGGCAGGCATTTGGTCAAGGTGGCGGGCGACACGGTGCGCGGCGTGATCTTTGGCATTCTCGGCACGGCCATCGCGCAGGCGTTGGTGGCGGGGTTGGGATTTTGGATCGCCGGGGTGCCGGGCGCGGTGTTGTTAGCGGTGCTGACGTTCTTTCTCGCGGTGATGCCATTGGGGCCGCCGCTGATTTGGTTGCCTGCGGCGTTGTGGTTGTTTGCGCAGAACAAGCCGGGCTTGGGCGCTTTCATGCTGGCGTGGGGGTTCCTTGGCATCAGCAGCGTGGATAATTTCCTGCGCCCCTACTTGATCAGCCATGGCAGTAAAATGCCCTTTGCCCTGATTTTTTGCGGGGTCATCGGCGGGGCGCTGGCCTTCGGATTGGTGGGCGTGTTCATTGGACCCACGATGTTGGCCGTGGCCTTCCGCCTGATCGAGGAATGGTCGTCCCTGCGTCCGGTGCCGGTGGCGGATTCGCTGCCGGCGGATATTTAGCCATTGCATGACGGGCCGGGATCGGTCAAACCGGCCACGTGGCGGTGAGCTCCTTAGTGTTAGATCATGTGCTGGAGGTCTGCGAGCGCAATTTCCGCACTCGCGGCGAAGTGGGTGCGTCGGTTAGCATTTGGTGTGACGGCGTGGAGGTGTTGACATACGGCCGCGGATGGTGCGAGCGGGAGCAAACGCGCGCATGGACGCGCGACACGCTGGTGCCGGTGTATTCAGCCACCAAAGTGCCGGCGGCCGCCACGTTGTTGTTAGCCCTGGCCAGCCGCGGCTTGAACGAGGACACACGGGTGCGCGAGGTCTGGCCGCGCTTCCCGGTGGCCGCGGCCACCTTTGCCCAGCTGTTGTCGCACCAATGCGGGTTGTCGGCGCTGGACCAGCGGGCCAGCGTGTACGACCACCCCGGGGTGGTTCGGGCCATCGAAGTCCAAACGCCGGTATGGGCGATAGGTGACGGGCATGGCTACCACCCGCGGACCTTCGGGGCCTTGGTGGATGAACCGGTGCGCCGCCTCACCGGCCTGCCCCTTGGCGGCTACTGGCGGGAAATGATCGCCGGACCGCTCGACCTGGATTTCTGGATCGGCCTGCCGGAAAGCCAGTGGCCGCGCGTCGCCCGCTTGTATCCCGGCAAGGCGGGCAAGGATGATCTGGCGGATGCGTTTTTCAAGCAACTCACCGTCTCGGGGTCGTTCACCCGCCGCGCATTCGCCTCGCCGCGCGGCCTGCATGCCATCCACGACATGAACGATCCGCGCGCGTGGTCGGCGGGCCTGCCCGCGCTGGGCGGGGTGGGCACGGCTGCGGCGCTGGCCAAGTTCTATCAGGCAGCGATCGGGGCGATCGCCAGTCCGCTGCCGCCGCGGTTGCGCCAGGCCCTGGCCACGCTGCAGTCCGCGGGCGAGGACCGGGTATTGCTGCGGCCCACGGTTTTCACCTGCGGGGCTCAGCAGGACCCGTGCGATGGAGCGGGGCAGAAACTCAGCCGGATTTACGGGCCATCGCGGGCCGCCTTCGGGCACCCCGGTGCGGGTGGGAGTCACGGGTTGGGGGATCCCGCAACGGGGATTTCGTTTGCCTACGTGATGAACCAGATGGACGTGAGCCTGATGCCCGGAGTGAAATGCCTGGAGTTGGTGGAGGCGGTGTTTGCGGGGGATGGAAGCGCCGGGTGCGGGACAAAAAAGTGATCCTAGACGTGAAGTGTCTGCCGCAGGCACTCAAGGAGGGGCGCAATCCGTCCGCCGTGAGGATGACATGACGATGGGCAAGGCCAATTTGGCTGCAAATCGGTGAACCATCCGCTTGGGCGGACGGATTGCGCCGCTCCGTGATTTTTTTTGTCCTGCACCCTGATGCGCCTGGCTGTCGCCATGCGGCTTGACCCATTCCGTCCTGGCAAGGCATGCTGTGGCCATGCGCACTCTCACCGGTCTTCAGCCCAGCGGCAAACTCCACGTTGGGAACTATTTTGGCGCGATCGAACCGGCCGTGCGCCTGCAGGAAATGGGCGAGGCGTTTTATTTCATCGCGGACTATCATGCGATGACCTCGTCACAGGACCCCGCCGCCTTGCGGGCTCATGTGCGCGAGCTCGCGATCGATTTCCTGGCCTGCGGCTTGGACCCGCAGCAGGCGGTGTTTTTCCGCCAGAGCGCGGTGCCCGAGGTCAACGAGTTGGCCTGGATCCTCTCAACGGTGTGCCCGATGAGCCTGCTGGCCAAGTGCCACTCGTATAAGGACAAAATCGCCCAGGGCATCGCCCCCAACCACGGGCTGTTTGCCTATCCGGTGCTGATGGCCGCGGATATCCTGCTCTACGATTCCCAGCAGGTGCCCGTCGGCAAAGACCAGAAACAACATCTTGAAGTCACGCGCGACCTCGCGGTGAAACTCAACGAAATCTACGGCGAGGGCACCGTGGTCATCCCCGAGCCGATCATCCGCGAGGACACCGCGGTGGTCGCCGGGCTCGATGGCCGCAAGATGAGTAAAAGTTATGGAAATACCCTGCCGATTTTCGGCGAGGAAAAACCGTTGCGCCAACTCATCATGAAAATCACCACCGACTCGACACCGGTGGAGGCACCCAAGGCCGTTGCCAACTCGACGATTCTCGCGCTCTATCGGCTATTTGCCAGCCAGCCGGACTATGCCGCGATGGTGGCCGATCACGAGCGCGGCGGCATCGGTTACGGCGACTTGAAAAAGCGCCTCGCCGACGCCTACTGGGATTTCTTCGCGCCGATGCGCGCGCGCCGGGCGGAAGTCCTGGCGGATCCGGGATTTGTCGATGCGGTCCTGGCCGCCGGGGCCGCGCGCGCCCGCGAGGAGGCGGCCAAGGTGCTGGGCCGGGTGCGCCGCGCGGTGGGGCTTGTCTGAGAAATGCTGAAAGCAGAAAGCAGAAAGCAGAAATGCTGAAAATAGGCAAGTTACTACTCAGGTGCCATTCATTGATGAATTCAGAAATCAAACCGCAGATGAACAGGATTTACGCGGCTGGGAAGAGATGAAGCGGGTGTTGATGTGCCGAAGATCAAAATCAGAATTCCATCTCTTATCCTTTCTTTTATCTGCGTAAATCCTGTTCATCTGTGGTTTGAATCAAT
>Ga0114958_10002236_pt1 | contig 14615 bp, 18 predicted proteins | sample C_130208_EF_Meta_FD_89577 | JGI IMG/M metagenome (GOLD analysis project Ga0114958, IMG submission 89577) | Freshwater microbial communities from Lake Croche, Canada to study carbon cycling - C_130208_EF_MetaG | ecosystem: Environmental > Aquatic > Freshwater > Lake | place: Lake Croche, Canada... | reverse complement strand
TTTGGGATTCATTCTACAACGAAAAAGGGGTATGTTGATATTCTATACTCGCACTACCACTTGAATATATGGAAACGATGTATTAAATCGTCGAAACAGTGTTCGGTCGTGGATTTGAGTGTTCCTATCGCCAAATCGCTGGAATCCCGCCGTAAACTGTGGGAGGGCGCCGACTTGATTGCGTGCGAGCAGCAGCCGGATAAGCGGATGTTATGTGTCCAAGCGATGATACATATGTGGTTCGTGTGCCAAGGGTACAAGTGTTCGGGAGTATCGGCTACCCACAAGCTCACCAATATTTTGACAGTGGATGATCATACGAAAACATACAAGGGTAGAAAGAAGACAGGTATCGTTCATGCGACGCAATTAGTTCCGGCGACATGGTTATCACATATGCTCAAACATCCCAAGAAAGATGACCTTGCAGATACATTTCTTCAGGGTCTTTGGGTGATGGAACATACGCGTTAGAGTTTTCATAACTGTCTCGTAAGTTCACACAAATGGGCGATATCTTCGGAGCCGACTTCTTGACGAACACGAAGATTTCGGAGTCGAATATGGACCTACCAGAAATGGCCACGGTCGAACTCCCTAGCTTTGGGGATGCTGAATCAGCGCCTCGTCTAGTTCCCTCGCTTGACGAGACTGGACCTGTACACACGTCGGAAGGGCTGGAGAACTTGAATGCCCAGCACTTTTTTCCCGCTCCGTCGTCTCGCAAGATGAGCGAGGAGTTTGTGATGAAGGAGAAGTACGAGATCTTGCGCAAGTTCGAGCGTCTCGCCAAGCTCGGCGTCCCGATGCGCAAGCGGTTCACGCTGGACTCACCGCTAGAGGAGATGAAGATGGAGCTCGAGTTCATTCGGCGTGAGAAGGCGATGGACCAGACGATCAAGCAGTTCTGTGAGTGGTACATTACCGGAATGTCTGCTCTCGAGTGGAGCTCCAAGAACGTCCAGCTCATGAAGGCGTTCGGTCTGAACCTCGATGGTCTCTCGGAGTCTGCGCAGATGAATGTCGCGGATATGGAGGAGGATTTCGAGGAGCTATATGATCTGTATGGTGACAAGCTCAAGATGCATCCGCTTGTCCGTATCCCTATTCGTACCTGTATGATGGTGTACATGGTCCACCTGACGAACCAGATGGCAATGAAGTCGCCGATCCCGAATATGCAGGATATCCTCAAAACCAATCCGGATATTGCTCGGCAGCTCGCTACGGCCGCAATGCAGCAGCAGTCACAGGGAATGAAGCAGGCCCCCGCTCCTCCGCAGCAGCAACAGCAGCAGCCGTCGGCAAGTCCGTTTGCGGGTCTACAGAGTTTCATGAGCTCCATGGTTCCACCGCCGCCACCCCAGCAGACCAATGTCCGCCCACCAACGTCTGCCAAGCCGGCCATCAAGTACCCCAAGCCCCCAACGCCCAATATTCAGCGCGCGGCTCCTGCGCCAGAACCGAGGCGTGAAATGAATCCTCCGCAGGTCAATATTGACGACTTGCTCAAGTCGGTCAATGCTGGCGTTACGGTGACAGAGACGACCAAGCGTGTTAACACCACTCCCAAGAAGGGCGGGTCAACTGGTAAGAACTCTGTCAGCATCAAACTTTAAAAGTCCAAAAAATTAATTTCTGCGTTTAAATCATAAAAAGTAATTTAAAGGAATGTTTAAATGGCTCCGTAAATTAAAACAATATGTATGTAAATGTTTCAACACTGAACGTGATCACTCCGAATACATGCCTCTCATGAATGTAGACTTGGAATACGAATACATCCCCATCCCAATATCTCCACTGTCCGACGATAATATAGCATTCTATGATTAATGGGTTCGCGGCTCACAAATACCTCGTGGTGCTGGAGTCCACGTAAGAGGTGTCCAGAACATACCCCATCTCCGCCTCGTACAACGTATGAACAGAGACTACAAGAACAATATGAAGAAAAATTATATAAAAAGTGGTGGGAAGAAAATCGATGGAGGTATGTTGAACCCAAAGTGTACGATCACACCGATAATGATTGGGATTCTTAAAACATGGCAGGTGTAGACACGTCATAGGCCGGCTGATCACAACCCTTCAGTCCAGCTTTCTCACGCAGTGTACGATCTGGGCTATTGTGCATTCCTTCGCGAGCATATACTGACTTTCCACGGAAAATGCCGCCGGCCAAGATGACGAAACCAGCCGTCAGAAGAACTGACACAACTAGATCACGAGTTCCTACAAAGCACACCGCAAAGACTGCCAGACGGCGAAGAAGGATGTTATTCCCATACTCTTCATCGTTCGCACTGAACTCGTGGACAATGTACCTGCTAGCAATGTTACTTAAGAGTAACATCATTCCAATTGCGAACGGGGACGTAGCTACCGCATTAATGTGCTCGAGCATCCTATTATTTAGAGAGGCGTAGAAGTTTTGGTTGTTGTACTTGAGGTAGACGCACCTACGGGTGTTGCCGTAGGAGGAGGCGGGGTAGTCACAGTTCCGCCAGCGACAGCCTTATGTGCAAGCGTATCACCCTTCTCCAAATCTTTCAAAATATCAGTCAGTGCCGTAGGAGTCGCCGGAGCAGCAGGTGCCGCAGTTGCCGGTTTCTGTTCCTTTTCGTCCAAGTACTCGGTCGTACTAGCCGCAGTCATGACGTACGCGATACCTGCAAATATTCCAATAATTAAGCTCTTGTACACTGTGACATACACAATTCCTAGAAGGAAGACAGCGTGTCCTACAGGAGACGACAGGAAGTCACGGATATGCGAAGGCGGAGGGTGGCTAAAGAATGCAACATAAGCAATCAGAAGTCCAACAACTATAAGTTCAGTCTGCGACAGCTTCATTTGTCTGAACGTAATATTTTTCTATCGTGTTTTGAATAACTGGGAATGGCGTCCATTGAAGAAGTATGGGGTAGCTCCTTCCCAAAGAAGCATTATAGCATGACGAGCAAGCCCGGTATGGCCCAGAAAGAAGAACCTCGTGATGCAGAGAAAGAAGGACGTATAGCTCCTACACCTGTTCACCGGTCTGCCGCCGCTGTCCAGCGTCATCGCAAAACAATCGACGATCTTTCCAGGAGTCTACCGATTGTCCAGAATGACGAAGAGGCGGACTCAAATTACGCGCCGGCGTGTGTAGGTAAGACCGAGCACTTTACTGCAACAAAAGCGGGATATACGAAACCGTTCTTCCCGTCCGATACTGGAACGAGTTTCGCGTATGCTCCTTCCTCGTTTCAGGAAGCAGCGCACGATATAAAATTGGATCGGATCCTGAAGATGATCGAACAGAATCGCACGGGGTACGAGACACCATCATCTCACGATATGGCACTGTACGTATTCACCGGTGTCATGACACTCTTTGTTCTTGATACGTTTGTGAATCTGGGTCGTCGGATGGGTTGAACGTTACCTTCACGCATTATGAATACGAGTTTCCAGAGACGAAAAGTCATCAAACCCATTATCTAGCATCTCAATTTCAAGAGACAGCGAAAAATTCACAGTACGATTTCCGGAGGCGGCATACGCACCATCGGATGTCCAGTACAAAAACCCGGCCTTACCCTGCTGTGCATGGGTACGTACACGAATATGTAGACGATCGAGCGTACCTAACGCAGGCGTAAATCGGGTGATGTTATCCTGCGCCGAATGGTCATTGTACTCGATGAAACCATTGCTGTTTACGGATGTCGGGATCTTGGCAAAGAAGCTGTCAGTGAAGGTCGACTTGTTTGCCCCAACAGTCGTCTCATCGGCGTAATTGAGACCTTCAATATCCAGAAGAAAGTAATAAATCGACGAAGGTACTGCAGTATCTCCGGAGTATGTGGTTACACTCGTATTCTGTCCGGCCGTGTACGGATGAGTCAACGCACCAGCAGACGAATTGACAATAAACACGGGAGGGAACTCGCCGCTCATCACGCGGATAGCCTGTACATTCTGGTACTGCCGAGGAAGGTATACTACGAAATCTCCGTTCGTGTAATACTTCGTCGTATCGCGATCCGCCGAGTCAATTGTCACCATCTTCTTGACAGTGCGCAGTGTCTTCGTAGGTCGAGACGCCGATACAGTGACGCCGTTGTAATCAAAGGCCCTGTTCATTTGTTATATTTCACACGGGAAGTTTTACACGTCTTATTGAACCAACGTTTGCCTTTAGCGGTTTTCTTGGCTTTACTAGCTAGATCTGCATCTGTAGTATAATGGGTCTTTCCACACGTCAAAAAGCTGGCGGCACGAGCGTACCCCCACTGCTGTTGGCTTGCACCAGGACGGTGACCAGTTCGCCACGCCGCCATTCCACGATTATACGATTGCTTCACTAACGAAAGAGGGACACCGGTAGCTTTAGAGTAACCTTGGATGCCGTGGGCTTTCGGGAACTTTCGTTTCCATTCCAGGACATATTTGGACCGGCGGGTCTTTGCTCCCTTATCAGTTAAAAATGGCCTGTAGGCCTTTGGGTTTTTCCACGACATCGATCGGCGCTTTCTAGCTGTCGATTGACGTTGTTTGTTTTGTTTGGCGGTTAAGCCAGTATGGTACCTCTTGGGCCAATACATTACTTTATACTCGTAGGAATTGTCACAGACATCATCATATCTTCAAGTCCAGTCTCTTCCTCGTCCGTCGTACCTTGGTAGATGGCTTCTACAGCCCCACAGAACCGCCAGAAAGCGTCTACATCTAATGACCCTCCAATATCCATCTCGTACTCTAATTGAGCCGCAGCGCCTTCCGCTGCCAACTTGGCATGCTCGACCTCTTCGGTCTCTAGCGGGTTTAAGATTGTTGAGAAGTCTGGGAAGTGTTTGCGAATATCCCAGAAGAATGCCACGCACTGGGCGTACCATTCGTCAGAGAAATCCACCATCTCATCCTTGCTCTCCATATCCTCAATCGCCTTGCGCAGAAACGCGAGATTCGCAGCCTTCTGTTCAGTCGTCATAGAGTCGTTATCATCGTCGACGTCCATCTTAATTACTACTCTTATTGGATATGGACAAAACGTTTCCGTTTTAAAGTTTGCAGTGAGTGAATTTAATAAATATTCACATTCAGCCATTGGTGAATATGTTTGATTTCTCGGTCTATAACATCAATATCATGTTGAACTTCGGCCTTATCGGCATTCAAGTTGTTTATAACTTCTATTTGTGATTCAGGGCTCAATGGTTCTCCGTGTGCATCACACAGATCATTATCTAGAACGAACTGGAGTCCTTGTAGCTCGGTAATCAAACGCGAGCGAACTGACTCGAACTTTATCAGAGTTTCGGCGTAGATTTCCCGAATATCTTGCATCGTGAGTGAAAAACATTCACATTCAGTGTTTGCTTTCCGTTTTTTGTTTTTAGATTTTACTCGGAGTCCTGGTAGTACTCATCGTCACTACCATCGTCATCCATATCCTCCAGTGGGAAGAACCATTTATTCTTTTCAGACGACCAGTAGGGCTGCAGATTGTTGTAATACGAAATGCCGTCCCAGTGGTGCGGGCTAAACTCGCCCTCACCCTTGCCGACCGCAAAGCGCTTCGGCACGTGGCCGTAGTCGCCCCGATGGGTCGCCATCGGAATAATCTTCTCTTCCTTGGCATCCCAGAAATGGATGCCCTGGTTGCGGTATTGGTCTCCGCCAATCCACACCACGTCGCCGTGTTGGATCTTGATATCCGTAAATATCTCATTGGCCTTCAGGACCTTGTAGGCCCACTCCAGCTGCTCCTCGTACTTCATATCGTAGATACTCGGAGGCTTGTTATCTTCAAACTCGTCCTCATCGCCATCAGCGTCGGGATACTTCTCATAATATTCCTTCTCGTACACGTCCATAACGCCCAGCGGGCAGTTAGTGCTGTAGAGAACCTCATTAAGAATTTCGAAGACTTCTGCCATTCTTGATAAGTTGTAATGATCTTTCATACATTCATAAACCCAAATCCGTTTTCTTTACACTTTTATCATGGAATGAGCACCCCAGATCGTTAAAGCAGCAGCCAATTGGGCAATCGTGTGTTCCAGCGCACGTGATCCACTGACCTTTCCAGACAGGTACCCCCAAGCTGTCACTGCGGGATTAAAATGCGCTCCTGAAACATGTTTACCAAGCCCAATCGCAATTGCAAATGCTGCAACTACAAATAATGGATTCGAGGTAAACGCAATCGAACCAATCAGCAAACATGTGCCCAAATACTCGGTCATGCCATGAACATACATTTCTATTGTTTCTATAAGGATGAAATATCTTGTCGTAAAAGGCTGGACTGGGTTCGGAGATAGGTTAGAATCTTTAAAGATGTGTGTATATTATGCCCAGCAACACAATCTACACATGTATGTGGACTGGGGTGATCCGATATGGACTCATGGGGGCGAGACGTTTTATACGTACTTCAAGTTTGTGAACATGCCTGTCCTGAATTCTCTGGATGATATTCCGGACGATGCGACATACTATCCCAAATACTGGACTCGCGAAACTATACGACAATCGTTAAATTCCGAATTTTTGAGTAAAGAAAAAGATACCAAAATCAGTTTGGATCTGGAAGGGACACAGCACCAATCATCGGATGTTGTCGTGTTTTCCTGTATACGCAGCCGCACACTTTACTATGATTCATCCTTCTTCTCCCGGGTTTTTCGTGTAATAAATCCAGATGTATTAGCTGGTGTAAAGCAACGATTATCTCAAGTGAATTTATCAGCGTGTATTGGGATTCATGCACGTGGAACCGATCGGGCAAAGCATACAATCAAGAAAGAACACAGTATTCAGTTTATGGCCGTAGCCGCTATGCCGTTCTCGTCAAAACCAATGATTGCAGTTGGAGATGATGCGTACTCTATCGAGCTCTGGAAACGCTTCTATCCTACGACTCGAGTATTCACAAATCTAGCTCAATCAAATACCACAAATAAAGGGAATCATATGGCTACAAAAGACGAACTTAAACATTCCAAATATGATCTGACAGTTGAGTTTCTTGTGGACTTCTTTACGCTCGCATACTGTGAGCGCGTGATCTCCACGTTCAAAGATAGTCGGTTTGCAGCCGAAGCTCGTAGGTTACATCCTCACGTAAAACAGATTTTGGGAAACGAATAGATTCTAATACAAGTATCTAAATACTATCAAGATGCTAACTACCGCGGGATACAGAATCCCAAAGAAAGATATACCGAACTTATCTCATGTCAAAGGAATCTTGAATGTCAAGCCGTTTGTCCCGTCTGTATTTGTGAGCCCCCAGTTTGTTACGCGGTACCCTATATTCACAGAGACAGCAGAGTACTTATACGTTCCCAAACACTACGGAATCGCCGAGTTTGGACCCATAAAGGAATCAAAGCGAGACGTTCCAAAGACCGATCCTAAATTTTGGGAGTTTGCCGGTACGATCCGCGAAAACCAGAAAGAGGTTGTGAATGCGTACCTTTGCCCAGAACCAAGAGACGGGATTTTGTCCCTTCAAACTGGAGGAGGAAAGACCGTGTGTGCCCTGTACATCGCATCCCAAATCAAGATGCCGACAATCGTTCTGGTCCACAACACGTTCCTGCGTGATCAATGGATTGATCGAATCAAGAACTTCTTGCCGAAAGCAAGGATCGGAACGATTCAAGGTGAAATTGTGGATGTCGAGAACAAAGATGTGGTTGTATCCATGCTTCAGAGCGTGTCTATGAAAGAGTACGACAAGAAGACATTCGAATCGTTCGGTCTTGTCATTGTTGACGAGTGTCACCACATAGCATCGGAAGCGTTCTCACAATCTCTGTCCAAACTTACGTCCAAGTACATGCTGGGTCTGTCTGCGACACCAGAGCGTAAAGATAAGTTGATGTACGTGATGAACTGGTTTCTGGGCCCGATGTTGTACCGATCCAATACGGCCGATAAAGTGGACGATAAAGTTCGTGTAGAAGTGTACGACTTTGATCCTCAAGATGACGAGTATAATTCAATCATCTACAACAATCAGGGCGTGATGTTCACGACGTTGATGATCAATAAGGTCGTGGAGTATAAACCTCGCAACGATCTGATTGTGAATATTCTAGACGACTTGGCCGCTGAAAATCGCCAGATCCTCGTTCTGACTGACCGAGTCGAACATACGAAAACGTTGTTTGAAGGTCTCCCGGACGCTGTTAAGGAACACTCGTGTATCCTAGGTCGTAACGTCAAAGCGACGGAACGAGCAAAATTCTGTGAGTCTAAAAAGATTCTTATTGCGACGTACGCTATGTGCAAGGAAGGATTTGATGTCGCCACTCTCAACACTCTCGTAATGGCTACATCTCGTCCAGACGTTGACCAGATTGTTGGACGTATTATGCGAACCGAAAAGAAAGGACGGAATATTCATCCTTTGATCATAGATATTGTAGATCCAGCGTTCAGGCGTCAGTTTCAGGAGAGATTGAGGCTGTACAGGGAACGCAACTATGCTGTGGAAAAAATGACAATAGAGTAGTAATAGGACGTACGCGTCGTACAAAAGCCTTGCGTAAAAAAACACGTCGAGGCGGCAAGATTCTAGCCCAAGGACATTCTGCCCTTATATTGGACCCCCCTATTCAGTGCAAGGATGGACGCGATATGTCCAAGTATGTTACGCGCCTTTCGAAACGTGGACTGAAAGAAGATATCGTGAGTCGAAACCATCCTCGCTTAATTCGAAGGTTGAAAGAAATAGATCCTGACCAACGGTATTTTTATTACCCGGAACACTGTGAGCCTGGCATTCTGTCCGATGCGAACAAGATTGATGGTGCGACGTACAAGAACAAAAAGAACTCGGAGATTGTTCTGAAAGGTTCGGAGGTATGGAATCCTATGGTCAACAAGACCCGATCATGGACAGGTTTTCTAAAGGGTAAAGTCAGGGGAAAGAAGTTGCCGATGACAGCAAAGACCCAGGAACAGCTTGATCATCTAGACAGAGCGATCAAGTTGTTACATGAAAGGGGTATTGTTCATGGAGATATAAAGGGTAATAATGTCGTTATTGCCTCTGACAACATGCCTCGGATTATTGATTTCGAGTTTGCTATTGTAGATGCCAAGGAAAGCGATATTGAAAAAGAGAAGGCGTATGTTGAAGATTCGTGGCCTTCATTAGATCTTGATTGGCGCTTAAGTCGCTAGTCTTCGTTATCATAATTATACGTTCTTGAGTAATCGTCATCTGGTCGATCACGGACATCACCGTAATCGCCCCGATCAGGTTCAATTGGCTGTCCATCCTCATTCAGCTGTTCATCACTGTCTACATAATCACGATTCGTGAACCCCCCTTCCGGAATATCGTCGGGGTTTTCGGTATCATCGATATTATCTTCCATATGAAGTTCCTTGGCAAACCGGCGCCGATCTTCATTTTTAATGACATACTGTGAAATACCAATATCTATCAACATCTTCGTCACTTCGCGAGACCTATCATCCATACTACGCAGACGCGATTTGAGCAGTTCACGTTCTTTGGATCGCAAGAGTTCCACTTCTTTTTCAGACGCATCTTTTGTTAATAGAATCATGTTCATTGTAAGATCTCGGGTCATAGATGCGCGTACACTCTCAAGCATCCCGTCTTTCAACGATTCAATGAGCTCATAGATTTTACCTTTTACAGCGTCGCGGAACAATGCCTTATTCTCAAACGAGTTCAAGTTATCTATGAATTTGCGGTACTCAATGACTTTTTTAGAATCGTAATTGAGTGGAGTTACAATATCAAGCAGTTTCGAAAGAAGGGCAGATAAAGCTACGCCATCGGGATCGCTGTCCACAAACTTTCGTATGAGTTCTAGCTTCAATGTTTTTGAGAACCCGATCTTCACACCCTTTTCAATCTCTTTCTTGTCAGGAAATGCGTACCGTATAGTTACGGTGTCTGGGCTGATGTACTCTGCTTGGGGAGCAGGTTTAGTCTTCCAGAACTCCAAGAATTTCTGGGATACGGAAGGAAGTAGTTTTGCGACAAGAATGGTATTGGGTTTCGGAAGAGAACATTCGCTGAACACTTCGTCTCCTTGTTTATCGCCAGGCTTGAATTCTGACTTGGCCGGAATGACTGTTGAAAGAATAAACTGTTTAACTTCAACTGTATCAGACACAACGAGCGCACGCTCTTTCGCGGATTCAAACTCGGGTATAAATTGACTATATGCATTTTTGATGAACTTAATACAGTCTTCACGAACTTTCTTACGATTCGTTGCAACTTCGCGAAGAATTGTGACGAGAGGTTCCGTAAACGAACCAGGGTACGATTCTATCATATCTTTCAAAATCGTTAACAACACATTCAACGTAGGAGTATCTTTTTCGTCTAACGTGTCGCGAGGAAATCCGGACATCTTGACAACATTGTTACCAAACGACCGACGAGGAACAAGGAAAGGATTGTGTATTTGAAGGAGCACAACAGTTGCGGCAATACCCAACAATCCTTCAAATTTATTACGAACAGACCCTTGTAGCTTCTTGGCAGATAAAGAACCTTTGCGGATATATCCCAGAACAGGAATCAGTTGTCTTTCTTCAGGTATGACTCCCAGACTGTACAAGAGCTGATACATAACCAACTCGCCAGCGTTGTCCATGCTAAACACGTTCTTGAGCTGACTGAGTGAGCTGGCAATCGGTGCGACAGGTTGAGTATTCCCACTTAATACGTCATGGCTGACAACAAGGTGTCCATTATCATCGTAATCTTCTTGCGCTACGAAGCTATCGTTATTAATTTGATCTCCGCACGATTTACATGTGCGGTATCCTTCTTCGAGCGTTGTCCACGTATTGTAGTATTCGAACCGATCGGCTTCAAGGTCTCCATCAAGCAATGACAACGTATGTCCACACACTAAAAATATTCCGTCAGCATCCAAATACAAGTTGTTTACAGGGGTAATTTCTTTGGTAAGCAGACGGATACTGTACGACTTATCAGGTGGAAGAAGAGTATTGTCTTTTAGAATGATGAGGATATTTTCGCGCAATTCAGACACTCCTTTTGATTTGATACTTTCATACTGGGTTTCTTTACGCGAATCTTTTGGTGGCTGATAAAATTTAAACAGCGCAACGTATTCTTTCTGGATATTGGTTTGCGTAGTTTCAGTCCATGCCTTCTTTCCCTGATTAATGAATTCCTGGCGTTCTTGTGTGACAAATGCAAGTGGCGCACATACTCCCGGAGTAACTTCTACCCAGTCATCACCTTTCTTCTTGTGGGTTGGCGAACGATAAACCCCTGACGCTAAAAACTCTTGAAACGTGGATGTTTCTAGACATTCGGCAGGTGTTGATTTGGGAAGATGGATCTGTGGTCGTTCGTTCACAACGTCTGGGGCAATAAGTCCAAACTCTCCGGCATCGGAAAGAAGCATCTTGGTCACAAGTAATCCTCCATCTTCTTGATTCATCAGCCATGTGCGGGGATACACAGACTTCATCCATTTAGAGTCGTACACTTTCTGAAGCCGCTCGGACGGGGCTACAACTTCGTCCTGTGGAGGGAAAACAACAGACAGAACATTCGGCTGGGCGCTGATCGTGTCAACAGGAGGAAACCGTTCCTTCCATGACGTCCAAGGAACTTCGGACAGTTTCACATCGTATACGTTCAAATACTTTTTGCCTTCATTATACGGATCCTTGGTCACCGGAACTGCGTGCGATACGATGGCCTGAATCGTGGGGAATACATCCTTTAAAGGCTCCGATGTTATCAGCTTATTTGCTTTCGAAGACGATAGAAACGGGTGATCGGCAAGTGGATGGGGAATATCCAAGCCGCGATCTTCGATGAAAAACCCTACGCGACGAATATCGTCTCCGGTATTTGCCACAGATACTTCATGGACTTCTAATGTACCGTCGTCTTTAATAATGCGCTTGAGCTTCACGTAATTCCCTAATCCCTTAACCGCTTCCAATCCGTCCTCATTCACGAGATCTGTCTTGTTTGTAATAGGAACTCCATCTGTGCCTTCTGAACGGTATGGACGAGGAAGAGATGCTAATAGAACAGGGTACGCGTTCGGAGTACGACGCGCAGCAGGTTCCGCGAGAGGTAGTAACTTCTCTTCGTACTGAAACTTCTCGTAATCAAAACCCCCATAAATAGACTTCAACCATGGAACATGTATGTCCCGACGCTCGTCATCAATACGGTACTCTGTATCGGTAATAACCACAAGATCTTCGTATAGTTCTTGAATACGGTCAACTTCCTTCTTAATCTTCCAGGTGTCAGCTTTTGTCACGTGATTCTTTTTTGGAAGAACCTTCTGGAAGTAATCTCTTAACTGCTCGTCCAATGTAAAAAACCGAAGTTCCTCCGGCCGTTGTACTTCCTCTTCGAAATCAAATGTTTCAATTATTTCTAGGTCTGAAGGTTCAAACACCAGACTTACCTCCATCGTTATTCTCTATGACGGAACAATATTCGTCGATAGTTTTCTTCGCAGTTTCTAGAATCTTGACTGGCGTCTTCTTGGTGTTGAAACGAAGAACCATCTCGGGCTTGAGAGGGTGGGGAATATCGTACGATACAAACTGTACATCGTCTTGGTAAATCACTTCCTGCATGAGAACTCCTACAGTATGCCCACCAATATCCAGAGAAATGCTGTATGTCCCCTCATCCTTCTCGTGGCGGATATTCTTGAGTGCGGCCGTCACGTAGTCATCGATGCGCTTCTTGAGAATACGAACCGCCATCTTCAGTAGATCGCGAGCACCGATGACACCGATGCTCTTGATTTGAAGATCAAACCAGTTAGGGCGATTCTTCTCGTCGCGGGAATAGCATCGGTTGATAAGAAAGTTATCAAAGTACCTTGGAGCATCTTTATCGTCCTTATGGTCTTCAATGTACTTCTTGCGCTCCTCCTTTGCCATATTTGGGTCTACATGCCATGACGTCGTGGCAGTTTCAACCTGTGAAACACCATCAGTTTCCACGGCAAGACGTCCAGTGACATGAACGCTTTCGCCAGGACGGACCTTGAGGAACAAACATGGCTGTCCAAACTCTGGATCCTTCATAAGAATACCCTCGCGCCCAGACTCAATTGTGAAATCATCAGTGGTCACAACTTTTGCTTCCTTGACGCTGGGGAGTCGCAGTTCAATCTTGGCGTCTTTGATGACAGCAGACTCGTCCGGAGTCACGTTTACTGGAAGCATCTCCATACGATGCCGGAGCATTTCGTGAGGCATCTGGGTCGTATTCTCCGAGATTTGGACGTCGCGGATCACAACAGTCGGGATTCCCGACAGAATGATGCGTCGGAGAGCATTCACAAACCCTACGGGGAAATGAATGAGTTCGGCCGTAAGATCCCGACCATCGTTCGTAGTTTTCAAACTCTTGATCGATGCCATTTTGATTTCGTCCATCTCGTTATTGTTCATTCCGTTTTTTTCCTGAAAACTTGTAATGTCGCAGCAGCCGTATTTATTTTATAGCGAGCGTGATCCCCATTCAAAGCAGGTGATTGAAACAATTAAAGGTTTGAATAAAGCTGGCCTATACAAGTTTGTGGATGCTCTGTCACTTTCACCTAATCAGCGCCCAGCTTGGCTGAAAAAGGTACCAACATTATACGTACCAGACACCAAGGAAGTTGTGGTCGGGCAAGATATTTATGGGTTTATTGCCAAGCCTACAAATTCACGCAAGGAAGTTCCTAGTAAGAACGATGCTGGTGTCTCGGCTCCTAACCAGTTTGGAGAACTATCAGCATGGGGCTTTGAGGGGACAGACCGCTTAAGTGAGTCATACTCTTTATGGGACGCCCCTACATCATTCGCGAATGCTGGTGGAAGTATGTACACGTTCCTTGACGGCTCGTCTGGCGCTCCGACTCCTGGAGGTCTACCATCATCGGGTGGGCCTGCTACCAAGAACACGCTCGACGACAAGACCAAGTCGGCCACGAATTCTGATGTCATGGCGCGTATGGAACAGATGAACAAGCAGCGTAACAAAGAGTTCACCGCGATTGAGCGTAAGTAGTTTTCATGTTAGATTATGATAATAAGGTAATGTCAAAGAGGGTACTGATTTCAGCATTTTTCGAGCAGTTTGTTTCCTTCTCGAAAGAGCTGTGTGCAATGTACCCCGATGATGCCGATTTCTCAATGTTTGCCAATACTCTAGGCCTCATGAAGATGACCAACCCTTCAATGGTTGTGAAGTATGTTGCGGACAACGTTCTTCAGTACGAAGAGAAGATCATGGCAAAAGACGAGAGTTTCTTCATGCAGAACGAGTTTTCCGAGTACCAGACGGATATTGATATGAATGTATTTTCCAAGCTAAAGCAGTACGTTGAGAAGATGTCGGCGTCTTCAAAGGAACATGTGTGGAAGTATATTCAGAATATTGTTCGGCTGACCAAGGCTATCCAGTCTGCGGGAAATTAGTTTGAGTCATCTCTAACGAACCCGCAAAATCGACATACGATACAGGCTCAACAACTGTATCAAATCCATACAAATCACGAGGTTTCAACGTCTGAAGTTCACGAATAGCGTCTTCGGGCTTATCAAAATTCCTG
>Ga0114958_10002235_pt1 | contig 14616 bp, 14 predicted proteins | sample C_130208_EF_Meta_FD_89577 | JGI IMG/M metagenome (GOLD analysis project Ga0114958, IMG submission 89577) | Freshwater microbial communities from Lake Croche, Canada to study carbon cycling - C_130208_EF_MetaG | ecosystem: Environmental > Aquatic > Freshwater > Lake | place: Lake Croche, Canada... | reverse complement strand
TTAATCGGTAAGAGCGAGAATAAAAATAATGTGAAATTCGAGAACTTCCAGATTTCTTAGGCGCTCTTTAAAACTTTTCCAGGGCGAGCCGAGCCAGCACTCATTTCTCCACACGTTGGCGAACTCATTATTGAAGTTGAGATTTTAAATGATGACTCATCTTTGGCGCGAAATTCGGCAAGTGCTGCCTTTATCCATAACGCCGCAGCGCTAAAAGCTTCCAACTGTTGGCCAATCACTACCACGCAAATTCTGAATTTTACTCCAAACGACAATAGACAATTTATCTAAAATATTGAATTCGTCGCAATTATTTCTAGGGCTATCCCCAACCAATTAGGTAGCCCCCAGATGTATAAGTCGGCTACTTTGGAGCATGACTTTTCGAGTGCTTGTGATTAATGATGACGCATTCGAACTTGCGACGCTTAGTGCAGCTCTTCGCTTACATACTATAAATGTTATTGGTGAAGCTAATAATTTAGCAGTTGCAGAAAATCTATTTAGGTCACTGCAACCTGAAGTATTAATAATTGATATTCAATTTGACGGACAAGAAGCAATCTCGCTGGTTAAGAAATTGCGTAAGTTAAGCCCAGCACTTGGAATTGTGATTACTACAGCTTGCCCAGATATCCGGTTATTAGGTATCACGCCTAAAGATCTTCCAGTTGGTTCTCAATTGGTTCTAAAGAAATCAATTCATAATTTAGATGTAATTGCCCAGTCAATTCGCAAAGCGACAGCTGTTGCCGAGGCTAAGGATCCGGCTACTTGGGTTGATAGTAATGGCTCATCCCATGAGAATGCATTTGCCTCAGTTTTAAGTTCTATGACTGATACCCAAATTGAAACACTACGTCTGGTTGCTACTGGCTTAAGCAATGCTGAAATTGGTCGAGTTCGATTTGTTAGTGAGAAATCGGTTGAACAAATCGTTGCACGTATTGCCGGACACTTTGCAATTACGACAGATCGCACTCGGAATCTGCGAGTTTTAATCGCTGGCCACTACTACAAGTGGATCGGCGCACCTAGACACTAGAATCTCGGGCATGGATCTCGCCCAGTTACGCCAACAATGGAACGCGGTTCTAGATCAACTCGAAAGTATCGATCGCATAGCTTGGATCTCCTTTTTTGATGCCCGGTTAGCCGAATTCGATGGCCAAACTCTGCAATTAGATTTCTCGGATAGCCGTAAATTTGGTTCTGCCCATGAGTACTCAGAAATTCGAGATCGACAGATCGCAACTCTTAAATCAGTAATTAAACAGGTACTAGATATCGAAATCGAGATCTTGCTCCTATGAAAAATAGGCTAATCGCCATCTTGGTAGTTCTTTCAACAGTTGCGCTAACAATCTCGCTACCAACTGCGATCGCTGCTTCTTCGAAGCTCACCATGACCGTCAAACAAACCCCTAATTTGATTGAGCCGCTTTTAACTTTCTATGGCGCTTTAACGCCTAAAAAGTCTGGGCTAGTTGTAAAGATTCAAAGTGAAATAGATGGCAAATGGTCAGATACCAGATTTAGTACCAAGACCACGAAGCTTGGAACATGGAAACTTGAAACAGTAGTAACTGCACAAGATTCAGCTATTAATTATCGTGCAAAAACTTCGGTCGGAAGTAAAGCGATTTATTCGACAAGCAAGAAAATCATAATAAAACCGGCTGCTGAAATTTCGAAAACAGATCCAGTAATAGCAGTTGAAGCACTCGGCCCAGGTGGGCGAATACATGGGGCTGATATTTCTATGTGGCAACACCCAAACGATAAACCAATAGATTTTGCAAAAATGTATTCAGCTGGTGTTCGATTTGTGATGATAAAAGCATCTGATACTCGCGATGATTCAGACGCGCTATCTCTAAAGTATTTATTACTCGATCGCCCAGCTGCTCAAGCGGCTGGTATCTATACCGGTTTCTACCATTACGCGATTTTGCCAAATACCAGTGAACCAGCTGCCATTATCCGAGATGCAACTGCTCAAGCTCAAAAAGTTATTTGGCGACTATCAGCTATCGGTGGCTTAACTGCCCGTGATCTGCCATATGCCCTTGATTTAGAAAACAAATGCGTAAAGCTAAATAGCAACGGTAGTTGCGCCACTTACGCAAATAAGAGTTCGGTCACTTTATGGGCCGAAACTTTCTTGGCAATTCTTGACCAGAAACTTGGCCGGAAACCTATTTTGTATTCGTATCCCAGCTTCCTAGAAGGTTCAATGAATAAGAGCCCAACGCTTGCTAAATACCCGCTTTGGTTAGCACAATACGCAATCAATCCATTTGACCCGATTAATCAGCCTGGCCTAAAACCGGCTGGTTGTTATGTGCACTCCTGGACTTCTAGCACGTGTCAATCGCAATGGAATATTTGGCAATATTCATCTTGCGGAATCGGAACTAAGTACGGCGTCCCAAGTGCCCGAGTTGACCTCAATGTTTTTCGCGGCACTGCACAGAATTTTATTGATCTAACTGCTGGAACATGGGTGCCAGATCCGATTGATTTGCTCCCAGTTTACGAATTAACCACAATGTTAATTTCGAAACAGCAGGCGACGGATACCAGCAAGGCGGTTACCTTCGATGTAGGCGTAAATCGTCCTGATGGGTCGCCAGTTGTTACGGGCACAGTGCGCTTTGCTTATGATCCACTTTCAATTGATAAGCCAAAGTTAACCCAAACGGTGGTCCGGGCAGCAAGTGGTCTCTGGACCCTGTCAGTTAAAGGTTTCACGGCTGGAAGTTGGGTTGGTTCAATTCAATTCTCTGATCAAACTAAAACTCACGCCGCAACTCAACTGCCGGTCACTTTTGACTTATTGCAAGGTATGGCTCCTACGCCGACTCCAACGCCAACCAAGAGCACTACAACTGCGCCGGCCACAGATGGTTGTAAGAATCAAATAAAGAATTAAGGTAGCCATATGAGCGAATCATTTATTGGCAGCCTAGATCAAGGGACCAGCAGCACTCGCTTCATGATTTTTGATCACGCTGGGAAAATTGTTGGTCAGCACCAATTAGAACACCGCCAGCTAATGCCGCAAGCAGGTTGGGTAGAACACGATGCTGCTGAAATTTGGGCTCGAACCCAAGAAGTAATTACTGCTGCGCTTAAACAAGCCGGAATCATTGGTTCACAACTTGCTGCCATCGGAATTACTAATCAGCGCGAAACTACTGTGGCTTGGGATAGCAAGACTGGTAAGCCACTTTCTAATGCCATAGTTTGGCAAGACACCCGCACCACCGCTTATCTAGATGCTTTTAGCACTGAGAAAAAAGAAGAAATAGTTCATAAAACTGGCTTGGCGATTGCGCCATATTTCTCGGCCAGCAAAATTAATTGGCTATTAACTAATGTTCCTGCGGTTCAACAGGCAGTTGATCAGCAAACTGCTCGATTTGGAACTATTGATTCCTGGCTACTGTGGAATTTATCTGGCGGTGCCCACGGCGGCGTCCATCTAACTGATGTAACAAATGCTAGCCGCACAATGTTGATGAATTTAGAAACTCTTAATTGGGATCAATCGCTTCTAGATCTATTTAAGATTCCATTATCAGTTCTTCCGCAAATTAGATCTTCTGGTGAAATTTATGCGACAACTGATCCAAGTGGTCCGTTCGGAACCGCAGTACCGATTGCCGGAATTCTTGGGGACCAACAAGCTGCAATGGTTGGTCAACTTTGTTTTGCGCGTGGTGATTCTAAAACTACTTACGGAACTGGAAACTTTGCCTTACTAAATACTGGTGATGAAATTGTAAGATCAAAAAATGGTCTCTTAACAACAGTGTGTTTTAAGTTTGGAGATGAACCAGTTCAATATGCTCTTGAAGGATCAGTAGCAGTGACTGGTTCTGCCATTCAATGGTTGCGAGATCAGCTAGGAATAATCTCAAATGCTAGTGAAATTGAAAACTTGGCTGCCTCAGTTCCAGATACTGAAGGGGTTTATTTTGTGCCCGCATTTTCTGGTTTATTCGCACCTCATTGGCGCAGTGATGCACGTGGCGTAATTGTTGGGTTAACTCGAGCAGCCACCAAGGCACATCTAGCAAGGGCTGCACTTGAAGCGATCTGTTATCAAACTCGCGAAATTATGGATGCCATGTCTGCCGATAGTGGCGTCGCGTTAACTCAAATGCGAGTTGATGGTGGAATTACAAATAATGCACTCTGCATGCAGATGCAGGCCGACATCTTAGGTATCGAAATTTCGCGGCCGGTAATTGTTGAAACTACTGCGTTAGGGGCTGCCTATGCGGCGGGCTTGACCGTTGGGTTCTGGGAAGATCGAGCTGAAATTTCCGGGCAATGGAAAGAGTTTCATCGCTGGCGCCCAACATCTACACCAGCAGAACGTGAGAAAGGCTTTGCTAACTGGCGCAAGGCGATCGAGCGAACTCTGAATTGGGCACAGTAGACTTCGATTCACTATGAGCGTTGCTAAGTTGCCAGCTGATATCACGCGCACCGATCGCCAAATGGCCGATGGTCGCATAATTCGCTACTACGACACCAGAGGACAACGTCGTGAAGCACAAGATCAGCGCCCAGTTGAAGCACAACCACAAATTGGTGAGCTACGTTATGACGCACTCGTTGGTGAATGGGTTGCTGTTGCATCGCATAGGCAAAATCGCATCTTCTTGCCACCTAAAGAACTTTGCCCACTCTGTCCAACTTCTGAAAATCCAGGTGAACTATTAACCGAAATTCCTGAATCAGATTTTGAAGTTGTTGTATTCGATAACCGCGGTCCTTCTTTTCGCCCACCAACCGGAGATTTTGAATTACCAGAAGCTCTAAGTACCCAAACAGCTGAGGGTCAGACCGCCGGCAAATGTGAAGTTATTTGTTTCGCCGCCGATCATGGAAAATCCCTTAAAGATTTAGCACCGCCACAAGTTCGCATCATTCTAGAAGCTTGGAAAGATAGAGTTCGCGATCTCTCGCAAGCAAGTTACATTGCCCATATCGCCCCTTTTGAAAACCGTGGCGAAGAAGTTGGCGTAACGCTTTCCCACCCACATGGACAGATTTATTCTTATCCTTTCTTGCCGCCACGTGTTGAAAAAATGTTAGCAGCTGCTCAAGAACATAAAGATCGCACGGGGCGAGTATTACTTGACGATGTCGTTGCTCGTGAGATTAAAGATGGCGATCGAATTATCGCGCGTAATGATCACTGGATAGCCTTTGTTCCATACGCTGCTCGATATCCATTTGAAATTCATGTGGCCCCGCTAAATCCAGTTGCTGATTTAGCTGAACTAGATGAAGCCGCATCAAGTGCGTTCCCGGAAATTGCCCTCGAAGTACTGAATCGACTTGATGGCGTATTTGGTATTGAAATGGCCTACATAGCAACTTGGCATCAAGCACCTGTGCGAGTTGGTCGCGATGTCATGCGGCTGCATTGGCAAATAACTAGCGTTAGGCGTCAACCAGGTAAATTAAAGTATTTGGCTGGGTCCGAATCTGCCATGGGTGCATTCATCATGGATCTAAAGCCAGAACAATCAGCTACACAATTGCGTGAAGTAATTTTGTAATGCGAGTTCTAGTATCTGGTGGTGCTGGATATATTGGATCAACGGCCGTAGATATCCTGCTATCGCAAGGATATGAAATCTCAGTTTTAGATGACTGCAGTACCGGGCATGCCGATAGCGTGCCTGCGGGAATCGATTTCATCAAAGGCTCAATTCTTGAAGGTGATCATGTAGCGAAGGCACTGCGTGGATGTGATGCCGTGATGCACTTCGCCGGAAAATCCTTGGTGGGTGAATCAGTCAAGCAGCCTGACCTATATCGAAAAGTAAATGTAGAAGGAACCCGAGTTTTGCTCGATGAAATGTATAACCGTGGAGTTGAGAAGTTAGTGTTTTCTTCTTCAGCTGCAACCTATGGTGCGCCTAATCAAGTGCCGATCCATGAAAATTCTCAAACCTCGCCCACAAATCCGTACGGTAAAAATAAGCTTGAAATAGATAAAATGATTTCTGCTGAGGCTGAATCTCGCGGAATAGCTGCAGCATCACTTCGATACTTCAATGTTGCGGGAGCTCATGAATCTAAGCGTGGATGGTTGGCCGAACGACATGACCCTGAAACACATTTGATTCCCAATGTTTTGCGAAGCACAAAAAATAATCCAGTAGAGATTTTTGGTACCGACTGGCCAACCGCAGATGGCACCTGCGTGCGAGATTATGTCCATGTGGTGGATTTGATTGAAGCACATATCAAAGCTCTTATGTCCTTAGAGCCAGGTGTGCACGAGATTTACAATCTTGGAAGCGGCCATGGATATTCAGTCAGAGAAGTTCTGGCTGCTGCTTCTAAAGCTACTGGATATGACATTCCAACTGTTGATGCTCCACGTCGCGCAGGGGACCCAGCTGTTTTAATTGCTGATATTTCTAAAGCCAAGGAAAACCTTGGTTGGATGCCAACTCGAGGAATCGAAATCATTGTCGCTGATACTTTGAAATCTTTCTGATAATGACCTCTTGATTAGTTTCGAAAAAGGTTTGAAGTTTCACCACATCGCTGCCAAGTTGAGGTGCTGAGATTAGTTGACTGGCGTAACCGAAATTACTTCAACGCCACCAATTGCAGTAAGAACTTCAATCAAATCACTTGGATCGGAGCCCGGCACGGCAATAGTGATATCGTCGTAACCACGACCATCTTCAGATTTCATCACGACTAGTCCGCGAATATCTCCACCGGCAAACCCAATTGCAGAAGCAACCGCACCAAGAGAGCCAGGGCGGTCAGGCAGAACCACCTGCAATCTAAATTGAGCCATGTCTAAACCTTATCGAAAAAGTATTTTGTCGGCGCTAAGCCCGCCTCACGTTCTGTCAAGCGCGAGATCATTAGTTCGATGCCGCTGAGCCAAGTGTGACCTTAAATGTTTGTGAGCCGCCGTTATTGGGCAGATCCACAATCACTGAGATAATCGTGCCTGGCGCATATGCGCGGATACGGACAATGGCAGATACGTCATCAATGATTTTAAAACCTTCGATTGACTTAATTACCGATCCAACTGGAATACCAGCTTTTTCAGCACCTTCACCAACACTTAACCTAAGAATCTTTGCACCAATGCCGGTGTAGGTCTGATCGAAGAAAACGCCTAGAACTGGTCGGGTTGATTTACCAGTTGAAATGATTTCTTCGATAACTCGCTTAGCTTCATTAATTGGAATAGAAAAACCTAACCCAATTGAGCCGCTAGTCGAACCTGAAGAGAGAGTAGCGATTGCTGAATTAACACCAATCAATTTTCCAGCTGAATCAATTAAGGCTCCGCCAGAGTTGCCTGGATTAATAGCAGCATCAGTTTGAATTGCATTTACATATGATTCTAAGCCAGTGCTACCAGTTATTACGGGACGATTAAGTGCCGAAATAATGCCTGCGGTAACTGTACTGGCCAGCCCAAGTGGTGAGCCAATTGCAATTACCGAATCACCAACGCTGACTTTAGAAGAATCACCAAGTTTAATTGCTGGCAGATTTCCAACCTTAATTTTAATTACCGCAATGTCGTAAGCAACATCGCGACCAATAATTGTTGCTGGATAGATTTCACCATTTAATAGTTCAACATTAATCGTGCCACTTACTGCGGCATCGGCAACAACATGGTTGTTAGTAATGATGTAACTCTCAGACGGACCCGAAGAATAAATTGAACCTGAACCAGTTCCACCACCAGTGCGGGTAGTTACCTCGATTGAAACAACAGAAGGTGTAACGGCTGCGGCGATAGTTTTAGCATCAATGCCAACGGATGCTGAACTCAAATCGACCAATGTGCGGTATTTACTGCATGTGCCATTGACCGCTAAATACATAGCCTGGGTACGAGTATCAACACATGCCTGTACTGAGCCAGTATTTGAAGTCGCCGCAGTTGCGATTCCACCAGTGATTAGCGCACCAGCAATAAAGCCAACTGCTATTTTTTGAGTTCCTTTGATGTTCATTTTTCTCCCTTTCAAGCGAGTACTACCCAATTGCCTTCGATTTTAACTTTGACTGCCGGTAAAGGATCACGAGTTGGTCCTTGAACTGCATTGCCATTTGCGAATGGATCAAATTCTGCGCCATGGCAAGGGCAATGCAAAGTCTTATTTGAGCTCTGGTAAGAAACTGTGCAACCTTGATGTGTACAAACAGCTGAATAAGCAAAGACCCCATTTTTAGTGCGGAATAGAACGGCAGGCGAGCCATTTGATAACGCAAATTGATGGGTTTGTCCGACTGCTATTTTTGAAAGAGCCAACACTTTAACTGCAGTTCCGGAAACTGTTTTGGTATCTACTGCCTTAGCAGAACTCTTAGGAAATGCTTTTCCTGCAAGCGCCAATGCCACTGCGACCCCACCAAGTGCGCCAATGCGAATTGCTCCGCGACGATCAAGTGCAACATCGACAGTTCGGCGATTTCCTACCAGGGTGAAGAAGTAAACCAGCCACATAATTGCATAAGCACTATCGCTAGCTAAAAAGTATGGCGAAACATGGAAACTGCTTGCTAGCCAAAGACCAACTGACATCGTAAATCCACCAAAGGCAGCCAGCGTTGGTGAAATCCAAAGTAGGGTTGCTAAACCAATGGCAAATTCAGTCAGCATCACCATGATGCCAACTGCAGTTGAATGCTCAATTAATTTATTAAAAAGTCCACCGATCGGTGATTGAGTTGAATAACCACTTAGTTGAGTTCCAATAAAGGACGCTGAACCTTTAGTTAAAAATCCTGGGTCAGTCGCTTTATCCCAACCGGCATAGATCCAGGTAATGCCTAACCAAGCACGCAGAATGCGAATTGCGATAGCTTGGCTGCGCCAAGATTCAGATACGGACTTTAGGCGGCGACTTGGTTGGCTCATATGTCGGAGCCTAAAGGTTTGGCAGGCGCGTAACACTCTGAAAGGCTGGGAATTTGCGCAGAGAATCTAGATTTGAAAAGAAAAGCTCCCTGACTTGGATTCGAACCAAGAACCTGCCGGTTAACAGCCGGCTGCTCTGCCATTGAGCTATCAGGGATTGCGAAGGCCAAACTCTAGCGCAATTATTGCAATCGGTAAAAATGACCGCTGAAACCAGCCAATTACAGGCCACCAACCGCCAAATCATGAAGTCCACGTCTAGTGCTTTCTAGTGAAACTAAAGTGGCAAATGCGGCGTTGTATTCGGCCTCATTCTCAACCGGATTCAACCGCTGCAAACTAGATTTTAAATCAGCAATCGCGCGCGACACCGAGACTTCACGCAATCTGGCAATAATGCTGGAAACATAATTTTGCGAGATCTCGCCATCAGTACGAATTGGTTCAACAGAAAGCTCAGTAAATAGCGCTTTCATATTTTCATTAGTAACTAGTTCAATCGTTAATGGCCGATCAACTGCTACAACATCTATTACGGCACGCAACTCTTTATAAGCCGGGTGGGTGAATGCTTCGGCTTCAATTGCTGACCAGCCACTAGCAAGTTCAGGCATTTGCACTTTGGCTTTGAGAACTTCACGTTCAAGCATCAATCGTGGATCACTTGGATCTGGGCGCCAATTTTGTTCTGGCACATCTTCGGAGATCGTTTCTATGTTAGTTGAAACTGTTGACTTGAAACCACGAGCGACTGCTTTACTGACCACATCTGTTTCTAGTCCGATCCAGCCAGCTAATAATCTGGTGTACTCCGGACGCAAAGATTTATCGCGAATCTGCGCAACTAGCGGTGCTGCGGCGTTTAAAGCATTTACGCGACCTTCGGCAGATTCTAATTTATGTTTTGCTAACTCAGCTCTAATGGCAAACTCAAAAAGTGGCACACGTTTAGCAATTAAGTCACGCAGCGCTAGATCACCTTTATGTTGCCGTAGTTCGGCTGGGTCTAATCCATCAGGCTCAACTGCGACATATGTTTGAGTGACAAATTTCTGATCATCGCTAAATGCACGAAGCGCTGCCTTTTGCCCAGCCGCATCGCCATCGAAGGTAAAGATAACTTCACCGCGGAATGCATCGTCATCCATCAATAATCTGCGCAAAATTCGAATGTGGTCAGCGCCGAAAGCAGTTCCGCAAGTTGCTACAGCAGTTGGAATACCAGCTAAATGTGCTGCCATTACATCGGTATAGCCCTCGACAATTACTGCTTGGCGCGACTTAGCGATATCTTTTTTCGCCATATCTAAGCCATAGAGAACTTGGCTCTTCTTATAAATCGGCGTCTCTGGCGTATTTAAATACTTTGGTCCTTGATCTTCGGCATCACTTGCTAGCTTGCGGGCACCAAAACCAACTACATCGCCAGAAATATCCCTAATCGGCCAAGTTAAACGATTGCGGAATCGATCAATTGGGCCGCGCTCGCCCATCTTAGAAAGTCCAGCAGTTTCTAGTTCATCAATAGTAAAGCCAAGAGCACGCAGATGTTTAGTTAGCGCATCCCATTCATTTGGAGCGTAACCAACTCCGAATTGCTCACATGCTGCTTTATCAAACCCACGCTTAGTCATTAATTCACGACCATACGAAGCGCCTTCGGATTTATTTAACTGTTCCTGATAAAACTTTGCGGCTTCGGCATTCGCGGCGATTAATCGGGAACGTTGTCCGGCTGGTGCTGCGGTACCTGAAGAGTTTTCGTCGTAGCGCAATGTATAACCAATGCGGTCAGCCAAACGTTCAATAGTTTCGGTAAAAGATAAGTGATCCATCTTCATTACAAAAGCAATTACATCGCCACCGGTTTGGCATCCAAAACAGTGAAAATATCCCTTTGATGGCGTTACGTGGAACGAAGGTGATTTCTCATCGTGAAAAGGACACAACCCTTTTTTCTGGCCACCACCAGCTGATTTGAGTTGCACATAATCACCCACGATTTCATCAATGGGTGCATGATCGCGAACGTAGGCAACATCTTCATCTCTAATTCGACCGCTCATGATTTAACCAGTCTATCCAGTCACGCAAACCCGGGCATGAAGTGCATACGCACCAGGATCAGTTAATCCAGCAACTTGATCAATAATCACGCGCAATTTCTCGGCATCAGTTGAGGCGAGCTGCCAATCATCTAAAAAGACTGAATCTAAATACTTAGGGCCGGCCACAAAAAGCGCTTCGACAAGTTCACCGATTAACCTCTGTTGCTTGGCATAGCGCTCTTGCGATACTGCTGCGTTAATCAAGTAATGGCCCGCAACTGCCTTCAGGAAATCCACTTCAATGATCTGATCGCGTGGGATTTCAAGGTCTGCGTTGTAACGGGTAAGCGGCCCAGCACCATGAACTTTACGAGTTTCGATTTCAGCTGATTGCACAAATCGGCCAATTAATTGGCTGGTGGTGTCTTTTAATCGGGCTAGCGCACGGTGGCTGCCATCGAAATTCTTCGGCCAACAAGAAAGCACTTCAAGCCGAGTAAGTGCTGACTCGACTTCAGTTTCGGTTGCATCGCTGCCGTAATCAATGCTCATGACTTTAAATAATTCAGCAAAATCATTGCGAAAATTTGAAACTTTAATTTGATTAGCAACAATGGCATCTTCTAAATCATGAACTGAGTAGGAGCAATCATCTGACCAATCCATAATCTGCGCTTCGATGCATCGCTTTCCTGCTGGGGCGCCTTCGCGCATCCACTTATAAATTTCAACATCGTCATCGTAAACACCATATTTGCGTGGGTTCTCACTACGCGCCCATGGATATTTTGTCGCTGCATCAAGTGAGGCACGAGTCAAATTTAAGCCAACTGTTTTTCCATTTATATCAACGCTCTTTGCTTCAATTCGAGTAAGCAATCTAAAACTCTGTGCGTTGCCTTCAAATCCACCGCAATCTTTTGCAAGTTCGGCCAAAGCTTCTTCGCCATTGTGACCAAATGGAGGGTGCCCTAAGTCGTGGGCTAAACACGAAGTTTCTAATAAATCTGGATCTGCACCAAGTGATTCACCAAGTTCGCGACCAATCTGCGCGCACTCTAATGAATGTGAAAGTCGAGTACGTTGAAAATCATTTTCCCAAGGAACCGCCACTTGAGTTTTTGCGGCTAAACGACGAAGTGCAGCGGAATGAATTACCCGAGCTCGATCGCGCATAAATTCGGTACGTCCGACGCGCTTTGCTGGCTCATCAAGGTAGCGCTCTTGATCACGCGCGGTATAGCCGACCAAATCGCTCATGGTGTTACCTTATTAAGAATGTTGCCTGAAGGTAAATGATCACTGATCTGAACTCCGCGCCGACCCAGTGTTACATAGACTAAATAAGCCCCGGCTTCGCGAATTAAGTACTTAAATCCGCTCTTTCCTAGGGTATTTGGGCCACTCTGAACCGGTGAGCAGGTTGCAATCAGCCCGCGGTCATTAGCCATTGTCATCGCACGCAAGCAATGAAATGGATCAGTAACGATAATTACATTCTTGATTTTACGATCGCGCATTTCGGCTGCGTATAACTTTGTTGAATTTAAGGTATCGCGACCTTTTTCAAGCGCTTTAATATTTCCGTACTTCACACCATTTCGCATTAGCCAAACTCGACCAGCTGCTGCTTCAGTTGTGCGATCGCCAGGTGCGCCGCCGCCCACGGTAATAATTTCGTTAGCTAATCCCAAATCGTAAATTCGCTCTGCCTCAGTGAGTCGCGCTTCTAAAACTAATCCGGGCCGACCATCTAGTTGCGCCGCACCTAAAACCACGATGACATCGCCCTTGCGCACTGTTGGATTGTTGGCGGCATACCAAGTTTTTCCAAGTGCAAATACTGGAATCACAATCACCAAAAGAAGGAGAAAGGCAGTTGCTTTACGCAATAATCTAAAAAGAAACATTAGCCACCAGAGAACATATCTTCGAGTTCAATCTCGACGATTTCATCAGGATCAAGTAACCAACCATCGGGCAATGTAACTGGGCGACCATGACTGGTGCGACCTCGAGGTTTTTCGCTAACTTCGACTGGATATGATTGATCATCTAATTGATCAAGTAAGCCACGGAGCTCTGCGAGTGAGCCAACCATTCCGAATTGACGTCGTAGTTCGCTGTTAACGCGGAAACCCTTTAGATACCAAGCCATATGTTTACGCAGATCGCGACAACCCCGATCTTCATTTTCAAAATAATCAACAATTAATTCGCCGTGGCGATACATAACTTCGCGAACTTCAAAAAGTGTGGGCAGAACTTTACTTTGGGTTCCAGAAAAAGCGGCAACTAAATCTGCGAATAACCAAGGTCGACCTAAGCAACCGCGACCTACAACCACACCAGCACAGCCAGTTTCGGCGACCATCGCAAGGCCATCGGCACCAGACCAGATATCGCCATTGCCTAAAACAGGTACGCCAGTTGGTTTTAAGTGCTCAACTAGCTGTGTAATCGCTGACCAATCAGCTTTTCCTTCATACATCTGTTGAGCAGTGCGGGCATGCAAAGCAACCCAGGCCACGCCTAAGTTTGCCGCCGATGTTGCTGCCTCTAAATATGTTTCGTGATCACTATCGATACCGATACGCATCTTCACAGTTACTGGAATGCCAAATGGTTTGGCCGCTTCAACAGCAGCGCCGACAATCGAGGTAAAGAGATTGCGCTTATATGGCAACGCAGCTCCGCCACCTTTGCGAGTTACTTTCGGAACTGGGCAACCAAAGTTCATATCGATGTGATCAGCTAAATTCTCTTTACCCATCATGGTGACAGCAGCACGCATGGTGTGTGGATCAGTTGAATAAAGTTGCACAGACCTTGGCCATTCGCCCGCCCCTGGTGCAATCATGCGCAACGTGTCAGGACGTCGTTCTAGAAGCGCGCGGGCGGTAACCATTTCAGAAACAAATAACCCAGCCCCTTGTTCGCGACATAACATGCGAAACGCAGAGTTGGTAATGCCCGCCATTGGTGCCAATACAACCGGTGGATCAATAAAGTGATCGCCAGTTGCTAATGGCAATCGCAGCGGTTTTAGCAACCCAGCAGACGTGGTGCTAACCATGACTCCACCTGATCGATGCTGATTCGCTCTTGCGCCATTGTGTCGCGATCGCGAATTGTTACAGCGTTGTCATCGAGAGTTTCGAAGTCAATAGTGATGCAATATGGAGTTCCGATTTCATCTTGGCGGCGATAACGACGACCAATCGCACCGGCATCATCAAAATCAACGTTCCAGTTCCTACGCAATGCAGTTGCTAAATCGCGCGCTTTAGGAGATAGATCAGCATTACGTGAAAGGGGCAAGACCGCCACCTTCACAGGAGCAATGCGATGATCAAACTTAAGCACAGTGCGCTTTTCCATCTCGCCCTTAGCATTTGGTGCTTCATCCTCTGTGAAAGCATCCATCAAGAAAGTAAGTGCGCAACGATCAACACCTGCTGCTGGCTCGATTACAAACGGTGTCCAACGCTCATTTTTCTCTTGATCAAAGTAGGAAAGATCTTTGCCAGAGGCTGCAGAGTGCGCTTTTAAGTCGAAATCAGTGCGGTTTGCAATGCCTTCGAGCTCGCCCCATTCGGTACCGGCGAATTCGAATTTATATTCAAT
>Ga0114958_10002234_pt1 | contig 14624 bp, 3 predicted proteins | sample C_130208_EF_Meta_FD_89577 | JGI IMG/M metagenome (GOLD analysis project Ga0114958, IMG submission 89577) | Freshwater microbial communities from Lake Croche, Canada to study carbon cycling - C_130208_EF_MetaG | ecosystem: Environmental > Aquatic > Freshwater > Lake | place: Lake Croche, Canada... | reverse complement strand
TACACGTTATTTATGGATCCGATTTTCCAACATGTTGGGGGATTATTTTCATCAATAACGTAGAATTTACTATTCCAGGCATACCGTAAATACTGTAAGGTAGCCATAAATATAGTGTTAACATCAGTAGTTGATACTGGCGTAAGACTTCCACCACTATACGCTGAAGTTGTTAGTATAGCGCTAGCTGTTCGCGCATCAATAAAATATCGAAACGGTGAGTCTGTAACTTTTGCTGGCACCAAGGATAATAAATGAAGATTGGCGTCTGTAGTAGCCTGTAAAGTGCCTGTGTAAAATGTGGCGCGTTTATACATTTCTCCAAACGGCAGTGTTTCGTCTAGTGATACTTTATAGTCGCAGGTACTTATTATTGTACCAGTACCAATAGCCTGTGCCTCTACAATTCCAGTTAGTCCTGTAATAGATGATTGATAATTATTAGCAGTACATATAGTGGTGCCGGCATAATTAAACGATTTATTATAGGGGTTTGGTATCGTAGTGATCGCGGTAAATGTTTGTCCTGTAGCTGTTGTAACCCCTTTTGATACAGGATTCGCATATAGTTGAGGAGCTAACGTGCTCATATTTGCCAATACCGGTTTACTGAATGTATAAATAGTCTTAGTTCCACCTGCAGTTTCTACTATACATGATGAAATTTCATTCTGAGCAATACTGGTAGGTGCAATGTTTAGCGATGAAATAGCATTAATAGCGTATAAGGAAGTACAGTTTACATAATCAATCGACTCCAGGAATTTTGCTTGTTGGCCACCGTATTCCAACGTTGTAAAGGGGGATCCAACAGTGCTAATAACGGAGCTGATTCCTGCTGATGTGATAGTGGAACCCATTAATGTTGTTGTGGAATCGAAATTATACTGAATGTATAGGGGATTCATGACATCCGATAGGGACGGAACCGGCAGAATTGTTTCGAGGCGTTTCGAAGGATTCACCGTATACGCACACGAATTCGGATATCTCACGATACTTGCGCGTAGTCCCACAATTTGTGCTTGACCCATATTAATGGTAGGAGTCCCTCCTGCCCCGAGCGTGATCGGTGCCGTTTCATACGAAAAATCACAAGCATTTAAACTCGATACCATTCCAACCCCCAAAATCTGTGTTATCACATTACGGGCTCCATCAGGCTGTTCGCTCCTATACTGATTCAGGAATCCGTTTATGATCAGGGGCGATGTAGCTTGGACTGTCGAGGCGTCGCATAGAGTGCTCATTTCATTTATTATACCAAGGGGTGTTCGACGAACCTGTCCCGCAGCCTTATACGTATCCGTGCGATATTGGATCACATCGGCCACAATCCCCTGTTTCGTCGTATCAGTTTGATCCAATAAGAGCGAAGAGAGTGTACCGTATGCTGAATATAGAGTGTTAGTATAGGGGGTCATAGAATCAGTGATATAGTGGTATATCTCTGTTAAATACGGAGCAGTAGGAACGATCTGACTCGCCGCTTTCATATTTACGATTTTATATTTACAGTTATTATTTGATGATGTATCCTGCATTACATCGAATTGAATTTGTTGGGTGGCGCCACCTAAGCCCATGGTTGAAATTTCATAAATACAACTTTGCGAAGTGTTTGTTAAGGCTTTACTAACACGGGTGATAGTACTGCCTGCAATTATAGCGGGTGATACTTTAAGACCTCCGTTGCTGACTGATATATCTTTTCGCGAATTATAATCTGTTATAATGGAATTAATAACGTCTGGATTAGAGCAATTCCCAGGACACATTGTATTTAGTCCAAGTGTTACGGAGTCAGCGTATGGCCCATCAATACGAATGGGTCCTATTGGCGGTATTGGATTTGGCCTGTTTAACCAATATACGATACGTTGGTGGTTAATTGGTTCTGGCTCTCCGCTATATGGATATGTATATTTTATTCCATCATCTACTGTTACAATAGTTCCAAGTTTTGCTTCGCTTTTATATATAAATGAATTGCTTAAATCATATATTACACTCTGAGAGTTCCAGTTCTGTAAATCGCGAGAATATACGAATACTCCAGATCGCGTGTACGTATTTAAGTATTCATTCTCTTTAATAGTATTGCCACCTGTCAAATCTGTAGTGTTTACTGTCCCGTATTCATTCTCAAGCCATGTATAATAACATATTGAACTTATTGTTACACCGTTTGAAACTATATTTGCAGCGGAAATTAAAGAGCTTACCACATATGTATTATTCTGGTTATATTGATTAGTTTCTACAAGACGTTTAATATCTGGTCGTTTTATGAAATCATACGTATTCATCAATAGTGAGTAATCTTTGAATACAGTTTGTATTCGGTTTGGGTCTGAGCACAACGCAATCTTTGGCACAGAATTCATGTCAAATACTGTGACAGGATTATACATGATTGATCCATATTGGCTATCAGTATTTACATAGAATCCTGCATTGTATAAAGGATTAAATGTGAGAGCTGTATCAGGACCTTCTGAGAACCCCGTAAAGACAATCGAGTCAGGGGCTGTAATAGGGCCGGCACGCACAGGATCGGCGTAAAATCTGACTACTCTATTATGGCTATACATTGTTTTTGGACATATAGGCTTTGATACATCTCTACCTGGCCGTGTGAAATCTACAATAGTTGATCCTGATTCATTATAGTTAAATGCCTGTTTTGAAAAGTGTTTTGTTATTACATTGCCATCTGTTTTTGACATATAGTCACTATTCTTAATAGGACTATGATTCCTATCAAATAGTTGTACTGTAACATTGGTTGCTGTAATTTCAGTAGAATTCGATGGAGGATAAAAGAGTTGTATAACTGAAATATCATATTGATTATATAAGTTAATCTCGACATATTCATATGGAGTTATTGAAGCAGGTATAGCTGTTGCGGTTGTTCCAATAACTCCTGCTGTAAGATCTGACGAATTAAAACCATTTTCATACGAGGATTCATAGTCTGTATACTGATTTGCCGTTAACTCGGCTGTAGTAAGATTAAATCCTCCAGTAGCGTCTGAGACACCAGTTCCATTCTGCCAAAATGGATAATAACGAGGAGCGTATGTTCCGTCTGTAAGAGACATAATTTTCATATCCCTTCTAGTTTTATTTAATCTTGCGCTTATTCCCGATAATTGTGTATCATTCGTTGTTTGTACACCATCTATTCTTACAGAATCATATATATGGCCTGTATCATCTTCATACGGTTCTAAATATGTTGATGTAACCTTTGGCTTGATGCCATATGCAACGTTTGTTCCGGTATTATCAATAACAACAATTTGCGATAATTTCATTTGGGATGGTGTTCTGGCTGTTCCAGGAACACTAGCAGGGCATTGAATCTGTACGAATTGTGCTTTAATTCCACAGTCCTTGCCATCACCCATCATATCGTCTGCCTGTAAATTGTAGAGAGACTGAAGTTCTTTATCATATGTGAGTTCTAACGAATCGAGTTCCTGTTGCGAAAGATTAAATTTTCGATAATTAAAATATTCTCCATTTAATGTACTGATTGATGATACATATTGGCTTATTTCTCCTGTGTCAATCTGTTTAAAATAGACATCATATAGAGTCGTTCCTACTTGGTAAACATCATAGATTGTCTGCATTTTAGCATTGCCATTTTTCTTATTGTAAAATAGCTGTGCCATTTGATTAAGGATTGTGTTACGATTTGTCGATTGATCAGGGTTACAATGAATCCAGCTTTGCTGATAAAAATATCTCGATGATAGACTTGAATCTGTAATATCTGAATCAGTAGCGAAGAAACTTCCTGATAAATCAGCGTTTAGAATTTCACCTTGCATTGTTGATAATCTAGCATAATTTTGGTATACTGCATCGCCTCTTAGATATGTATTTAATTTACCAAGAGCACAATTTGTCACATTTGTTAAAATTGTGTTAGCGTCAGTAGGAACACTATTCCCAGCTTGAGTTCCTGGGTTTTTATTGTTTCCATAATCATTAATTAATTTAGCTAGAGTTGGATAAATATATGTGCCATATATAGTAAATAATGCCTGTTGGCCAGCGTCATACGAGTACTCTCCGTCAGTACCCCCCTCTCCAGGCTGTTCATTTAGACATTCAGCTATTGCATTGTTTGCATCTCGTCCATTTATCCAATTGGATGCTATAGCACTCATTGCTGTAGTGCTCATCGTACTAGCAACTTGTTCTTCTCTATTCGTTATTGTAGCCTTTCGAGTAAATCCCCAGTTTCCAATAAATTGCCTCGTTTGATACGGTAATAAATCTAGTAAATTCTTTGTAAACGGTTCGTTGCAATGTGTTTTATTATATGCCGAATTTTTATTTGTAATAGTCCATGCACTGTCCTTTAATTCTGCTGTATATTCAGGCAACCCTGCTCCATTAGGACTGTAATATAAATCATATGGAAATGTGCTTGAAACACGTATTTGTCTGTCAACCTCGATCGCACTATTAAAGTTGAAAATTATGGATATTGCAATGGATTGACGCATTTCTGAAATAGAAAAATCCGATACTGTGCCGAAATATGTAATCGGTTTCCAGCGATAGGTATTTGCTACTTGTGTTGCATCGGTAATACCATACTTATTCGCCACTGCTGTTTTACTAGCCTCGAACTTACTTTTAATAACGTTTTGAGTAGCGGTGGTAGCACCACATGTTTTAAGTTGCCAGCCATCGGTCGAGGAAAAAAATCTCGAGTCATACATACATGTAGGTCGATTGGCTCCAAAATCGATGTCGATGCGCGTGAGGCCTTGTGTAACATACGTATAAAATGATCGTACTACTGATTTGGCTGTTTGAACGGTCATTTTTTTAGATTTTAGACTTTTTTGTTTATTCAGATAGTCCATAGTCCAAATACTTGTTGGAGCACCCATATTATTAAGATATACTGGTTCATTCAAAATTGTGTTTTGTATAAACGAAACTGGATTGGTTAATAAATAGTTTAACAGAGTTGCATAATAATTTTTAATATTCAACCGGCGCTGAGCTTTTAACGTAGCAGATGTATAAGCATAACGGGCGTATGCTAACATTGAATTCTCAATTAAATCAGACAGTATAACATGCATATTATTTTTCGCAAATTTTGTAAGATCATTTATAATAGTATTTGTAGTATTAAAATTCGCAATGGGTACTTGTGCATCTATTATAGCAGTTAAATTTTCTTCATCAGCAATAGCTTTACTTTGATTCTTTAAAATATCAATTGTCATAATAGTTTTTTGAGTATCTAACGCTGCTGCATCGAGTATTGCAAAACTATTTGCTGTTTTAAACAAATTAGCAGGAGGTTCTCTAGGGACCGTATACATACTACGTATATAGGCCATTGGTAGTGTAGAGCACCGAGGATCTGATTGCTGACCAGTATTCGAATTAAAATCTGTTATATTTACAATTCTTGAAGAGGAAGTTTGAGTAAAATATGTTTTTGTACCTACATCTAATTTTGCAGTAGAATACGCTGTAACATACGTAACAAGCTTTGGCACTACCGTAATTGCCACAGTTTTTTCGGTTGGACGTATTCCATAACAGATTGGAGAGGCAAATTTATAAATATCATTTATGAAATCAGATCCACCGTCGCTGAATTCTTTATCTCTATACCGAACAACAGATGCTGTGTTGTTAACGTTATAATCCCCTGGTATATTTGTAATACATTCATTAAATATATTCTGCACAGGAGTATATACTTGTCGATCTGTTTCAGCTACAAATCCAGGCTTGCACCAATCTGCTCCATTTTTAGCAGCATCTTGTAATTCAGCTAAAGTAGCATGCCTAGCACCAAGTTGTCGACATATATCATCTCCAGTATCGTGTGTTACATATTCAATTGGAGCGGTAAAACTACTATCTAACCAATTTTGTGGTCCGTCTGGTCTAAAACTATTAGGACTATACCAGGGTGAGCCTGGGTAGAATACACTAACATATGACCCCCCAGCTAAAGAATACATCATCTGATTCTGTAATTCCACCAAAAACACCTGTTTATTCTCTGGACCGGTCCCTGTATTAGCTGTAGAGGAGCTCTGAAACCCCTCCTCTTTTTTGCCATACATATAATATACAATAACTATGATTCCTATCATTAATAATAATAGGAATCCTACCCAAAACCACCATGGCATATTTCTTATTAGCAAAGATCTTTTAAAGAGAGATGTTAGCGCAACCTGGTGCCTCTAAATATATTTAGACAATAGTCCAGCTTTTGCTTTCCATCCTTGCCTTATAGGGATAACATCTGGATCATCTCCCGCCAAATATGGTAAGACGATTGGATTCCCATTTTCATCTGTATATCCATTTGATGTAACAGTCAAGTTCGGAAAGAAGAATTCCTGAATTACAGGTGTGCAAATAATTGCTCCTGGAGCATCCTTCGATACAAAGACACCACTTGACAAATGATAGTAACCAGTATCGACATGATATTGTGGACCTACAATAATCTGGTCCGCTGCTAAACTGCTAATTTGTGTTGCAGTAGTAGGATTCTGCGAATCTGTAGGCCACGTGGCCACGATAAACGTCTTGTCGGGACCAGTCTTCGCTACTACGTTAAAATCCTTATCATAAAAATAATGATACGTAGCCATCTGGTATTCGCATACATTCGGCATTGCGTTAAATGCCCAAATATAGCTTTTATTCTCGTTAGGATACGGTAGCGTGTACACTTCATTACGTTGTGTTGGAATAGGGCTTCCATCAACATATGTGGCTGGAATACCTGGTGTGCGCAACGCATTATAGGCTAAAATGACTTTTTCAAATACTTTCTCATCATCGCACGGTATCATCGCTTCAGCATAGGATCCAGAATTCCATGAAGTGTTGAGTTTCGTCGAGTCGTCCTGGACCCCATATTGCATTCCTGAGACGTCCATTAAGTTATACTGCATCATTGACGAGGTAAACGGCGAAATTTTAAAGTTACAATTGCTGATTTTCGATAGTTCGAATTGGTAGTATCGCATCCAATATTGTGTATTTGGAGATCCAGCTCCATACATGAAATCAGGAAATAGTTCAATCTTTTCATAGAGTTGTAGGTGACATTTCTTCGACGTAGCATTTCCAGATCGCAGAACTTGCACGATTGTGCGTTTTTGAACCGCGTTCGACTCAGGAGACGTTTTCAAATCATATTTCGGGTAATTATCAAAGTTGTATCGATTTATCATAGATGATATAAGCCTATCATTGTTATTGCACGTGAGATTTGTGCACCCATCTAGAGATATTGCCGTGTTTACAAGTTTGCGTATATCAGTTACTTTATTATATGATTGGTTAACAGCCCCATCAACCGTATCTTTTACGTTTAGTCCGAGCCACATTTTCACATATGTTGCCACATTATTCGTTATTTCAGTTGTATATTCTGAAGCCCATTTATACGGAGTGTCAAGTAAACCAAGTGTATTTGACTGATTTAAACTGGAACCAGAGTTCAGAATATTATAATTTCGATTGTTTAATACAGCATCTGTTTCTAAATCATACATACACTTTTTATCTACTACTTTCAAATTTAAACGAATTGTTTCATTTTCAACCACGTTTGATGTAGTAGTATCAACTGTTGGCAGATTTCGCATAATTTGAACATCGTAATCGCATACCGGCTGGGTGTTAACAGCCACAGCAGGAGTATATGCCCTGTTCACTTGTATAATTTTCTTGTCCGTATTTGCCAAATTGAAATTGTCTACCAAATTCGCCATAAGTTCTGGATGTTTACAGTTCTTCGGATATAGTGTACAAGTCCCTGCAGGTTGTCCTGTACAATTTGTGGAATATGTACACCCTGGCATAAAGTTGGCGTTTTCTAAAGGAACTTTCGCAGGAAGATTAAACCATCTGTCGCGCTGGGGAACTGGTGTGTAAAATGTATATATTGGAAAATCATCAGAATCTAAATCATACAGGCATTTATTAGTACCAACAGTAGGTTCCAAAAAAAATGTAACATCCCTATTTATTTGTACAGACTTATATTTCCCATTCGAGTCTGGAATAGGATAGAACACGCTTGAAAAATTCGCAGTATAGCTACAATATTGTAGACCTCCAGAATCCATCCATGTACTTACGTTTGTAACACTTTGTATGGATGGATACCCAGCATGGGCATTATTAAATGAACTTATCAAATGGTTCCGTAAGTCTATATCGGAGCATTTTTTTCCTGTTGTTTCAGTGCATCCAGGTGCTATAGCTAAAGTATTTAAAATCATCGATGATATGTCTGGATCACTCTTCCCAGTTGTCATATTCCACATGGGCTCCATATTGCGCTTAAATGGTTCAATATTTGGTATTGGACCTCTTTTACCAATATTTGGGGTATTTGAATAGAATTTGGGCCCTCCATCATAGTTTACAGGAGAAAATGTACATAGTGTAGGATCTCTTTCAAGTTCAAATCCTACAGTATCGTTTCGTGGCACTGCTGATGTAACAGCAAAACTTATCGGATCTATTATATTGTATGAAATATCATATACGCACATATGTTTATCATTTGGAGGAAATATTAAATCATAGTTTCCTTGTACGAATGGATTTGACTCACTCACTACGGAATTATAACCACTATTGTAATTACCAGGGTTGCAGTAGTTATCGTAAGCGTTGCATTCCGTGGCACGGCGTGGAGTTATATTACTAATTATAGCCACTGCTCTATTACTATATTCAGCTTCATATGCTTTTACAAATCTACGTACTGAATGGCGGTTTACACAATCATATAATTCCAGGGGCTGATTCTTGCACTTTTTAATTTCTGGTATATACCCTGGGGCATAATCAGCAATAGGACCTTGATTATGTAAATATCCTACTGGTACTGGTTTTGAAACGACATTGAAACCATTAATTATATACTTTCCATCTACTTTGACAGCTTCTGACATTACACATTGCATATAGCTTGCAAATCCTGAAACCTGTTCCGTTGTTGTTATCATACCACCTGTTAGACCGTATCCATATGGTAAATATCCCATTTGCATTTGCATAGCCATTGAAGCCTTAGAGTTTCGTTGACTAATTATACATGAGTTATCCCAAGGTTGACATCCGACTTGGGTAACAGATTTGAACTTTGTTGGATATCCCGTTTTCAGTACTCCAGTATCATCTCTTACAGTTACAGCACCATTTAATACCTTTTCATTAATGTTAAAACTGGCGCGATATAAATTATTATCATATTTCCATTCTCCAACATTTCCAGGCCTATTGTCATTTTGTACAATTTTTAGAGCCTTTGTTTTAGCTATTTTAGGCTGAACCGTACCAACATCACTTGGTACATTCACATCACTTGGTACATTCACAGTTGTCCCATATTTTGTATACGTATTTACAAGACTCGCACATGAAGTATCGTCTGGTATTTGGTTAGATGCTAAAGAATCTTCTAACGCTAATTTATATCTACCATTACTATCCTTTTGTGTAGTAAAAGCTGTTACAACTGGTGGGAAATATTTAGTTATACGTTCAACTGGTAAATTTGCTAATTTAGGTGTTCCAAGCCCTATAATAGGCGTTTCCGTGGAATCCCCTTCAGATGTTTTAAGTAAAGCGTCAGGTGCGGTTCCGTCCACATGAGTACATGCAGTCACAATAAATTTTTCATAGTTATCATTTGTGCATGCATCAAGATTTGCATCATTATCTACTAGCCTAGGACTAGCTATTGTACCACCGCATTTAGTTTCTCGATTGGCTTTTGACATGCCCCTTTTCATATCGACTACAAAATAAAATCTACGATCATGCATATAGCGATTCTTTAGCAATATGTTATCAGCATGTTCTACAGATGATTCTGAAAGTAGCGAATCATCGGATGATTCAAGAATCGCCGAGCATATCTGAAGACCTGTAATAGGATCGAATTTTACAACTGTAATTTCGCAAAGAACATCGCACGTAACTTCCGTTGTTGAAATCAATCCATAGAATTTTGATATATATTCGAATTCAAGATATCCATCTTCCGTGGAATATGCGAATTTACGCGATGTGTCAAAATAGAATTGCGCCATTTTATCAAGCATAATTTGGTTCGAATAGTCCACCCATATATATAATGGCATTGCACCATTGCCACACGTTACACGGTCTTGGGGCTCACACGCAAGTGGATTTGGAGGTACATATGGTTTGTCATTAAGTGGACATAGATGAAATCGTCTAGGATCGTATAGTCGCGCATCAGTAGGTTCAGAGTTTGCGTCACCCATAGAACCTACAACAAATTGACCAGCAAACCCTTTACCATTCCCTCTTGGATTACCAACTAACGCAAATATTGATAGAGTCGAATCATTGTAGTATAATGGAGTAAATAGATTTTGTTTTAACTGCATTTGCACAGAAGGATCACTTTTATAGTACACATGCCCATCTTGCCCTGTCATTGTATCCTGGCCAGGCAACGTTAGAACTGGAGAACATATAAATGTTCCAAATGCATACAATATATCTCCAAATGTTGGTATGGCCTGTAAAATGTTCGCACCTATACCACCCGCTGCAGAGGATTGGATGTCACATATCATAGAATACATTTCGTGATAACCGTTATCAGCGCCGGTATGTGTAACACTTTTTGCATAAGGGCATACAGCATTCTCATCAATAAATGAATTAAATATTGCTGGAATAAATGTTACACAGCCGATTGAAAGTGTAGTTAATATCACATCGATTGCCCAACCAACTGGCCCAAGCAAAGCTATCGCTGATTCCTCAGCCTGTAAGGCGAATATATCTACAATTGCCTTTACTATTATAGTGTATATTTTAGCTTTTATTGCTCCAAGAATTCTATTCATTGCCGAGATTCCTAGGCGATCCAATAGTTGACCTACTATTCTTGTTACTCGTGAACCAACAATTTTGTATGCACTGTCAGAAATTTTCTTGTACGCCGCTATTGCTTTACCAGGTCGAAGAGCAACTAATCGTTCAAAACCTGTGGCTGTACCAGCATTAACTTTTGCCATTACTGCATCATGATATGCTTGTGTTGCTACTCCAAACTTAAGTTCGTTGGCTGCTGCTATTTCTGCAGTCATACCCGTTCCTGCAGCAGGATTAATCAAGACTGCTTTTTTAATAATACCTAGAGCACCAAATTCTCTATACGTTCTGACATATCCAATACCTCTGTACTTTTCCATTATCTCAGCCATTTCCATGCTTTGTTTAAATTTCGTAGAATATTTTCCACTAGCCACTTCTGCATTGGCAATAGCCTCTGCCTCGGCCATTGCCTGTTTTGTTTCAGCGAGTGTTAGTTTAGTTCCAGGTTTAGTAGCTTTTATCGCTTTTATTTTATTAGTGTATTCTTTGTTGAGTGTAATTGCTTTTTGATTACGCACATAGCCCGCTTCTCGTTCAAGATAAAATGCACCGTCTATCTTTTTTTCATCAAATACGGTATCGATCATTGTTTCAAATACCATTTCAGCGTAAAAATCAACGAAAAAATCAAGATATTGATACGGCAGTGCTGCTTCTGCATCGGCAATTGTTATATTAAAATATTGACTGGTATAAAACGGCGAGCCTTTCGCGTCGTAATTTAACATATTAATATTGCCAAACATTGCCTGACTTTCACACTTCGTAAAGAGGGCCTGTGATGCTGTTGGAGAAACAAATCCCCATAGAACATCTTTAGGTAAAAATGCGCTATTATCAAAATCCCACGGAATTTTTTGTCCCGATGAAAAATCAAAAGGCGTTAGCGCTTGTGCCTTTATGTATGGTTGATTTGGTGTGGGAATTAAACTGGGGGGATACGATAATTTCGCAATATCGTTTAAGTTGTATTGATCATAGATATCGTACGCGAGCTGTTCATCATCTGTTTCTAGACCCAATGAATCAATGTGTATATTTCTAGTTATTATACCATTTTTGTTAGATGCGTCTGTAGAAGAGGTTGTCTCCACTCCTATACAGCGAGCATCGCATGTATTTGCACGGGATGCAAAGGGATTATCGCAACACTGTGGTCCATTATATGATATGTTCGGATTACTACAACTGTCTAACGTATCAGAAGTAGTCTGAAATCCTTCTTTTTTAAAAAAATATTTATCATATCCATAATAGAATAATCCTATACATAGTAAAAGTAGTCCTATAAATAGAACTACCTTTACTATTATCTCTGGTGATACCATCGACTCTCCTATTTACTAGTAGCATATAACATGATAGTGTATATTAACGCGTGACCGCCCAGGCACTTGACATTACTCGTTATATATACACCCTATATCTGTTAAACTTTTCTTAACGTGATTTAATGATGCCGACAATGAGTTTAATATATATGGATTTTTACCCTCTTCTGCTTTTATATAGTTTGCTTTCATATTTTCATACATGCTGTTTAAAAGTATGCATGCTTCGGGAGTAGGCACCCCTGGCTCCACGCTTGATGTAACAGGTTCATCCGTAGTTGATGAATCCGTCTGAAATCCCTCACGTGTATTTAAAAAATATCGTAGTATAATAATACCTACAATAAGTATTATTATAATAGTAATGATTTTTTTATTCATTACTATGGTGTAAGAAAGTTTATAACGCAAAATGCCGTAACGTCAAGTGCAACCGTCAACTTAGGAATTGATAATATACGTAGACACTGTATATTTGTTAAATAAATTCGTATCACACTTAAACCCTTTAAATGAATTGGAAATATTTGTACTTACATTGCTCAGACTAGAAACAGAATAGTTTGTAGCTGTTGAAATTGTATTTAATGTTTGATCTTTTACAATAGGTACATCTGGTAAACCTGCAAAGAATATTTTTGCTTCAGAAAATTTATCACATATTAATTGACCGTTGTTTAAAGTATTTTTAAGATTGGTACCACAAAAAGTCGTATAGAATTTGTCAAATTTTTCAGAGTATTTTGATGTAGAAATAATTATATTTTGTATAGTGTTACGAACAGCAATTGTCGACATTAATTGTTTTATAACATTTATTGTATTTCCAGCATATGCCGCGCATACAAAGTCTATATTCGGAGCCAAGTCTGTTGGGGCTGTGTCGTGATCTAAAAGGAAATCTGCTTTATTCCATACACCATATGTAGTATCAAATACTTTTTGAGGAGGTCGACGATAACATGTATAATAATTTCCTCCAAAATTCATACTTGATATACAAACAGTATCATTATCATTTAGCAAACAAAAACTGGATGGATCCATAAGAGGGATCGCATCTATCTCTCTCGGGCAGTAGTATATAGTACGACCAAATGCATCATTTCTTTTAACACTACATGCCGATTCTGTGGTCTGACCAGTAGGATCGCCAGTGAGCACCAAATTGCATGTAGCTGTTTGGTCAGCTGTAGGAGCTACTTGAAATCCCTCTGTTTCAAAGGCATTGTTTAGAGCATGCGAAAGGTACTGGCAAAAGAAGAGAATCCCAACTGATGCAATGAGAAACCCTACTATTTGAAGAACTATATGAAACCTCTTTCGAGTTCCCATTTATTAGCTCATGATATTTAAACCGGTCTTAACTTAGGCGATTGACGTTATTATTCGTCCGATTCTAGCACGGCTTGTAAGCGCTTGAGAAGAATCTCGGACGACTTCTTCCACGTATAGTCGAGAACCTTCTCTCGCGCCCTCTTCCCATGCTCCTCTCGCATTTCTGTATTCAGTAAATACTCCTCCATCCCAACACAGAAATCGTGCGGATTACAAGCATGTGCCTCGCCACCCACCGGGCTAAAACCATTCGGAATGTAGTACCGGACTGTCGGCTTCACGATAACAGAGTTCTCTGTCGAACAGAATTCCTTAAATCCCCCAATATCCGGTATGACTTGCGGAACACCAACGCCCATCTGCTCAAAATTACATAAGCCCCATCCCTCACCGTCTGACGCCGATACACCCACATCAGCCGAGTTATAGAACAGATTGATCTCCTCGTCCTTGAAGTTCATGTTCTGGCTCGTAACAATAAGACGATTTCCAAAAAGCTCGAGAGAAACCCCGCGCATACGGAGCTCGCGCTGGAAGAGCTCGAACAGCCACCAGCCTCCCTTGTCACCCTTGTCGCAAATACAGAGAAGATAGAGCGGGCGGGTCGGATACTTTACGAGAAGCTCTACAAACGCCACGATCAAAATGTCATATCTCTTTCTCGGCTGATTGCGATTCAGGCACATATATATGAAAATGTCGTTCGGGAGTTGGAGCTGTTTTCTGGCGAGCTCCTTCGGCATCGGAAAAAAGATATTGGACTGGAAACCGTGTAACAGAACATCAATAGGGCGGGTGATCCCCTGGTCCTTTATACACTGCTTCCATTGCTGAGTAAACGTAAAAATCCGGTCGGCGTCGCGATTTAGAATATCGAGACAGGTCTGGGGTTGCATCGTATAGACTTGGTCACAGTAGACCCAGATCTTGAACGTTCTGGGAATACCGGATTTGCGGATCTCGTCCATAAATCGGCTGACTACGCTGAGGTCATTATAG
>Ga0114958_10002231_pt1 | contig 14630 bp, 12 predicted proteins | sample C_130208_EF_Meta_FD_89577 | JGI IMG/M metagenome (GOLD analysis project Ga0114958, IMG submission 89577) | Freshwater microbial communities from Lake Croche, Canada to study carbon cycling - C_130208_EF_MetaG | ecosystem: Environmental > Aquatic > Freshwater > Lake | place: Lake Croche, Canada... | reverse complement strand
GCGTCAATGCCGATGTGACTAAAGATGCCTAAATCCCAGTGCTCTTGAGGGGTCTCAGTGACCATCACAAGGGCCTGAGGCAGCTGCAGCAAGACGGTTCGCCCCATGTAAATACGCTGGCCTGTGTAGGTGGGCCCACTAATGACGTATTCGCCATCTGTGATGCGCAACACCACCCCGGTTAACGTTCGGGGTGTCGTGGTGATGCCTAACTGCGTCAACGGGACTTTGTCGCCGACCGCCACTGAAACCGTGGCGCCTACTCCTGCCTTAATCATCAGCGAGACGGCCTCGGGGTCACACACGGGCCCAACAACGATATCTTGTAAGCCCTGCGCTAACGCTTCATGCAACACATTCATGTCATCACAGGTGCCGCCCGACATACAGTTGTCGCCGTGATCGAGCAGCAGTACCGGTCCTGTACCCGCTTGTTGTGAAAGGTCTTGTGCCTCGGCGATCGAAGCTGCCAGAGTTTTGCTTTTGTAGACAAAACCCTCGCGGTTATCCCAAATAAAGCTGGCCACAAGATCGGCAAACTGTTCGGCGGCCTCTTGGTCGGCGTCGCTGATCACCACCACGCTGACGCAGGGGGCGGCGATGTCGGCCAAAGAAAACCCTGCCAAGACTGACACACCCAACATCCCCGCCGCTTCAGCGGCACGCGCCAGTTCAACGGCTTCGTGCATCGCACCGATATCGGTCCGGCTGCACAGCGTGTGCGAGAGCAGGGGCAGGCGACGCCAGGCCATGACCGGTTTAATTTTTTTGTCGAGCATCTCAATCAGCAGACGCGCGGCGTGGGCACCGGTTTCGTACATATCGATATGAGGATAAGTTTTGAAGCTCACCACGATGTCGCTGTTGATCATCGTTTTTTCAGTGATTTTGCCGTGCAAATCAAACGCGACTGCGATGGGGGCGTTGGGCAATGCCGCCCGCAGACGCTCAAGCAGATCGCCCTCGCCATCGTCAGAGTTTTCAGCGACCATGGCGCCGTGCAGGTCGAGCGCGATGGCGTCGCAGCCTGCCGCCGCTGCCACAATCACGTCAGATAGGTGGGTGTAAGCCTGCGCCGCGACACGACCGCTTGGATTGGCGGTGGCGCTACAGGCCACGACAACCTGATGGCCTGCTTGTTCAAGCAGATCGATATAGGCAGCGATCCCAGTGCGTGTGCCTTTTGAGGCAGCGTAGGCCTCGTCGCCATAGATGGGGCCGTGATCGCCAAACGACGCGAGTGGGGTCGCGACCGGAGAAAAAGTATTGGTTTCGTGGTTAAGCCGTGCAAGCAGGATTTTCATGGTTGGCTCGCGCACGCAAGCATGGCGTGCATTAATACGTTGCAGCCCGCTTCAAGATGTTCAGCCTTGGCGTCTTCGATTTCGTTATGACTGATACCGTCTTTGCACGGTACAAAAATCATTGCAGTGGGGGCAACGCGCGCCAGGTAAACGGCATCATGCCCGGCACCGCTTACTACATCCATTTCTGAAAGCCCAATCGTTTGCGCACCTGAGCGCACGGCGTTTACCAAGTCTTGAGCAAAGGCCGCGGGCGGAAAATAAACCACTTGCGTCACGTCGATGTCGACCTTGCCCTGCTTGGCAATCACTTGCGCTTGAGCATTGAGTTTGTCGACCATTGCGGTCAGGGTCGCATCCGAGTCTGCCCTCAAGTCGACTGACATCTTGACCGAACCAGGGATCACGTTACGTGAATTTGGGTAGACATCAAGCATACCGACTGTGCCGCGTGCGTTCGGGGCATGGTCAAGCGCGAGTTCATTAATCAGTTGCACCATGTGCGAGGCTGCTAGCAAGGCATCGTGACGCAGCGGCATGGGGGTAGGCCCCGCGTGGGCTTCAGAACCCGTGATCACCACATCAAACCAGCGTTGACCAAGCGCGCCGGTGACCACGCCGATGGTGGTGTCGTGCGCCTCAAGCACGGGGCCTTGTTCAATATGCGCCTCAAAGTAAGCGCCAATTCCCTTGGGGCTCACTGAGTCTTGTCCGGCATAACCGATCGAATTGAGCGCTTGCCCAACAGAGATGCCGTCCCGATCCTTTTGAGCCAAAATAAAGTCGGTCGCAAATTCGCCAATAAAGGCTCCCGAACCCATCATGACCGGCACAAAGCGCGAGCCTTCTTCGTTGGTCCAGACCACAACTTCAAGTGGCGCGGCGGTGGTGACACCCGCGTCGTTCAGTGTTTTGAACACCTCAAGGCCCGCTAACACCCCGTAATTGCCATCAAACTTGCCACCCGTAGGCTGTGTGTCGATATGGCTGCCTGTCATTACGGCAGGCAAACTATCATTCAGCCCGGCGCGGCGGGCAAAAATATTGCCGACGCGGTCGATGCGGATCGAACAGCCTGCAGCCTTGGCTTGCGCCACAAAGAAATCGCGTCCCTGACGATCAAGCTCTGTCAGCGCCAAGCGGCAGACTCCACCTTTTTTAGTGGCGCCGATCTGCGCTAACTCCATCAAACTGTTCCAGAGGCGAGCCCCATCAATGCGCAGCTCAGCATATGGCGTTAAAGAAACAGTAGACATCAAAAAACTCCGAAGATAGGATGAGTGAATCAGGTAATCTAGAGCATAGACGTAATAGTGCCTGAAATTAAGTCAAAGAGTGTTTGAATGTCGGCTGTGTCTTGCCCTAAGCTCGTCAGATTAGTGTCTCAATGTCATCCAATAAGGTTCAACCAAACATGAAACTCGATGCGATTTCGCACCGCAACCGCAACACCAAAATTGTAGCGACCCTAGGCCCAGCCAGTAGCGAACCTGACATGATTCGGCGGTTGTTTGATGCGGGTGTCGATGTGTTTCGGCTGAACTTCAGCCATGGCACGCATGCTGATCACAAGTTGCGCTACGACGCAATTCGTCAGATCGAGGCCGATGTGGGTCGGCCAGTCGGCATTTTGCTCGATTTACAAGGGCCCAAGCTTAGAGTTGGCAAGATTGTTGGGGGCAAGCAGTCGCTAGAGGCCGGTCAAAAACTGCGGTTTGATCTCGACCCTGCTCCAGGTGAAAACGGTCGTGTGCCACTCTTGCACCCCGAGATTTTTGCGGCGCTCAAGCCCGGCGATGATTTATTAATTGATGACGGCAAGGTCAGGGTGCGCGTCTTGAGTTGTGACCCTACCCATGCAAACGTTGAGGTCATCAATGCGGGAGTGATTTCAGATCGTAAAGGCGTGAACGTACCGGGTGCGATTTTGCCTTTATCGCCTATTACAACGAAAGATCGTGAAGATCTGGTTTTCGGTTTGAGCATCGGTGTAGATTGGGTAGCGCTTTCGTTTGTGCAAAGACCAGAAGACATCGCCGAACTCAGAGCTTTAGTTCAAGATCAGGCGTGGATCATGGCCAAGCTTGAAAAGCCGTCTGCGATAGACCAGCTAGAGGCGATCGTCGCGGCGTCAGACGGGGTGATGGTGGCGCGCGGTGACTTAGGTGTTGAGTTACCGCCCGAAGAAGTGCCCGTATTACAAAAGCGGATTGTGCGAGCCTGTCGAGAGGCCGGCAAGCCGGTGATTGTGGCCACCCAGATGCTTGAATCGATGATCTCTTCACCGGTGCCGACCCGGGCCGAGGTCAGCGACGTGGCCACCGCTGTATACGACGGCGTCGATGCCGTGATGCTCTCGGCCGAATCGGCCTCGGGGTCGTACCCAGTTGAAGCCGTCAATATGATGGATCGTATCTTGCAAAGCACAGAGCGCGACCCAATTCAGCGCCTAACGATGGATGCAACCTTTCGACGCCGTCACCGCGATGCCCGCGATGCGATTTCAGCAGCAATTCGCACGGTTGCTGAAACCTTACCGGTTGCGGCCACGGTGGCCTATACCTCATCGGGGTCGACCACGCTACGTGTGGCCCACGAGCGCCCACGTGCACCGATCTTGAGTATGACGCCCAACGCCGCAGCTGCGCGACGCCTTTCATTGGTTTGGGGCGTGCATTCAATTCAAGCCGTCGTTGTGCAAAGCATCGAAGATATCGTTTTACGTGGCACTCAGGCTGCTGAGAAACATGGTTTTGGCAGGCCCGGCGAGGCGCTGCTGATTATTGCCGGCACACCTTTTGGCGTCTCAGGCACGACGAACCTGTTACGCATTGCCTGGATTGGTGATGCACCGGCCGAAGTCTGATCCGCTACACTCAAAAAAATATTCAAAATACTTTTTCGTAGGAGACAAAGCATGGCTCACGCAGGTTTGCGTTTCGGTATCTTTTTAGCCCCGTTTCATCAATTGGGCGACAACCCCACACTCGCCCTAGAGCGCGATCTTGAGCTGATCGAGTGGCTCGATCGTTTGGGCTATGACGAAGCCTGGATCGGCGAGCACCACTCTGCAGGCTGGGAGATCATCGCCTCGCCCGAGATTTTTATCGCGGCTGCGGCGCAACGCACCAAGCGCATCATGCTGGGTTCAGGCGTCACAAGCTTGCCGTATCACCATCCCTTTTTAGTGGCGCAGCGTTTTGTGCAGCTTGATCACATGACCCGCGGTCGTGTGATGCTGGGTTGTGGTCCAGGCGCCCTGGTGTCAGATGCCTACATGATGGGCATCGAGGCTGAAAAACAACGCACCATGATGGATGAATCTTTAGGCGCGATCATGCGCCTGCTTGAGGGTAAAGAGCCGGTCACCTTAAAGACAGATTGGTTTGAACTAAAAGAAGCGCGCTTGCATCTTGCCCCTTACACACGGGGTTGCTTTCCGATTGCTGTGGCAACCTCGACCACACCGTCAGGAGTCTTGACTGCCGGTAAGTATGGTGTTGGCATGCTCTCGCTAGGCGCTGGATTGCCAGGCGGCCCACAAAAGCTTGCCGAGCAATGGAAGCTTGGCGAAGAACAGGCAGCAAAATTTGGCAAAACCATGAATCGTGAAGATTGGCGCCTCGTGGTCAACATCCATGTAGCCGAAGACGACGAAACCGCTTTGCGCGACGTGCGCGCCCGTGAGCGGGTCGAAACGCTCAGCTACTTTAGTGAGACCCTAGGGCGCCCGCCTATGCGCAGTGAAGATCCTTTGGGCGACGGTTTGAAGGCGGGCACAACGATCGTGGGTTCGCCTGAAACCGTGGCCAATGGTATTGCCCGATTGCTCGAATTTACGGGTGGCGGTGCGGGTGCGGTGATGTTCAGGTCACACGAGTGGGCGACACGCGAGCAAACGCTACGCAGCTATGAGCTCTTTGCCCGCTGGGTGATGCCTAAGTTTCAGGGCAGTATGGATTCGTTATTTGCCTCACGCGAGTGGGTGAGCGATAACCGTAGCGGTATTTTTGGCCCGCATATGGGGGCGATGCGTAAAGCTTTCACCGATGCAGGTCAAGACGTGCCAGATCATATGCGCCTGAAATTGCATACGGGCCCAACACCTTTGGTTGAAACATAATTTATTTTTTTATCACCGAACTTTAGGATTTAACACATGGATCTCAGCCGTTTTCCGCGCCGTCGCTATTCACAAATGCCATCGCCTATCGAGTTTTTGCCTAACTTCACCAAGGCCTTGGGTGGCCCGCGCGTGTGGATCAAGCGTGACGATATGCTGGGTTTAGCACCTGGCGGAAATAAAACTCGCAAACTTGAGTTTTTGATGGGTGATGCGCTGGCCAAGGGTGCTGATACATTGGTGACCTGCGGAGCCCCTCAGTCAAATCACTGCCGAATCACCTTAGCCGCTGCGGTGAAAGAGGGCCTAAAGTGTCGTTTTGTGATCGAAGAGCGGGTGCCGAACAGCTACAAATTTGAGGCAACCGGTAATCAATTTATGTTTCGTTTACTGGGCGTTGAGGCGATTACGGTTGTGCCGGGTGGCAGCAACATGGCCGAGGCCATGGAAAAAGTCGCTCAAGAGGTGCGGGACGCTGGCGGCAAGCCCTACATCATCCCTGGTGGCGGTTCAAACGCAATCGGTGGTCTTGGGTACGTCGCCTGCGCCCAAGAGCTTCAGCAGCAGCTTTTACAGATGGGTCAGCCGATGGACCATTTTGTGGTGGGCTCCGGAAGTTCAGGCACACACGGTGGTTTGGTGGCTGGTTTTCTGGGCAACAATATCCAAATCCCTCTGGTCGGTATTGGCGTCAGCCGCGATCCTGAAGTTCAAAACCCCTTGGTTCACAAAGAAGCGCAAGCGATTTTAGATTTGCTTGGGGTCAAGATCCAAGTGCCTGCTGAGGCCGTATTAAGTTTTGGTGACTGGTGGCGCCCAAAGTATTCGGTGCCTAATCCCGCAATGGTTGAAGCCGTGCAAATGTTGGCTCGTACCGAAGCGATTTTGCTGGATCCTGTCTATACCGGCAAGATTATGGCTGGTTTGATTGGCTTAAGCCGCAAGGGCTATTTCAAGCCAACCGACAACGTATTGTTTTTGCACACAGGTGGCGCGACTGCGTTACATGCCTACGAATCTGTCGTGCTGGGGGATCCCGCCGACGCAGCGTAAAGTATGAACATAAACATATCCGGAGACAATAAAAATGAAACTTGGTTTAATCGGCCTAGGCAACATGGGGCATCATTTTGGTAGCCGGTATTTAGCAGCTGGCCATGAGCTTATCGTGTTTGACAATAATCCTCAGGCTTTAGTGCGCTTAACGCAAAAAGGTGCACGCGTGGCAGAAAGCGCCCAGGCGATGGCAGACGAGGTCGAGTTTGTGTTGCTGTGTTTGCCAATGCCATCAATTGTGCAAACTGTGGTTCAAGGGCCCGCTGGTGTCCTGTTTGGAAAAGCAGTCAAGGTCATTGTCGACTTATCCACGACAGGCCCCTCGGTCACCGACACGGTGGCCGCAGCCGCTGCTGCGAAGCATATTCAGTGGGTCGGGACGCCCGTGAGCGGCGGGACGACCGGCGCTGAGAAGGGCACCTTAACTCTGATGGCGTCGGGTCCCACCGCGGCGTTCGAGCAAGTCAAGCCCTTGTTGTCTGTTTTGGGTACGAACATTTTCTACTTGGGCGAGCAAGCTAGCTTGGGTCAGACGATGAAGATCATCAACAACACGCTCTGTGCAATCAATATGGTGGCAAGCTGTGAAACCTTGGTGTACGGTGCCAAAGCTGGGCTAGATGCCAAAACAATGTTGGATGTGATTAACGTGTCGAGCGGTCGCTCGTTCATTACGCAAGAAAAAGTTCCGCAATGCATTTTGAATCGTGAGTTTCCCACTCGTTTTACAACCGACTTGTTGCACAAAGATATTAAGCTTTGTGTTGAAGAGGCTGAAAAACTTGGGGTGCCCATGACGGTGAGTCCGGCCGCCCGACAGTTTCTATCTTTTGCGATTGGGCAGGGCGATGGACCGAAAGATTATGCGAATATTATTAAGCATATTGAGGGTTGGGCGGGCGCTGAGTTTGGATCGGCTGTGCCTAAAGATTTGTAAAATGGATCGAGTGGTGTCTTAAACTTTTTTCGTGGAGGTACCTATGAAATTTCGTGCTCTCGTAAGTGTGACAGCCTTTGCTTGTGTGCTGGCTGCAGCCCCAGTTTTTGCTCAATCTGCAGAGGCTACCAAGCTCGGTGATGAAAAATATGAACCGCGCGTCGGCCAGAGCGGCAAAGACGTGATTTGGGTACCGACCAACGACGCGGTGGCCGACGCCATGTTGAAAGTCGCAAAAGTTAAACCTACTGACCTGGTCTACGACTTGGGCGCAGGCGACGGCAAGATCGCGATCGCGGCCGCTAAAAACTTTGGTGCGACTGCAGTGGGTATTGAGTACAACAAAGAGATGGCCGAACTCGCCACCCGTAATGCCGAGCGCGCAGGGGTTGCGGACAAAGTCAAAATCATTAATGGTGACATCTTTGTTGAAGATTTTTCAAAGGCAACAGTCGTGACGATGTATCTTTTGCCCGACTTAAATCTTAAGATTCGGCCCACAATCTTAAAAATGGCGCCAGGCACTCGAGTTGTGACCAACTCCTTCAATATGGGGGACTGGGAGCCCGATGACACAGTGGGTACCGGCTACGCGCAAGGGTATTTCTGGATTGTTCCTGGAAACGCAGCGGGCAAGTGGTCGTTAAAAGGGATGGAGGGTTCACAACAGCCCGCTACGCTCGAGCTTACCCAGCGTTACCAGCGGGTGGGAGGCGTCTTGAACATCTATGGAAAAGCACAGCCGATTCTGGGGGCGACCCTTGTTGGCAATCGTTTGAAATTCACGTTTTTGGACCACAGTAACCAGTCACGAATTATCGACGTGACCCTAAGCGGCAATGAACTATCGGGCCAAGTGCTTGAGAACTCACCTCTTTACACTATTACAGGCACGCGTAATTAACAATGACGACCCCAACTACCCCGAGCAATCAACCTACGCAACAACTCAGCGCGTTTAGCGCCATCGCAATTATTGTTGGCATTGTGATTGGTGCAGGTATTTTTAAAACACCGTCAATGGTTGCTGGGGTGACCGGTGACGCGGGCTGGTTAATTGTGGCCTGGGTGCTTGGGGGGGTGATCTCTTTAGCGGGTGCACTTTGCTATGCAGAGCTTGCCACCACTTATCCTCATGCAGGCGGCGACTATCATTTTTTAGCGCGCGCCTTTGGCAAACCTGCCTCTTTTTTATACGCGTGGGCAAAGGCCACAGTCATCAATACAGGGTCAATCGCTTTGTTGGCGTTTGTGTTTGGCGATTACATGAGCAAAGTTGTGAATCTTGGGGTGCACTCTACCGCGCTTTGGGCTGTTGGGATTGTGATGGTTCTGACCCTGATCAACCTGATCGGTTTGAATGCCGCCTCTTGGGTACAAACGTGTCTGACGATTATTGAGGTGACAGGCTTGCTGTGTGTGGCGGTGGCGGGCTTTGTTTTGTCAGGCGACGCGCCTGCATCACCTGCTTTGTTTTCTTCGTCGCCAAGTTTGGGTATGTTTGGCTTGGCCATGGTGTTTGTGCTGTTGACGTATGGCGGCTGGAACGAAGCTGCCTACATTTCTGCTGAAGTACGCGGCGGCAAGCGTGCAATCGTGCCAGTTATCGTGATTAGCATCGTGATATTGACGGTGATTTATTTACTGTTCAACCTTGCAGTGTTGGCCGGTTTGGGGCTGTCGGGTTTGGCGGGCAGCAAAGCGGTTGCCGCCGATCTGATGGGTAAGGCCTTTGGCCCTGTGGGCGAAAAAATGCTTGGAATTTTTGTAGCCGTATCTGCGCTAACCAGTATTAATGCCACCATGATTGTGGGGGCACGCACCAACTACGCTTTGGGGCGCGATTGGCCCGCCTTGCGTTTTATGGGCAACTGGCATGCTGGTCGCGGTTCGCCGGTGGCTGCCTATGTGGTGCAGTCGATTTTGAGTTTGGCGTTGGTTGGTTTGGGCGTTTGGCAAACTGATGGGTTTGAGGTGATGGTTGAATTTACGGCGCCGGTGTTTTGGGCCTTTTTGTTTTTAGTGGGTCTTTCGCTTTTTGTGATGCGAGTCAAAGATCCTCAGGCAGAGCGTCCCTTTAAGGTGCCGCTGTACCCTTTGACCCCCATCCTGTTTTGTTTGACTTGCGGCTATCTGACGTACTCAAGTGTGACCTACGCCATGAGCAAGGGTGCCGTCTATATTTCTTTACTCGTGATGGCGGTGGGCGTTGTGGCAATGCTGATCACATATTTTTCTAAAAAAAGCACCTAATCGCAAGTGCTGGTGTAAGAGTTGCTCAGCTCTCTTCTCTTATCCATGAGTGGGCTTGAGGCAGTAGGCGTGAGCAACGTAGTTTTATGCCTTTGAGATGAGTTCTTGGCGATCGGTCTGCAGGTTTTAGCGTGAGGTTCAATGCAAAAGGTGTTTGAGTGCGAGCTTGTCTTGACTTCAAAACAATTGTTGTCAGACCCACGCTTAAATACTTGGGTGGGTCAAACGCTAGAGCTTTGGCTGTTCGAGGGTGTGCAGGCACGCCAGGCCGTCGCGGCACAACTGCAGCAACGTGGCATTCGTGCTTGGGTGCGAAGCGCGTATAAACCGTTGCTTCACGCGTTTTTAGAAGAGATCGATATCACTGAGCTTGCCTCTGTCGTCATCGAATACCCGTGCCATGAAGCGGCTGATCCAAGACGTTTTTTACTTGAGGGCTATCCTCTAGAAGACGTTCTTCCCGATGTCGAGGTGTCATGGATTGCTGCGCAGAGCTTGACGCTGACCTCAACCTCAACCTCAACCTCAACCTCAACCTCAATTCACCCCCAGACCGAACAACTTGTTTACCAACTCACTTTGACAGACCGTAGCGGCTTGGCTCAAACGGTTTCAATTTTTGCACCGAATGTGCTTAAAACGGATCTGGCGCTTGGGCAACAATGTCTTTGCCCAACGGGTTACCTGCGGGTAAGCGACGCGCAGTCAGCGCAACCGATATTTGCCCAATCGCTTGAGACTGAATTTGAGCAAGCCTTTGCTTTGCTGATGGGTTGGGTAGTTGCTCAGCCTTGGGGATCGAACGAGCCTTACTTTGAACGACTCGTATTACGCGTTGAACTACCCGGCGCAGAAGTGGTTGATCATCAGGGTCGGTTGCTTTCAAGTACCTACGAGGCGCTACACGAAGATTTATATTTTTCGGTGCTTGAGTTTTTTCATCTGCGCTCAAACAGACCCGCGGGTGATCGCCGGTTACAGCCGGGCCAGATCGTGCCCGATATTCGCGTTGGGGTTGGGGCGGTCAAGCTAGGCGTCGAGCGCTACGCACTCGGTGCCGCGCTTTTACCTTTGCAACAGACCGCATCTCAAAGGGCGCAGCCAAGCGCCTTACAGGTTGCGCCTCAGACGCAACCAACCGGTAAACAAGACTTCAAACTTGACGCGTGTGATCAGCCGCTTTCGTCTGAATCCGTTCATGCTGTTCTGGCTTCGTTTGCTGGGGAAAGGTTTGAGGCGCAATCCCGCCAAGGTCGAGCCGTTTGCGGTATCTATCGTCAGGGTAGCTTGCCGGGTATCGTGTTGACGGGGGGGCAGCATGCAAATGAGGCTTCAGGCGTGGTCGGTGCACTCAGAGGGGCGCAATGGTTAGCCGCGCAGTCGCAGGCGCACTTCGCGCTCGTACCTCTTGAAAATCCCGATGGCTATGAGCTCTATGCGCAGTATCGTGCGATACATCCGCAGCATATGCATCACGCAGCACGCTACACCGGGCTAGGCGATGATCTCGAGTATCGCGAGTGCGCGCCCTGGTATGAAACCGACGCGCGCAGGCAGGCCGTGGTGCTCGCGCAAGCGCAGTTGCATCTCAGCTTGCACGGCTATCCAGCGCATGAGTGGACTCGGCCGCTTACTGGCTACGTACCTCGCGGGTTTACGCCGTGGAGTCTGCCGAAAGGTTTCTTTTTGATTGTGCGCTACCAGGCTGCTTACAAAGATCTTGCCTTGCAATGGCTTGAGGCGTTGTCTGAGTCAGTTTCTCGCCTACCTGGCTTAGCTGAATTTAATCGCATACAGCTGCAGCGTTACGCGTCGTACCTTGGTGCGGGTGGTTTTGAACTCAGACACGGCATTGCTTGCTGTCTTTCACAAAACGATCAACAGAATACTGGCGTCAAGCTCGTGACGGAGTTTCCGGACGAGAGCATCGTCGGCAACGACTTTGCCTTTGCACAGCAGGTGCAAACAGACACCGTTCGTTTGGCGTGCATACATTGGTGGCGTTTGCATGGCGCGGTCTCGTTCAGTACTGAAGCGCCAGCGTAGTCTTTGAGGTTTGGCTTATTGCCTGAGGTTTAGTTTAGTGAGTGAGGCCCAACACGGCCAGACTTTCGGCGTACACGACGGCGTTTTCGCATAAAAACACCACGATGTCGTCGGGATCCATATTTTCAAGCACTTGAACGACCTGCTCTGTGCTGTCGCCCAAGGCCTCAACCCCAGCGACGTGAACTTGCGCACCACTTTCAAAGACTGAAATCGGTACAAGTGCTTCGACTACGCTCATGTCGACAACCGAGATGACAATATAGGCCTGCACCTTCAAATCATCAGCCTGTACCTCAAGCAAAACGCCTCCTTTGATGGTCTCGAGGACTTTGCTGGTAATCATTAGATCCATTGACGGGTCCTTTATATCGTGAGTGAAGCGGTCGCGCGATCAGGCGGTTGTGCAGAAGTCAACACGCCTGTGAGGGCCGACCCCGCTCAAGCAGCTTTGGCTATTAAGACCTTTTCTTCAAGCGCTTCGAGCAGTGCAGAAAGCATTTGATTAAGTTCGGCGCACATCAAGGTAAAGTCGCCGTCAAATTGTTCGTTGGCGTCAACCGGCATATTGTGCTCTGACTGGTCGAGAATATCTTGTGCAACTACTCGTTTGATATCCAGATTTTCGGTTAACACAAACGAGACACGGTCGTTGAAGGTCAGGGCGAGCCGCATGCATTGCTTGCCGCCTGAAATATGTTTTTGAATGTCGTCACTATCTAAGGCATGTTTAACATAGCGCACCGCGGCCGCTTTATCGCCACCCGCGCGTAATTCAGCATCTTGATCAACTGAAAAATTTGCCGGACCATGCCCGCCAAGTAACCAGTCTGTCATGGCAGCAGCAGGGCTAATGGTCACCTGTACAGGCTCGACCGGAAATGGGTAAATCGCTTTGCCTAGCGCTGTGAGTATTTCTTCGGATTTTGAAGCAGAGGCGGTATCGATGACGAGCCAGTGATTGACCGGGTCGATCCAGACGCGCGTATCACGTGCAAGACTAAAAGCTCGGGGCAACAGGGTTTGGGTGACTTCTTCTTTTAGGTCGCGTAGCTGTTTACGGCCTGGTTTGAAGCCCTGTTGGTCTTCTAGTTCTTGGGCGCGTACCTTGGCGAACTGATTAATGACTGTTGCAGGTAATAATTTTTTTTCGGTGCGATACGCGCACAATACTTGACGTCCGACACCGTAGGCAAAACGAACGTCTTCTTCGCGCGGCGGAACCCAACCAATCGAGAGAGGGGCGGCGGCGCCAGCCGATACAAACTGTTCTTTTGCTAAAAGTGCGTCGAGTTGGGGCGCTGTCAAGGCGAAGGAGGGAGACAGGCGAAATAACTTAAGATTTTTAAACCACATGACGCATCCGCAAAAAAGAAATTGATTCTAGCCGATGCGTTGCGCGAATCGACAGTGGCGGTAGGTCAAGTTTGTCCGGTTAGGCCTTCAAAGGTGGTGTGAATCACCAGATCAACAATATCTTGATCAGAGAAGGCGCCACCCATCTTTAAGAAATCGGCCACCGGATCACACGAACGAGCATAGATTGTGTACAAAATCACTTCGCCCGGTAGCGAGGCAGAGAGCGAGCGCTCGGCTTGCGCCTGTTCAATCCATTCGCCGAGTTGTTCAGTCAGGGTACTCAGGCGTTCAATATAAGGCGTATGACCGAGCAAAGCTTGCTGAATGCTTGAACGTGTCGAGGGCAACAGAGGCATGGTGCCCCCAAGATGCGCAGTGACCGCCCAACGCACCACTGCCTTAAGTTTGTCGATTGATTTCTGGTGCTCGGGAAGCCCTTGGGCGAGAGCGATCGCATGCTCAAGCAGACGTGTCATTGAGGCGGCAGCGAGTTGCTCTTTGGACTGAAAGTGTTTGTATAAGCTCGCTTTTGCAATGCCGACGTCGGCCGCGACCTCATCCATGGTCATGAGGTCAAAGCCTTTTCGCGCAAGCAGTCGATTCACTGCATCAAGAATCGCGTTCTCACGAAATTGCATTTGCTGCTGCTTGAACGACAGTTTGACGGGAGCAGTTTCAATCATTCGATTTTTGAGTCAAAGCAAAATGTATCTATAGAGTCTAGTTTATTACTAATCGGTATTTTTTTCATACTTCATGGTATAACTTACGCTTGATGGTTTGCTTTCTTAGCTAAGTGAGGGGGATTATGCCCGTAAGCGCGACGTTTGAGGAGTTTTCTTCGGGGGTGACGCCTGAAGAACTACCAATGCACTTGCGTGAGCAAGCAGGCGTCGTTTGGTCTCTGTGTGGGCAAGGCCTTTTTAGCTGGAGCGTGTTCAAGTTTTACACGATCCGCTTACTCACCGCCAGTGGGCGTTTTGACTCGACCCAACCTTACCTCTTAGATCTCTCATACTTACGCAAATTATCAGCACAACAAATCGTCACAATCTCTTTGCAAGAGATTGAGCGACTGGTGCCTCCAACGGCTGAACAAAAGGCAAGCTGGCGCCAGGCGCTTGAGCTGATCGTGCCTGATGTTAGTCTGGGTGACCGATTATTTGGTTGGTTCAAGCCGGGCGAGGGCGTTCATTTTTTTTCTGCCAGTCGCACGCTGGGTGCGATTCCTGACGCCGAGTTTGCGCATGCCTTCGCGTCAATCTGGCTCGATCCACGTACGCAACGTCCGGCCTTGCGGCAAGCGTTGCTTGGCGCTCATGATGCTGAAAAATGACCCAAGACGTTAACGTATTCTCTTCGCGTAGCAATGGTAGTGCGCCTCTGGCGGGTTACGTCACGGGGCCCCCTCCCGGAAGCCGTGTTGCTGTAGTGGGAGCAGGGATTGCGGGGCTATCGGCCGCGTGGCTCTTGGCGGACAAGTATCGCGTCACGCTCTTTGAAGCAGCAAATTATTTTGGCGGACACTCTAATACGGTGGACGTGACGCTTG
>Ga0114958_10002229_pt1 | contig 14634 bp, 11 predicted proteins | sample C_130208_EF_Meta_FD_89577 | JGI IMG/M metagenome (GOLD analysis project Ga0114958, IMG submission 89577) | Freshwater microbial communities from Lake Croche, Canada to study carbon cycling - C_130208_EF_MetaG | ecosystem: Environmental > Aquatic > Freshwater > Lake | place: Lake Croche, Canada... | reverse complement strand
TTGTATTCGTTAATATTGAGGCTGCCGATGCTTTCAAGTAGTTGTTGTTCTCTTACTTTATTTTCATTGCCAAAATAAACCGCTTTAGCAAAAGGGTTTAGAGCCGATACTATTAACATATTCGCCCACATAGGTATAATGGCATCAGCAGAACAAATAATACCCACCACTTTGTCTTGATAAATAGTCCAGTCGGTTGTAAGAAGTGCTGCTCGAAATTCTTTTTCTTTTAATATTAGCTCCATAAATAAATAGGGCTTTATATCAAACACAATAATTTCGTTACTTGGAAGTAAACTTGCAAGGTCAATGGATAGTATTCCACTTTCCGCCACCTTATTGTTAAACAATTCGGCCATAGAAATTATTAAGTTCTAGTAAAGCTTAGACCTATTGTCTTCTATCTTTGCTACTTTTTTAAAGGAGCTTGCTGATCTAAACATTAAACCTCTTGTTCTTTCTAATAATTCATCTTTAAAGAAACTAGGATCTTGGTCTGCTTGTTTAGCAGCAATGCCATTTACACTTATAGAATATACTCCAGAATTAGCAGCAATAGGTTCACTAACTTTATTAATTAAAGCTTTATTAAAAGCAGCACCCACTAATTTTGGCTCATTACCAAGTCCTGTAATCATTGCGAAACTAAAACGAATACTATCCGCTCTTTGAATAATAGCATTTGCGTCAGCTGCTATTGCTTCAAGCGTTTTTCCTTTTATAGTCGCTTTTATTTTTTCTGCTTTCTTTTTATCTCTAATAATACCTTCCACTTGAGGTCTTGCTGCCCTAACACTAGCTAAACCTTGTTTTTCTTCTGATGTAATTACGGCCACAACATAATTATCACCCAACTCAAATGTCTCAGAGACATCATTCACCTCTTTCTCATATACCCATCTTACAATATTTCTTGCCGTGCCAATACCTTGAATATCAAAATCGTTTACTTTGATGCCCGCTGCAGGAATAGCTTGTTTGCCCATTTTAACAACTGAAGCATTAAAAGATTTAATGTCCTTAGATCCGGAAGCAAATTGGGCTGCTGCTGTAGAGGCAGCATTAATGGTTTCATTACCTGGTAATACAATCTTAGATAAATAGGCAATTTTATATGCTGGTCCTTTCGCTGTTTGTTTTAAAATTTCCATATAGTGATAGCCAAAATCTGTTTTTACAACAGATTTAGTACCTACTGGATTATCAAATGAGAAATCATTAAACGAAGGAACCATCTTTGCTTGTGGGAACATTTCATACTTTCCACCCGTTGCTTTACTTCCTGCGTCATCAGAATATTTCAAAACCATTTCTTCAAAAGAAGCGCCACCTCTAATGGCCATACTAATACTATCCGCTAATTTTTTTGCTGTACTGTCGGCTCTAACTTGTTGACCATTTTGAGGATTCACGGTTGCGATTAAAATATGTCTAACGCTTGCACTATCCGGCCATTGTTTTACCCCCAATACCTTAGCAATCGTGAAATTTCTTCCATCAACATAAGGACCATAAACACCTCCTATACCTGCATTTAATACTGAATCTTTTTGGGGAATTTGTAAGGCCTTTTTACTGATGTAACTATCGTAATAGGGAATCTCTGAACCCACCTTGTTTAAAAATTTTGCAGTTTCATTGCTATTTTTAAATTCTTGTTTATAAGATTCAATTTCATTTCTTGCAGTAATAGAGTCTGCATAGGCGGGTGCGGCACTAAAAGATACAAAAGAAATAGATCTACTTGTTTCTTCTACTTGGTAAGAAGCAGCATTTTCTTTTAAATAAGTAGCAACATCATCATCGTTCACTTTTATAGTGCTGTCAATGATAGTTGTATAAGGAATACCAACAAAAGAGATGCTAGTAATTGCGCTCGCTTCTGCGTATTGTTTTTCATTTAGCCATTTTGGTATTTGAACTCCTTTAACTACCATCACCTGATATTTATTTCTAAGTCTGTTTTCAATAGCAGGCTCTATATATATCTTTTCAATTTGTTTTATTTGTTCAACGTTTTTACTCTTTTTAATTTGTGCCACCGCTTGCTTTGCTTCGTTTATCTTAAACTCCCCTGTATTATTATCTGTAAATTCTTGTTTAAAGGGTGATTCGTTACCAAACAAAACGTCGGACAATTCTTTATTGCCAACAGAAAGGCCTAATTTATTTTCTTCCCCTTTTAATAAAAGGCGGTCAACTTCTTGATTCCACAAGTATCCAATTAATTGTTCTCTTTTAACGCCTTGTGAAGCATAATTTTGTAATTGTAAGTCTAATTTTTCTTCGAATTCTAATTTATTAATGACAAGTCCGTTTACTTTTCCAAGTGTAGAAATATCATTAGCACCTCTTTTTCTACCTACACCATCTTGTAAGATGAAGGCAATTAGCGCAATGGCAATAATACTGAAGATGATCCAAGTACCTCGTTCTCTAATGTTCTGAATAATTGACATATGTATATAATTATAGGAGGGCAAAAATAATGTTTTCTAACAAGTAAATTGTAGTATAGATCTAGTTTTTAAGTTTAATTTGGTTAAAATTTGGGATAAAAAACTAACATTGGTCCAGTGGATAATTTAATTTTTCGTGGATATCTGTTGTTTTAGGGTGAATAAACCTTGACAAACAAAGAACAACTTTCTAATTGATCAATAGAAAAAACTGTTTGATAGAAAAAAATAGTTATTTATACCCGTTAATTAACAGTGAATAAACTGTGAGTTGAATGTTTTAATGATAAACTATATTGAGCTTTTATTTTATAATACTACTTACAATTCTTACTGTTACTACGTTTTAGACTCATTCAAAATAATATATTAGGAATTTATAGTAAGTGTATAAATAAGATATTAAGATATACACAGGTGTAATAGTATTAGTTTATTTATATAAATGTATTAATACTTAATACTACAATAGAAATGCACATATCCTTTTTTATAGGATTATTTAAAATAAACTACTTTTATAAAGAACAATAAAACCAGGAACATTTGAATATTAAAGAATCAAAACATGCTTTTTATACCCCTATTTTAACACAAATAAATACTTTAAAAAGAAATAAAAAAAAATACTAAATTTATTACTAAATAAAAATGTATTGATAATCAATAAATTAAATCTTAAAATGTAAGAATAAATATAAAAACTAATCTAATTAGTAAAAAAATACTAAAAATTTTAGTTTATTAACATTTTATCCATACCTTCACTTAAATATTTAAAGAAAAACATAAAACGACTAACCATGAGTAACCCAAATGTAGAAAAACTAAAAGCCTTAAAATTAACCATTGATAAAATAGACAAAGATTATGGTAAGGGCAGTGTAATGATGATGAATGAAAGAAGTCAAGAACCACAAGAAGTAATTTCTACAGGTTCCATTGGTTTGGATACAGCATTAGGAATTGGTGGTTTACCAAAAGGAAGAATTGTTGAAATATATGGGCCAGAATCATCTGGAAAAACAACGGTAGCAATTCATGTTATTGCAGAAGCTCAAAAAAAAGGAGGAATGTGCGCCATTATCGATGCAGAACATGCTTTTGATAGTGCCTATGCGAAAAAATTAGGAGTGGACGTTGATAATTTATTAGTCTCTCAACCTGACTATGGAGAGCAAGCATTAGAAATTGCCGATCGTTTAATTTTATCAGGCGCTATTGATGTACTTGTTATAGACTCCGTTGCAGCGCTAGTTCCAAAGAGTGAATTAGAAGGTGAAATGGGCGATAGTAAAATGGGATTACATGCAAGATTAATGTCCCAGGCATTAAGAAAATTAACAGCCACTATTAATAAAACAAATACAATTTGCATTTTTATTAATCAATTAAGAGAAAAAATAGGAATTGTGTTTGGTAATCCAGAGACCACCACTGGAGGAAATGCTTTAAAATTTTATGCTTCTGTAAGATTAGATATTAGAAGAATGGCACAGATTAAAGATGGCGATGAAGCAATAGGAAATAGAGTAAAAGTAAAAGTGGTAAAAAATAAAGTAGCCCCACCATTTAGAGCAGCAGAGTTTGAAATAATTTTTGGGGAAGGAATAAGCAAAATAGGAGAAATAATAGATATGGGTGTTGAATTAGAAATTATCCAAAAAAGTGGAAGCTGGTTTAGTTATGATAGTAATAAACTAGGACAAGGACGCGATTCGGTAAAAACCATTTTACATGATAATCCAGAAATGGCTAATGAAATTGAAGCAAAAATTAGAGCTAAAATTGCTTTAAAGGCAGAAGAAGCAGCCAAATAAAGATATTGAAAGAAAGATTTTGAAACGTTTTGGTTTTTTAGGGTTAGTTAGTATAAACCGCATCAACTATGGTGCGGTTTTTTTATATTTATACCAAAAAGAGTGATAAACATTTTAAAACTTTTTATTAGGGCTGGGCTTTGGCTTTTTTGCGCTGAAATTAATACGAAGAATAAATATTTATTAAACACCAAGGGGCCATTATTAATAATTGCCAACCACCCCAATTCATTTTTAGATGCCCTTATTATTGGTACGAGGTATAAAAGAAGAATTCATTTTTTAGCAAGGGGGGATGTTTTTGTTAAAAAACACTACCGATTTTTATTAAAGCTTTTAAATATGATCCCAGTGTATAGATTAAGAGAGGGAAAGGAGTTCTTACACCTGAATGAATATGCTTTTGTAGAATCGGCAAGGCTATTAAAAGAAAACGAAGCTGTTTTGATATTTATAGAAGGAACCTGTTTGAATACAAATACACTCCAACCTTTTAAAAAAGGAACTGCTAGAATTTTACAAGCCTGTCATGTTGAAAATATTTTTCCACAAATTCATTTAGCGGGTATTGCTTATAATAATTTCAAAGGAATAGGAAAAAGAGTAAATCTTTGCTTAGACGCCCATATTCAAAGTACAGCTATACTCAACCCAAAAGATAGGGTTGAGTTTAATAATGCTATTTTTGAAAAACTTTCAACCCTAATTATTCCAACAACCCATTCGCTCGCTATTAAGAGAAACGCACTTTATTATTTCAATCTCCCTTTTTATTTATGGGTTTATGGTTTAGTAGATAAAAAAACAAAAGGCACTGTTTTTTTTGACTCCGTTTTATTTGGTGTGTTATTTTTCTTATATCCGATATATCTTCTTTTCATTATTACGTTTTTACATTTTATTAGTATACCACAACCAATAATTTTTGGTACCTTGGGCTTATTGTTTTTATTAAGAAATCAAACCATGTCCTTAAGCTAAGTTTAAATAAAAATGTATGCCTAATAATAATATTAGAAAGCTGGAAAAAAGAAAAAGAATTGCACTTATTGCGCATGATAATAAAAAGAAAGACCTTATTGAGTGGGCAGTATATAATAAATTGGCACTTTCTAAACATAGTCTTATTGCCACAGGTACCACAGGAAAGTTAGTGGAAGAGGCCTTGGATCAACCTGTCAAAAAATTATTAAGCGGACCACTTGGCGGAGACCAACAAATAGGAGCCATGATTGCCACAGGAGATATTGATGTTATTTTTTTCTTTTTTGATCCTATGGAAGCTCAACCCCACGATAGCGACGTAAAAGCCTTATTAAGACTAGCTGTGGCCTGGAACCTGCCTATGGCTTGTGATAGAACCACCGCTGATTTTTTAATGACCTCTCGCTTTATGCAAGAAGTTTATGAATACAAGCTTCCCGATTATACTCATTATTTAAAAAGAAACATTTAATTTATTAATATTAATCTATGAAAAACACATTTTTAAAAAATAATCTAAAAAAAATTTGCCTTTGTTCTTTAGTATTATTTATGCTGAGTAAAAATACATTTGCTCAAAACACAATACTTGGTTTTAAAACGGCAGATAAACAAAACAAAATTGAAAAAGATTTTGACGCACAATTAAATGCGGCAAGAGTTGGACAAAACATTAAACTACTATCTTCTGTTCCACACCACGTGGGCTCAGTAGGCGGAAAATTTGTATCTGATCAAATTGTAAAAATATTTAAAGAGGCGGGCTGGGATACTAAAACAGAAATTTATCAATTAATGTTTCCAATGCCACTAACTCGTGTGCTAGAAATGTCGGGCGCCACGAATTATAAAGCCAAGCTAAAAGAAACAGCGCTTAAAGAAGATGCTACCTCTAATCAAGCCGATCAGCTTCCTACATATAACTGTTGGAGTGCCGATGGCGATGTTACTGCCAATTTAGTTTTTGTCAACTATGGTTTACCCGAAGATTATGAAACACTAGCCAAATATGGCATTGATGTAAAAGGAAAAATTGTGATTGCAAAATACGGTCGTAGTTGGAGAGGCATTAAACCAAAAGTAGCACAAGAACATGGTGCGATTGGTTGTTTAATTTATTCCGATCCTATAGATGATGGTTATGGCGCTGGAGATGAATACCCTATTGGTTCTTTTAAAAACGATCAAACAGTTCAAAGAGGCTCTATCATGGATATGGTTATTTATCCAGGAGATCCTACCACACCCAATATTGCTTCCACCGCAACAGCACCAAGAGTAAACCATAACGATGCCGTGAACTTATTAAAAATCCCAGTACTTCCTATTAGTTATGGTGATGCAGCTCCTTTATTAAAAGATATGGCAGGTCCTGTTGCTCCAAGAAATTGGGGAGGCGGACTTCCTTTTACTTACCATATTGGGCCAAGCAAATCAACAGTGCATTTAAAATTAGCCTTCGATTGGAAATTAAGACCGGGTATTAATGTTATTGCTACTATTAAGGGATCTGAATTTCCAGATCAGTGGATTATTAGAGGCAATCACCACGACGGCTGGGTAAATGGTGCGGCAGATCCAATAAGTGGTATGGCAGCAGAATTAGAAGAGGCCATTGCTATTGGTGGGTTATTAAAACAAGGTTGGAGACCTAAAAGAACCTTAGTGTATTGCGCTTGGGATGCTGAAGAACCAGGATTAATGGGTTCTACAGAATGGGTGGAAGACCATGCGGCAGAATTACAAGCCAAAGCGGTTGCCTATATAAATTCAGATGGAAATGAAAGAGGCTTTTTAGGTGCAGAGGGCTCGCATGCATTCTCTCCCTTAATTACTGAAATTAGTAAAACGGTAATGGACCCACAAACAGGAGTTACAGTTTTTGAACGATCAAAAGCAGCAAGAGCAACTAGTGCAACAGGTACAGATGCAAAAAAAGCAGCCTATGGATCTACTAGCTATCCATTAGGGGCAATGGGATCAGGCTCTGATTATTCTTCTTTCATCCAACACCTTGGTATTCCTTCATTAAATATTGGATATGGTGGAGAAGGAGAAGGTGGAGAGTATCATTCTATATATGATTCCTATGATATGTATCGTCGTTTTAAAGACCCTACATTTATTTATGGAGTAACACTTGCACAAACAGCAGGAAGAGTGGCACTAAGACTGGCTGATGCAGACGCATTACCCTTTGATTATACAGTGCTTCACACAACTATTAAAGGATACATAAATGAATTAATAAATAATGTAGATCAATTAAGAGAGAAGACGCTTATTGAAAATGAATTAGTTAATAAAAAAGCCTATGTATATGCAGCAGATCCTAAAGAAGGCTTAACGATACCCACCGTTTTACCTGAAGTTCCATACATCGATTTTTCTGCAATTTTAAATGCGCTTTCCAAATTAGAAAAAGCTGCAGCACATGTGGAAGCCAAAAAAGCAAGTGCAAATGCAGCAGAGCTAGCGGTTTTAAACTCAAAAATTTATACAGCAGAACAAAAATTATTATCTGAAACGGGCCTTCCTCGCAGACCTTGGTTTAAACATACTATTTATGCACCCGGGTTTTATACTGGTTATGGTGTAAAAACAGTTCCTGGTGTAAGAGAAGCTATCGAACAAAAAAATTGGCCAGAAACTAAAGAACAAATAATAGAAACTGCAAAGGCTATTGAAAAACTTTCTATGTTTTTAGATGCTCTATAGCATGTAAATTTGCAAATGCCTTTTCAATTAGAATCCTCCTATATCCCGTCGGGCGATCAGCCTTTAGCCATTCAAGCTCTCACCGACGGGGTTTTGGAAGGTGAAAGGTATCATACGCTTTTGGGCGTAACGGGAAGTGGTAAAACATTTACCATCGCCAATCTTATACAAAACTTACAAAGGCCCACACTTGTTTTAACGCATAATAAAACTTTAGTGGCACAACTCTATGGAGAGTTCAAACAATTCTTTCCAAACAATGCGGTGGGATATTTTGTTTCTTATTACGATTATTATCAACCCGAAGCCTACTTACCCACTTCTGGTGTTTACATTGAAAAAGATTTAAGCATCAATGAAGAGCTTGATAAATTAAGACTACAAGCCACCGCACAATTATTAAGTGGACGTAGAGATATAATTATTGTAGCCAGTGTGAGTTGTATTTACGGTATGGGTAATCCTACTGAATATGAAAAAGGAATTATAAGAATCAATGCTGGTATGGTTTTGCCGAGACAAGCTTTTTTACACGCCTTGGTAAACAGTTTATACCACCGAACGGTGACTGAATTTGATAGAGGTTCTTTTCGTGTCAATGGAGATACCGTTGACATTCGACTACCTTATGTCGACTATGGATACCGCATTACATTTTTTGGAGATGAAATAGAATCTATTGAAAGTATAGAAGTAGAAAGTGGAAAAAGAATAGAGACGATGGAAAACGCGGCCATCTTTCCTGCAAATTTATATTTAGCCCCTAAGGATTTAGTACAAGAAATCATTTATGAAATTCAAGATGAAATGCGCGCACAAGTGGAGTATTTTAAAAATACAGGTAAACACCTTGAAGCACAAAGAATTAAAGAGCGCGTTGAATATGATATTGAAATGATTAGAGAGCTGGGTTATTGCACAGGTATTGAAAACTATTCACGCTTTTTTGATAGAAGAAAGCCCGGCACAAGACCCTTTTGTTTATTAGATTATTTCCCCAAGGACTTTTTATGTGTAGTAGATGAAAGCCATGTAACCATTCCACAAATTTCTGGCATGTATGGTGGAGATAGAAGTAGAAAAATGAATTTAGTGGAATATGGTTTTAGACTACCAAGTGCTATTGATAATAGACCGCTGAATTTTAATGAGTTTGAAAATATGGTGGGGCAGTCCATATTTGTTAGCGCCACACCGGGAGAATATGAATTAGAAAAAACAGGCGGTTTAATTATTGAGCAAGTAGTAAGACCCACGGGTTTATTGGATCCACCCATAGAAGTGCGCCCAACTAAAAATCAAATTGACGACTTGTTAGAAGAAATTGCGATGCAGGTAGAAAAGGGTGACCGCGTTTTAGTCACTACACTTACTAAAAAAATGGCGGAAGAAATGGACCGTTATTTAAGTCGTATTCAAATTAAATCAAAATATATACATAGCGATATAGATGCCCTTGAAAGAGTAGAAATTTTAAGAGAATTAAGATTGGGCGTGATTGATGTACTAGTGGGTGTGAACTTATTAAGAGAAGGCTTAGATTTACCCGAGGTTTCATTAGTTGTCGTATTAGATGCCGATAAAGAAGGCTTTTTAAGAAATGAAAAGTCATTAACACAAACAGCAGGAAGAGCCGCTAGAAATGTAAATGGTCGTGTTATATTTTATGCCGATCAAATTACTAAGAGTATGCGCCGTACCATGGATGAAACCGAAAGAAGAAGGGCCAAACAAATAAAATACAATGCAGATAATAATATCACCCCCACCACTATTATTAAAAGTATTGAACAGGTAATGGCGCAAAGCGCGGTATTAGATATAAAAGGCTTTACGCTAAATAATATAAATATTAAAACCAGCGACGATCTTGAAATGGTAACAAATGCTTCTGATGAATTCAAAACCATACCACAAATAGAAAAAGGTATTACGCAAACTAAAAAGCAAATGGATAAATTTGCCAAGGCCCTTGATTTTATGGAAGCAGCTAGGTTAAGAGATGAAATGTTTAGATTAGAAGCACAGTTAGAGAAAATGAAGAACACTTAATCTTCATACTAAAAAACTAGCTAAACCTAAGAATACCTAATAAAATAATTATACCAATAGTATTTGAATTAATTTTATACCCATGTCCTCTGTTTTAGAATCTATATATAATGGCTTATTGCAAACAACTTGGATAGAAGCCATCGCGGTTATATCTGGTATTGTTTCTGTTTGGTATAGTAGAAAAGAAAACATTTTAGTTTTTCCTACGGGCTTATTGAATACAACCTTTTATATTTATTTAAGTTTAAAAGGACATTTACTTGGAGAGGCTAGTGTGAATTTGTATTATACCATTATGAGTTTGTATGGATGGTATTTATGGACAAGAAAAAATAAAACGAATCAAACGCTTATTTTACAAATAACCAATAGCCATACTAAAGAAAGAATACAGCAGTTTTTATTTTTCGCAGGCGTATATACCCTTATATATTTTGCCTTGGTTTATTTAAAAAAATCTTTTGCGCCCGAAGCCATTCCATGGGCAGATGCACTTGCGAGTGCCTCAGCCTATACCGCTATGTGGTTAATGGCCAAGAAAAAAGTGGAGAGTTGGTTTTGGTGGGTGGTCACCAATATCGCATCTATACCTTTATATTTTATAAAGGGTTATGCATTTACGAGTGTTCAATTTATAGTATTATTAATTTTAGCCATAGCAGGATGGATAGAGTGGAGTAGAAAAGCAAATGATGCTAAAAACGTTAATCAATCTAAAATTGTTAACTAGCATAAAAAAACTAAATGGGTAAAGAAAAAATGGCTACCAATACCATGCTGCAAAAAATAGTGGTGCTAGGCCCAGAATCCACGGGTAAATCAACACTATGTGAGGCGTTGGCAAAACACTATGGAGTAGTGGATTGTAAAGAATATGCTAGACAATATTTAAATGAAAATGGTACAAAATATAATTTCGAAGATTTATTAACAATAGCCAAGGGGCAATTAACATTAGAACAGAAAGCAATAGATAAAGCGGAGCAGCTATTAATAGAAACATCAAAAAACAAGATAGTTATTGACACCAATATGTATGTTATGAAGGTTTGGTGTGAATATGTTTTTAATAATTGCCACACATATATTTTAGATGAAATCAACAATAGAAACTATGATCTCTATCTTTTATGTGATATCGACCTGCCTTGGTCTGCAGATGAAATGCGTGAATACCCGGATGAAAAACCAAGACAAGAATTATTTGCAATTTATAAAGATATTTTAATCAATCAAAATACACCTTGGGGTATTGTAAGTGGTGCGGGCGATGAGAGAACTCAAAATGCCATTAAATTAATTAATAAAGTTTTGGGGTAATGTATACTAGAACAGATTTATTATAAATACCTATTCTTGTTGAAAGAATAATACTTCTATCATTCATTATAATAGAACTTTTACTTTTTCAACAAGGCAGCCACATCTTCATCTGTTTCAATATTATTCATCTCTCTTAGAATTTGTGGATACCGCCATGAAACCCTTCTAGTCATGGGACGGGCTGTGAATTTTTTAGGATTGGGAAAACCAGCAACAATCATGGCTGCTTCAGCCCTTGTTAAATTTTTAGCAGACTTATTGAAATAATGTTGAGCTGCCGCTTCCACCCCAAAACAACCAGGTCCGGTTTCAATAACATTTAAATACACTTCTAAAATTCTTTGTTTACCCCAAATGAGTTCTATTAAAAACGTAAAATAAACTTCTGGAATTTTTCTAATGTATTTATCATAACGGCCACCCTGCCATAAAAAAACATTTTTAGCAACCTGTTGCGAAATAGTACTAGCACCACCACCTAGTGGTATTTTTGATTTTTTATTTTTCTTTTTGGGATGTAAGCTTTTTTCAATGGCGTCCCAATCAAAACCCATATGATCTGTAAAGGCCTGGTCCTCGCTCGCCATAGCGGCTAGCTTAATATTGTAGGACATATTATCCCAACTAACATAATCTCTTTTTAAACCCAAACCAAAAGCATTGGTGATTTGTGTAATGGTAATAGGCGGCTCTAAAAATTTAGTAATAAGTACATAGGCTAATGAACTTAAAAATAGATAAAGAAAAAAGCGACGAATATTTTTTAGCACAAATAAAATTTATAAAATTTCTACGCTAAAACGTTTTCCAATAGGGCGGTAATCGGGATTAGATTTTTTGACCAGCACGCCAGCAAACCAAGTTATTAAGCCTCCAGCCAATTTTGATATATTCTTTGTTTGAAAAATTTTATCATTATTTATAACTGAATTGGTAATATTTAAACCTATGTAACCAATACCCCCTGCTTTCAAAAAAGTACCATTCGTGAATACACTTCTAAAATGGCCTCTATCTTTTGCAAAAGCCTTTATTTCGTTAATGTGCAAAACAAGTCTTCCTAATTTTAATGTATCCTGCCCGTAAGTGCCGAACATGGTAAGAGTTCCCTGTAAGGCGAATTGATTAATTTGAATAGAATCGTTTTTAATCCAATCGATATAGCCGGTAAGCCATTGCGCATTACTAAATTCAAAGTTGATGTAATTGCCTTCTGTAAAGGATCTTATGACAACACCTCTATCTTTCAATAACAATAGTTTACCTCCTTGAGCACTTAAGTTTGTATGAAATATAGAAACTAGCGAAACCAGTAGATAAAATTTTAAAAGAGGTGTTTTTTTCACAATAGCAATTTACGATTTTATATTTAATTAAGAATAAGGCATATAATGAATAATACCTTATGATTATTGACTAATAATGTAAGGCACCATAAAACAAAGCGGCACTAAATAATAAAATAATAATCCCAGAGATTCTATTAATGATAATCATGTTTTGAAGGGTAAGCTTAGAACGAAGTTTACCCGCTACAGATACTTTTAATAAATCGGTAAATAGAACAAATAATAAACAAGTACCAAAAACAATTATTCTATACACAATAGGATTATTGGTTTCAGAAGCAGTTGCCGTAATGGCGGCAGTCCACGCAAACCAAAATAAAAAAACACTGGGGTTTAGTGTATTCATAAAAAACCCAGCAATGAATATTTTAAGCAAATCTGTTTTACTCAATATTTTTTCTTTATCTATTTCACCTTCTTTAAAAACAATTTTTTTAAAAAACAAGGTATACAGACTAAGTACTAATAAAAACCCAGCCCCCAACATGGCAATAAGTGCTTTATGTGATAGGGCCATTACAAAAAACGAGGTAAAAAAATTGCAAATAAATAATAAAATAATATCACTAATAGAAACACCTGCTACAAAAACATAACCCGCTTTGAGACCATTGGTTAAACTTTGTTTTAAAATGGCAAAAATAACAGGACCAATAGAAATACTTAAAATAAGTCCAAGTAACAAACCTTTTAATATGGGTTCCTGCATCACTTAGTAATAAAATTTTTCCAATCGTTTAATAAATCGCCTTTAATAACTCTTGGAAACTTGTGCTGGCCGCCCACCTTGCCTTTGCTGCTCATAAAATCCATAAATACACTTTCTTTTAAAACAGTTATAAAAACTTTCTTTAAAGCACTCTTTCTTTCAACGGCATAATCATCATTCAATTCAATTAATTTTTCATCAATTTTTTTGATGAGTAAATCGCTGTCTACTTCTTGGTTGCAGGCAACATACCAATGATGTGCAAATAAACTTTCAAAAGGCACACCTGTTACACCAAATTCAGGAATAGATATATTCATTTCCTCACTTACAAGTTGAATAGCTTTATTCATATTATCTACACTAAGGTGTTCGCCCACTAAACTTAAAAAATGTTTTGTTCTACCCGTAATAATAATTTCAGCATTCACTTTATCAATAAAGCGAATAGTATCTCCAATTAAATAACGCCAAGCCCCAGCAGCAGTACTAATTAAAATCGCATAGTCTTTATTTTCTTCTACTTCGTGTATTAATAATGCTTGAGGGTTTTCAACCATTTCACCATTATCGTCAAAGTTATTTTCATCAAAAGGAACAAATTCAAAAAAGATATGTTGGTTAAAGGATAAACGCATACCCACTTTGTCTTGTTTATCCTGCCATGCTAAAAAACCTTCACTTGCCAAATAGGTTTCAACATAAGTGATTGGTTTTCCCAATAATTTTTCAAAACCATGTTTATAAGGTTCAAAGCTTACACCACCATGCGCAAAAAAACCAAGATTGGGCCAAATTTCATGAATATTATTAAGCTTATATTTTTCAATGACCATTTCAAGACACATTTGTATCCAAGCTGGCACCCCCACAATAAATCCTATATCCCAATCGGGTGCTTTTTCAACAATTTTTTTCAATTTTTTATTCCAGTCTCTTTCTTTAGCAATTTTTTTACCGGGTTTGTAAAAAGGTTGAAACCAAAAAGGATTTTTTTTCGCAGTAATGCCACTTAGATCACCTGCATAATAACCGGCTTCTTTTTGCAAGTCGGTACTTCCACCTAAAGCAAGCCAACCCTTGCCAATGGACCCAAAACTTACATCACTATACTTAAACAAACTTATAAGTTGTTTAATCATAATAATTTTATTGCCCCTTAATAAATCGTTGGTAATGGGAATATATTTACTTGCTGACTCACTCGTACCACTACT
>Ga0114958_10002228_pt1 | contig 14635 bp, 12 predicted proteins | sample C_130208_EF_Meta_FD_89577 | JGI IMG/M metagenome (GOLD analysis project Ga0114958, IMG submission 89577) | Freshwater microbial communities from Lake Croche, Canada to study carbon cycling - C_130208_EF_MetaG | ecosystem: Environmental > Aquatic > Freshwater > Lake | place: Lake Croche, Canada... | reverse complement strand
TTGTTGGCTACTCAGGGACCATGATGACTGGGTATCACAATCTGCCTGAAAAAACAGCTGAAGCGGAATGGTTTGACTCTCAAGGCCTTCGATTTATTCGAAGTGGTGATGTGGGTCGCGTCGACGAGGAAGGTTTTTTAACACTGTTGGATCGCAAAAAAGACATGATTATTTCGGGCGGGTTCAACGTCTACCCGAGTGACCTTGAGACTTTGATTCTGCAGCACCCAGACGTATCGGAGGTGGCAGTGGTGGGCGTGACTTCAGAGCGTTGGGGTGAGACACCTGTGGCTTTTGTAGTCCGACGTCCACAAGCCACAGTCTCTAAAGAAGATTTACAGATCTGGGCCAACCAGCGGCTGAACAAAGCGCAACGGATATCCATGATTGAATGGGTCGACCACATGCCTAGAAATGACATTGGAAAGGTGCTCAAACGAAGTCTCAGGGCCTCTTGGCTGGCAGCAGGCAAAGTGAATTAGTGCTTTAGCAGCATCAGAACACTGCGTCAAATATCCTCCATCAACCGGGTAGCAGACACCAGCCACAAAAGTCGACCGCAAGCAGCATAACCAAGCGGGCAGTCTAGCAATCTCGTTAGGATGCGGACATAAAATCTTTGGCCGATCACGATCTAATCACTAAAGCCATTAAGAACGTACTACTGATCAGACATGCTATTCCGCACGAAGGCCATCCGTTTCATCCCGGGGACCCGCCGCTTCATCCAGGTGGCATTAAGCATGCAAATCGCTTGGCGCGACGGCTACAGCATGAAGGAGTAGACCAGATTTTCAGCAGCCCACAGCGACGCGCGATAAAAACGGTCCAACCTTTGACGCGCCTTCTGAGCGTGAGTCGCAACGATTTTAGAAGGCTTGGCCGAGGTAAATTACGGAACAGACTGGTACCGCTTCGCAGAAAGCATTCTTTTTTAATATATAAGTGTGCAATTTTTAATAAGTAAAACCCAGCTTTTGTACTCGCAATTGAAGCATGGCATAAACATCGTCCAAGGTTGGCGTATCAAAGTGGGCTAACGTCTTCAATGCGGTAATGGCGTCTAAAAGTACACGAAGTTCCAAGGGTCGGCCGCGTTCAACGTCTTGCAACATGGACATTTTGTGGTGACCTGCGCGACGGGCGGCCGAAATGCGCTCGTGAATGGAGACAGGCATCTGTTGAACACCTAAAGCCAAGGCCATCGCATCGACTTCACCCATCATTCGCTGGATTATGGCAACCACCTCAGGCCTCTCACACATTTCACTCAAGGTACACGTCGTTAAAACGGCGATTGGGTTCCAGCACAGACTGCTGCTCATTTTGGCCCAAATCCAGGCCCGAATATCAGACACTAAAGGTGCATCCAAACCCGCCGCCTTAAAAACTTCAGCTGCCCGTGTGATGCGAGGGCTGTTACTGCCATCGGGCTCACCTATAGGAAATCGAGAAAGACTACCGTCATGGTGAATGACACCTGGCTCCGTGACCTCGGTTGCGACCCAATACACACAGCCTAATACGCGCGCAGGGTCTAGTGCAGCCCACTGCTTTCCTTGAGGGTCGATGAGTTCAAGACGCTGATTGGACAGATGACCTTTCAAGCCATGGAAATACCAATAAGGAATACCTGTTGTCGGGGGCATTACAGCTGTATCGGCCCCAAGCAAGTGGGAAATCTCATTCAAAGCAGGTGTCACCTGATGGGACTTGAGTGCAATAATGACCAAGTCTTGCGGGCCGAGGTCAGCGGCTCGGTCAGTGGAATTCACGCGCACCCGACGCTCACCCTGAGGTAGCTGCAACCGCAAGCCCTCACGCTGTATCGCCTCAAGCTGAGCGCCGCGAGCCACAACGCTCAACTCCACACCAGCAACATTTCCCAAATGTGCAGCAAGATAACCGCCAATCGCCCCTGCGCCAAATATGCAAATTTTCATCACGATCCCTTTATGTCAGTTTTGCAACACCCCGGTCAAGAACAAGTACATCCCGCTCCAGCGCACGCGCTCTGAAACGAATATGGTCATCCTGCTCAAACAACTCAATTCTGATGGTGTCTCCGGGAAAGGCAGGCTGAATAAAGCGCACTGACAGGGACGTCAAACGGTGTGACTGATTTGGCAAAAAACGCTTGAGAATCGCGCGGCAAGCCAGCCCCATCGTATTCAAACCATGTGAAATGGGCCTGTCAAACCCCGCTTCACGTGCCACTCTTGGTTCAGCGTGAATAGGCATCCAGTCGCGACTTGCAAGACGATACAACAAGGCGGACTGCGGCAAAGTTGAAAAATCAATGTGACCAGTGAATACGGCTTGAGATGAAATGGGTGCACAAATTTCAGGCGGGGTTCCGTAATTTCCGCAACCCCCGTCAGCGCGCAAAAACTGCAAAGACCGCAGTGTTGCCAAAGATGTGCCGGTCGTCACTTCCGTGAGTTGGTGCTTGAAATGTAAGATTGCACCACGCAGCGCTCCTTTGTCTTCAACAGCTTGTAAGGTGTGTTCAGCACGCACAGTGGCTTGAACTGGCAGGGTTTGGTGAAGCGTAAAACCAATTTCTCCATGCAGTATTTTGACCCAGTCTATGCCAGCTTTTGGATCGTCTTGCCAAAACGGCTGCCAACCTAAAGTCACACATTGACTGGGAACTGCATGTTGTACTCCTTGCTCATACACATAACTTAGTTCATCCTCATCGAGTGGGTCAGAACCGATGCCCAAGGCAAGTGCATAAAGTGCAGAGTCACGCCAGCTGTAGTCTTGCTGGCTATGTTCAAAGCACATAGAAGTGACGTAATCCAGGTTCATAAGTTCATTTCGTTTAAAAGTCAAAAATTAACTTGAGTTCTAATCATCGACTTTAAATTCGTTAGCACATCGTATCTTAATGTTCTATTTAAAAACTTCGGGAAACTACCCATCAAGCGGCTTTCCTTGTCTACAAAAATGGCACTCAATTCGTGAACACAATCACAATGCACGGTCGAATTGCCTCTCAGGGATTTTCATTTAATGTACCGGGCGGACGCGATTTATTAACTTCACTGGCACCCCTCTTTTTATTGAGCCGACTAAGGGTTTACATATGTTGTACACCAATGTACTTTTATGTACATTGATAAATTCATGAGATCAATCTAAATAGTAAGGAGACATCACCATGCGCAAATCCTCATCCAAAAAATCATTCTCTGCTGGCTTGACTAGACGACACATTTTGTCATCCGGTCTGTCCGCAAGCTCCTTTCTGTGGGGTCTTGAGTCTGCCTTTGCACAAAAATCCGACACCATCAAGATCGGATCTGCTAGGGCTTTAACGGGACTTGTGGCTTCTTCTTTTGCCCCCCTGTATGTGGGTGTCAAGATCGCAGTTGATGAAATCAATGCTGGCGGTGGCATCTTGGGACGCCCCATAGAAATCATTGAAGCTGACGATGAGAGTTCGCCCGCCAAGGAGCCGGCAGTTATTCGCAAGCTTTTAGACAGCGGCGTACAAGCCATTCTCGGTCCCGTAGGCAGCTCGCATACATTGTCAGCGGTATCAACAACAACATCATCCAAAATCATCCACGCAGGTGGGGGTTGGACTGAAGAACTGGCCAATGGTATCAAGTACCCTTATCAATATCAGTTCACATACAACACCAGCCACCAAGGCGACGCCGTTGCCAAGCACATTGTTGAAAACCTAAAAATTAAAAAAGTTGGAATACTGCAAGAAAACTCCGCTTTCGGCGAATCCGGTGGAGCAGCAACGATTCGCTCCCTCAAAAAATACGGCATCGAACCTGTCGGTGTCGAGACCTATCAGCTTACGGCTATCGATCTAAAGGTGTACCTCACCAAACTACGCTCAGCGGGTGCCGAAGCCTTGGTACTTTGGAATTCTCCAGCACAGGGTATTCTGCTTACAGCTTCCGGCATGCAAGCGCTTCGTTGGTTTCCTGCATTGCTGGGTGGTAACTCCATGTTCTCAAATGCGGTTCTCGACAGCGCATCTCCGGAGGTACTTAAGTACGCGTCAGGCACACTGCTGAAGACCATGACCTTTACAGCATCTGAACCGGTTGGCGCACGTCAAATTGCGCACGCCAAAAAGGTGCTGACATTCCCTGAAGCCAAAGCATGGGAGATTAATGCCGCTATCAGCCCCTTTTATGATTTTCTACACCTCCTGAAATTGGTCGTAAATGAAGAAAAACGTTTTGACTCTGAGCGTATCAAGAAAGCATTCGATTCGACTCTTAACTATGATGGCATGATCGGCCGTATCAGCTTCACTCCTGAAAACCACAGCGCACTCACCGGTGATCAAATGGTCATGGCCACCTTGTCCTCTGGCCGTGACCCGCGGTCAATGAATGTATTCCGCGAAAGAGCTTCAAACATCTGACACGTTAATGTTCTTCGATATTCTTGTCTCAGGTCTGACGGCCGGCAGTCTTTATTGCCTGGTGGCTGTGAGCTTCAATATTCTTTATCAACCTACGAAAGTTTTTAACTTTGCGCAAGGTGATCTGGTGATGCTTGGCTCCATGGGCAGCGCGTTATTGCTCACGCAATGGAACTGGCCGTGGTGGGTCGCCCTCTTGGCGGTAATGGTTGCGGTGGGCGTGCTGACGCTGGTAGAAGAGTGGATGGCTGTGGCGCCTGTACTCAGTCGCCACAGCCATGGGACCGGGTGGATCATCACCACCTTGGCAGTGGCCATGATCATCAGCAATGTGGTGGGTAAAGTCTGGGGCGTGGAGCCCATTGTGGTCCCTGCACCGCTACCATTTTCAAACGACATGCTGAACCTCGAAGGAATCAATATATCGAGCTATCAGATCGCCTTGATATTGCTAACCTTGGCGCTGGTTTTCGGTGTTGACTGGCTTTACCACAGCCTTTGGGGGAAAGCAGCGCTGGCAGTCGCCGAGGACCGTGATGCTGCATTATTGCGCGGCATCGACCCTGCCGCCATCAGTCGCTGGTCATTTGCCTTTGGCGGCGCTTTTGCCGCACTCACTGGCTATTTGGCCTCGCCTGTCCTCAGCGCTTCGACCACACTTGGTGGCATCTTGCTTCTCAAGGGGTTTGCAGCTGCGGCCATTGGAGGACTGGGAAGCACTCGTGGAGCCCTTGCCGCAGGCTATATGCTCGGTGTTGCAGAAGCCGCATGCTCAGTCTGGCTTTCTCCCGGTTACCACAACACGGTAATACTGATCCTGGTGCTGTCAGTTCTTCTGGTGAGGCCTGGTGGCTTGGTCAGTTCGCTGGAAGCACGCACGGTTTAAGGCAAATCATGAAGCGGTCCCCATTAACGTCAAGTACCTCACCAACGGCAATATGGAAAGTAACTTACTTGGCGGCGCCTGCAATGGCACTGGTTTTGTTGCCTCTCCTTTTCAATGGTCAATTTATTTTGTTCATGGCCACACAAGCTCTCGTCATGATGTTGGTCGCCATTGGCCTGAACTTGTTGACCGGATATGCCGGGCAAGTATCAATAGGTCATGGTGCGCTGGTCGGCTTGGGGGCTTACACCACCGCGCTTTTGATGAAGGATTTGCAATGGTCATTTTGGCTGTCAGCGCTGGCCGGCATCTTCGTCGCATGTGGCACCGGCTTAATCATGGCCTTGCCAGCGTTACGCCTATCTACTTGGTATTTTGCACTCGTTACTTTGACTTTTGCGCAAGTGGTAACCGACTTACTGGTGGAATGGCGAAGTTTGACGCATGGTTTTTCAGGGGTCGTAGGGATCCCTGCACCAAGCTTGAACGGTCATATACTCAGTCCTGTTCAGGTCTATCTGACTCTGGTACTGTGTGTGGTACTTGTGTTTTTGGCAACACGTCAATTGGTGAATTCTCGCTTCGGCAGAGGTATGGTCGCTGCGCGTGACAACCCCTTGGCAGCCAGCGCCTCGGGAGTGTCGCTATGGCGAATCAAACTGCTTGCGTTTGCAATGAGTGCTGGAATTGCGGGGTTGGCTGGCGCTTTTTACGCGGTCCAAAAAACTGTTATCACCCCTGAAGACTTTAGCACTGATTTTTCGATATTTTTTCTTCTTTGTATTGTCGTTGGAGGACAGGGCAAGTTGCTTGGACCTGTGGTGGGTACGCTTGCTTTTTTTCTGCTTCCAGAATTGCTGGGACCTTTACAGAGTTGGCGTCTGCTGATCTATGGCGTGTTGCTGCTTATCCTCATGTTGTTCGCCCCCCAAGGTTTAATGGGCCTTCCTTTTTTTAAACGCTGGCAAAAACGCAACATCGTAGATGTAGACATTCAATTCGATTCGGCCATCTCGCTCAAGCCTGTGAAAAACTTAGATTTGACGATCAAAGATTTGCATAAACACTTTGACGGAGTCAAAGCATTGCAGGGTTGTTCTCTGTTCGTAAAGGCTGGGCGGATACATGCCTTGATTGGCCCAAATGGGTCAGGCAAAACGACGACATTGAATGCAATCAGCGGTTTTATTCGCCCTGACAGTGGGCAGGTGATGATCGGGACCACTGACGTGTCAAGTCTTTCTCCTTATCAGGTTGCTCAGCATGGCGTAGGTCGCACATTTCAAACACCCAAGTTGCTGGGCGACATGAGCGTGTTGGACAACGTTCGCCTAGGTGGCTTCATGAATGAGCACGCCACTGCTTTTGAAGTTGTATTGAACCTGCCTCGAGTACGTTCAGATGACTTGGCAAGTAAAGTACAAGCTTTAGAGTTACTAAAATTTGTAGGACTCTCGTCTCGTGCCGAAGAACTTGCTGGAGAACTTCCGCACGGTCAACAGCGACTGGTGGAGATTGCCCGCGCATTAGCCGGAAGACCCGCGCTGCTCTTACTCGATGAGCCTGCGGCCGGTTTGTCCATGAGTGAACTAGATCGTCTTGCAGAGTTGATAGAAGCTATTTCTAAACATGGTACGGCTGTGCTTATTGTGGAACACCATTTGGGCTTAATCGCCCGCATCAGCCAAAGCGTGACAGTGTTTGACCGCGGCCAGGTACTGGCTGAAGGTTCAGTCAAAGAAGTTTTCAAAAATCCCGAGGTCGCACGTGCTTATATGGGACGTGAAGGCACAGGAGATTCAATGTGAATATGTTGTTGAATGTTCAGGACTTGCACGTTGGTTATGGCCATGTTGCGGTGATACAAGGCATATCCATCAACATACCTGAGGGCGGCTTCGTGGCTATTGTCGGAAGCAATGGCTCAGGAAAATCAACATTACTGCGAGCGTTGTCAGGCCTGCTCAAGCCAACTGCCGGAAGCATCGTTTTTGGCGGTTTGCTGATCTCTGGAGAAACACCCTCCAAGATAGTTCGTAGCGGCTTGTTGCATGTCGCTGAAGGTCGACGACTGTTTAAAAACCAAAGTGTGAAAGATAACCTTGATCTGGGTTTGTGGGGCCTACGTTTGTCGACGGTTGAAACGGCTGCTCGGTACGACAGGGTCTACAGCCTTTTTCCTGTTCTGCATGAACGCCGTGACGTACGAGCCGGTATATTGTCAGGGGGACAGCAACAGATGTTGGCCTTGGGTCAGGCCCTGATGCAACAGCCCCGTTTGCTGATGCTTGATGAACCATCCCTTGGTTTGGCTCCGACCATTATCGACCAATTATTCGACGCAGTCGTAAGTCTTCGTCAAGAAGGCACCACCATCTTGCTGGTAGAGCAAATGGTCGAGCGCGCGCTGCAGATAGCAGACACCGCTTATGTGATGCAAAACGGACTGATCATCGGCAAAGGACCTGCTGCAGAGCTACAAGGAAGCGAATTGGTTCGCAACGCCTACCTTGGCTCTTTTGAAGATACCCATTAACCATCAGGAAACCACATGTCTTCATCACATTTACCATTGCTGGGCAAAGTTGCTGTTGTGACTGGGGCGGCTCGTGGACTTGGACGCGCTTATGCCTTACGCCTAGCTTCTCTCGGGGCCGATGTCGCCGTATTGGATATTCAACTCGATGGTGCTGCCGAATTTGGTGAAAAACTCTATGCGGCCACTGTACCGGCAGAAATAGAGCAATTAGGTCGTCGTAGCATTGGCATTCAGGTCGATCTAACCCAAAAATCGCAAGCCGATAATGCCATCATGCAGGCGTTCAAAGCATTGGGCCGAATTGACATTTTGGTTAACAATGCAGGGGGTGCGATAACACCGGCAGAGCGTAGCTACGCTTCCATTACACCTGAGGAAGACACCCGTTTTTTGTTTGATGTGAATTACATGAGCGCGGTATTTTGCTGCCAAGCTGTTAGCGAAATCATGAAAGCCCAAGGCGCGGGCATTATCGTCAACATTTCTTCGCAATCTGGGGTCACGACCTATAAGGGTGGACTGCTGGCTAGTTACGCAGCATCGAAGGCCGCAGTTGCCCAATACACTCGTTATTTAGCAGCCGAGCTAGGGCCTTTTGGTATTCGCGCTAATTGTCTGTCGCCTGGAGTGATGTTGACTGCGCGGGTAGCTGCTCAGGCTGCGGCCCGTGGCGTAGGTACCGATGAAGAGGCAAGGCATGTTCCTTTGCGACGCCTTGGCAAGGTTGAGGATTGTGCGGGCGTGTTGGAGTTTTTGACGACCGACTTGTCGCAGTACGTTACCGGTCAAGTGATCTCGGTCTGCGGCGGAGCAGTTCTCACGCCTAATTAGGATACGTGCTCACAGCGAGATGCGTGCTAAAGAGTACTTCTCTGTTCAGTTGGTCGATACGGTCCAGCCACCATCGGCGACCATCGAGGAACCCTGGACATAGCTGCTTTCATCACTGGCAAGAAATGCTGCAAGTGCGGCAATTTCTGATGGGTCACCAAATCGTCCGAGGGGCATTTTGGCAAGTCTTTCAGAGATGACCCCGTCGTCAAACTGACCGATGGAAGTAGGTGTTCCTATCATGCCAGGCAGGATGCAATTGACGCGGATGTTCTGCGGACTTAGTTCCACTGCGGCAGCACGTGTCAGACCCATGACGCCAGCTTTCAGCGCAGCATAAACAATGGCGTTCGGCATGGTCTGAAGAGCCGCAGTAGAACAAAGATTGATGACTTTACCTCCGCCGCGACTTGCCATCTGAGGCGCGACAGCCTGCAAGGTCCAAATCATACTTTGCAGGCCCACGGCGAACATGCGTTGAACGGTGCCCTCATCTATCTCGTTCAAAGGTTGAAAGCGCGCCCAAACAGCGTTGTTGACCAGTACGCCGACAGGAGCGTTCCAGTCGCGTTGAATGTCTGCCATGGTGGTCAGAACCGAACCACGATTACCCACATTGCAGACATAACCCTTGGCCTGCGCACCCGAAGCTTGGAGTACATCAACCGAGGTCGCAAGGCGATGGGCGCTCACATCCACACAGGCAAGCCAAGCGCCTTCGGACGCAAAGCGCTCAGCCATCGCCATACCAATGCCTCGTGCGGCTCCAGTAATCACACAAACGACGTTCTCAAAACGCCGCTTCATTCAATTGCTCCAAAGACTGCTGCTTTTTCGCGGAGCAAAAATTTTTGCACTTTACCACTGGGCGTCTTCGGTAATTCCATAAGACATTCCACTCTTTCGGGCCAATACTGTTTAGCGACTTTATTCTTGTTCAACCAGCTTTGAGCTTCGAGCAGATTGAACATTTGGCCAGGTCGAGTCACCACAAAAGCACAACCACGCTCCCCCAGACGCACATCGGGATAACCCACCAAAGAGACTGCCATCACTGCGGGATGTTGATGGAGCAAGTTTTCAATTTCGACCACCGGCACGTTCTCACCGCCCCTAATCAACACGTCCTTGGTACGACCATTAATACGGATATACCCCTCATCGTCCATGTAGGCCAAGTCACCTGTATCAAACCAGCCGTCGACGTCGAAGACCTTGAGGTCGGCCCGCTTGTAATAACCCAAAAACATTTGCGCACCCCTCACCATAAGGCGTCCAGTCTCGCCCAGTGGCATAGCCTGGTCTTGTGCGTCGACGACTTTCACTTCTACTCCTTGAAGTGCACGGCCATCGGTGGAGGAAGATTTCTCTGCCGCTCTCTCGGGCTCGGTCAAAGTAGAGCCGAGAGACTCTGTCATACCCCACAGCGATGAAACTTGAAGTTTGAGAACCTGTGCAGCCCGCTCAATTTGTACAGGTGGAATGGGTGCACCACCGCACAGGAAAGTACGCAAGGCCGGCAAGGGTGAACCGCTAGACACGCAGTCACTGATGTCAACCAGAAAGGGGGTCGATGCAGCCGTATGTGTCACGCCTTCTTGAACCATGATTGACACCCCTCGCTTAGGTTCCCAGATGTCTTGCAGCACCAGTGTCGCGCCCATGTAGATAGACTGCAAAAACATCGCCGCATAGCCTGTCATGTGCCCCATTGGAGAGCAGGCGAGCAAGACATCATCGGCACTCAAGTGGAAACGAGTGGCCAGCGCATGGGTGCAGGCCATAAGCGTGTTGTCACTGTGCATGACGCCTTTGGGCTCGCCAGTGGTACCCGAGGTGAACATCAACACAGCCAACTCCTCGGGTTCAAGAGTCGGGCTCAAACAACCTGTCAGTGGTGGGGCGGAAGAGGCAAGGAGGACTCGGTTAAAGTTATTGTCACCCTCGCCATCTACCACCACAACGTGGTTCAGTGAAGGTAACTCCAACCAAAGGGTGTTAGCCATAGATGCATGGTCGAAACCTCGAAATTGGTTGGGTACCACCAACATTTTTGCCTCACTGAATTCCAGCATGTAGCGCATTTCACGCTCACGAAAAATGGGCATCAATGGATTGACAACGGCACCAACGCGGCCACAAGCCAAGGCAACAACAACGAATTCCCACCAATTTGGCAATTGCACAGCGACCACATCTCCTGCGCTGATGCCTAAATTGCGCAATGCACCCGAAGCACGAGCCACATGGTCGGCCAGCACGGCATATGACCAGCGTACGGCCTCTTGCCTATCGTTACGATAAGCAACAAGCGCTGTCTTGTCTGGTGATTGAGCGACCGCAATCTGGAAGCACTGCTCAAAGCTGCGATCCTGCCACCACCCACCCGCCCGCATACGTTGCGCATGTTGAGCCGTAAATTCAATCATTGATGACACGGTTAATTTTCCAACTTGAATTCAAGGAATTGAACATAAATCTCATACCAAAGACTCCGAATGATGCATTACTGTCCAACATGAGCGCCATGAGGGTAAACACGCAAGATCTATTTTTCAAATGACTATAGTGACTTGAAATCATGACGAACATGCTCTTTCAACAATTTCTCAAATTGATGGGCTGCCCTCAAAAAATGATTTGGATATGTCATAGGGTATTTCCTGAACTCGAATTCCGTAATCTTATTTACAGTAAGCTACTTATACTAAATAAATTTGCACTCGGGACCTAATGATGGGCCCTAAAATTTGGAGATAATTGTGAACTTTCAAATACCATCCGAGATCACGGCAAAGCTTGCAGAACTTGACGCTTTCATCGACAAGGAGATCCTTCCCCTGCAGCACGAAAATGACAATATGCGTTTTTTTGACCATCGGCGTGAGAATGCGCGCACCGACTGGGAAAACGACGGAAGGCCTCGCGACGAATGGCGCGCACTGATCGCCGAGATGGAGCGTCGTGCCGACAAAGCTGGACACTTGCGTATGGGATTGCCTAAGTCCTGCGGAGGCCAAGCGGTCAGTAACCTGATGGTGGCAGCCATACGTGAGCACTTGGCGGGCCGAGGCCTTGGTCTGCACAACGACTTACAGGATGAGTCCTCCATTGTGGGTAACTTTCCCATTGTGCCCGTCATAGATGCCTATGGCACGCCTGAACAAAAGAAGTACATCGAAGGTATCATCACCGGTCGAATGCACTTGTCATTTGCATTGACTGAGCCCGAACACGGCAGCGATGCTACTTGGATGGATACCAAGGCTGTGCGCGATGGCAACGGGTGGGTCATTAACGGCATGAAACGCTGGAACAGCCAGGTTGCACGGGCACATGGAAATTTGGTGTTTGCGCGGACATCGGGAAAACCGGGAGACGCTAAAGGCATTACGGCCTTCATCGTACCCACCAATGCCGAAGGTCACAAAATTTTGTACAACCACTGGACATTCAACATGCCAAGCGATCACGCTGAGGTAGAACTCAACAATGTCCACGTTCCCGACAGCGCCATATTGCACAAAGAAGGAGAAGGACTGGTAATTGCGCAAAAATTTGTGCATGAAAACCGCATTCGGCAGGCAGCAGCCAGTGCAGGTGCTGCTCGATACTGCATCCAACAAGCGGCTAAATACGCGCGAGAGCGCATCGTCTTCGGCGAACCTCTGTCTAAAAAGCAGGCCATACAGTTTCCCTTGGTCGAGCTTTATTCCGAGTGCGAAATGGTACGTAACTTTATCTTCAAAACCGCTTGGGAGATGGACCACAGGGATCCCTTGGAGATCAGCGATATGGTTTCTATTTGCAACTTCCGCGCTAACCGTCTGTGCTGCGAATCGGCTGATCGAGCCATGCAAACTCATGGCGGTATGGGTTACAGCCGTGCCATGCCCTTTGAGCACATTTACCGTCACCATCGCCGCTACCGTATCACCGAGGGTTCGGAGGAGGTGCAAATGCGTCGCGTTGCGCAATACCTGTTCAATTTCAGTGGTAAGCGCGCTAACTCATGAACGAAGTGAGCACTGTCGATATCGACTTTGATGTCGACCTGATGGCAAGCTACCTGCGATCTTTACTGGGCAACAATAATCGCCTAGAGGTAGAACGCACATTGGGAGGGATGTCAAATCCAACCTATTTTTTGCGTTACGGAGACTGGCAAGCCGTGTTGAGAAAACAGCCGAATGGAAAGGTCATGCCGTCTGCTCATGCCATTGACCGAGAGTTCAGGGTGCTAAGCACTCTGCAAAATAGTGCTGTACCTGTTCCACGCCCACTTCACTATTGCAGCAACCGAGAGATAATTGGGACTCCATTTTATTTAATGGAAAGGTTAGAAGGTCGAATTTTCAATGAGTTTTCTCTGCCAGGCCTGGCCCGCGAGGAGCGGAAAGCGCTATTTACTTCCATGGCATCAACCATGGCGACAATCCATCGACTTAACGTGAATGCCCTAGGTCTGAATGACTTTGGCAGGCCTGGCAATTACTTTGCGCGCCAACTCAAGCGATGGTCTGAACAATGGTACACACAATATCGTAAAGATGACAACGACAACCCTGCACTTGACCGCTTAGTGACATGGCTTGGTGAGAGAGTGCCCGAGAGTGAGACGTTGCGTCTTTGCCACGGCGATTTTCGTATTGGTAATGTGATGTTTCATCCAACAGAACCCCGTGTTGTTGGAGTGCTTGACTGGGAGCTTTCGACCCTGGGACACCCATTGGTAGACGTGGCCTTCAACAGCCAGGCCTGGCGTATGGCGCCTGATGAAAACGGAGGGTTGCTGGGATTGCCTCTCACAGATCTTGGAATTCCAGAAGAGAAAAATTACCTAGAACAGTACTACTTTTTTGCGGATTACACTGAACGAATGACACCTTTCCATATGGCTTTTGCCATGTTTCGCGGAGCTGTCGGTTCAGCCGGGGTTGCTGTACGCGGCGAGGCTGGAAATGGCTTTTTACCAGACGCCGCAAGAGTCGGTCGCAAGCTTGCCCGCGCCTATGCTGAACGGGGCCTTGCCTTGACGGAAACTTCAAATTGACAATGCCCATGAATGTAGATGACGCAATTCTCCAGCGCCGATCGGTACGCGGCTTCTTACCTCGTGAAGTCCCCCAGGTTCAGCTCGATGAAATATTCAGCTTGGCACAGTGGGCACCGTCCAACTGCAATGTTCAACTTTGGACTCCGCATGTGGTTTCAGGGCCAGCACTCAAGCGGCTCTGCCAGGCCTTGATTCATGCCGCTGAAAACGAGAAACCACTGATGCCCGACTGGCCTGCCGATGGAAAATACCATGGTGTCTACCGAGATAGACAATACGATGCGGCAGCACGTCTTTATAACGCTATGGGTGTAGTGCGAAATGACCTGCTTGGCCGCAAGGCTGCTTACCTTCGTAATCACGCTTGTTTCGACGCCCCGCATGCGGTCTTTCTTTTCATGCAACAGCCTTTTGATGCACGAGAGTCTACCGATCTGGGTATCTATGCTCAAACGCTGATGTTGGCGCTCACCGCTCGCGGTATCGCTTCGTGTGCACAAGGGGCGCTTGCGCTTTATGCTCCCATTGTGCGTGCGCATCTCGGAGTCACCGACGACTATCGCTTGATGTTTGGTATCTCCTTTGGCTACGAAGACACTCGGGTTCCTGCAAATGTGGCGCGTACGCAAAGAGTTTCTTTAAATGAAGCTGTGACTTTCCACCGCAACTGAACCCCTGACATCCTAATAATTGGAGTTTTTCATCCATGACTGGACCTTTGACGGGCTTTATAGTGAAGTTGAACTCCAACTTCAGACTGATTCATCCATCATGCCCCTTGTCACCGGTGAATACCAATATCTACATTGATGAACGGTGAACGAGCCGCTTCTTTTATCCAGAGCTCTCTGATGATCAAAAAGATAAATAATGAAACGCTAAATTTATATTCGTGTAGTTGGTATTTCGCGCTAAAAGGCGAGT
>Ga0114958_10002224_pt1 | contig 14644 bp, 13 predicted proteins | sample C_130208_EF_Meta_FD_89577 | JGI IMG/M metagenome (GOLD analysis project Ga0114958, IMG submission 89577) | Freshwater microbial communities from Lake Croche, Canada to study carbon cycling - C_130208_EF_MetaG | ecosystem: Environmental > Aquatic > Freshwater > Lake | place: Lake Croche, Canada... | reverse complement strand
TCACCATCGAGCCGGAAAGTCCGCCAAATGCGCCAGCGGCGATGCGGGCGGCGATCAACCAATGGTGCGTCGGCGCAAGGCCGCATGCCACGGTGGAAAGCCCGAAGCCGGTATAAAGCACGAGCAAAGAGCGTTTGCGGTCGAAGCGATCTAGAACGAAACCGCCTGCGAGCCCACTAAGGGCGGCGGCGCAGCCATAGGAGGCGACGATCACCGTGAATTGCCCCGGCGTGAGGTTGAACACGCGCATGAGTTGGGCGCCCAAGGGCATAATGATCATGAAGTCCAACACGTGGGTGAACTGCACACCGGCGAGCGTCAGCAGCGTGATGCGTTCACGGCTTTTGGTCAGCGAGTGGTGTTCAGGAACAGACATGCAGCTTCTAGTCTTGGTCTATTTTCTTAAAGTGCAATGTCGGCTTGCGTGGCGATTCGGCCCATAGGTGGTTTTAAGATCAACTCATGAGCTCGACGGCCCGCTCGCGTAGCACGGTTAGAAATTGCTCGGCGCCGCGGCTTTGGTAGCGTTGTTGATGGCGGATGATGGCTAGCTCGCGGGAGGGCGAACCCCCTGAAAGCTCGATGTAGACCAGCGATTTAGGGTCTTCGGGGTCACGGGCGACTTGTGGTAAAATTGAAATTCCCACGCCGATGCCCACCAAGGCTTTGACGGTGGATACCTGTGCGCAACGGAAGCCGATGCGGGGTTCGAAATTGTGGTTACCGCAGAAACTCTGGATCTGGCTCGCGAGCGAGCTGGAAGAACCGAGAATGACAAAGGTTTCGCCGGCGAGATCGGGGGCTTTGACGCGGGGCTTACGGGCGAGCGGGTGGTCTTTGCCCACTACGAGTAGGAGTGGCTCGGTGAGGAGGGGTTCGACGGATAACCGCGGGTCTTTGATGGGCAGAGCGACGATGGCGAGGTCGACTTCGCCCTCGACGGCCGCGCGCGTGAGATGGGTGCGAAAATCTTCCCGCACATCGATTTGGAGATTTGGATACCGGGCCCGACAGCGGGTGATCAACACGGGTAAAATGTAGGGCGCCACTGTGGGGATCGCGCCAACGGTGATGCGCCGCTCCAAGGTGGGGTGATCGCCGAGTTCTTTGGCGGCGTTTTCGATTTCGAAGAGGATACGGCGAGCGCGTTCGAGAAATACTTCGCCGGCTTCGGTCAGGACGGCTCTGCGGCCAAGGCGGTGGAAAAGCTTACGACCAACCTCAGTTTCCAGATTTATTATCTGCTGACTGAGTGAGGGTTGACTAATGTGTACGCGTTCGGAGGCGCGGGTGAAATTGCCCGTCTCCGCTACGGCGACAACATAGCGTAGTTGATGAATTTCCATAGTTTAAAAATATAGATAATATAGTTACTACCGATTTCAACTATTGAAAGAGGTGGTGTATGATGTCCGTCCTGACTCCTCGTGGGTCGGTTTAACACAAGGATACACACATCATGAAAAACTACATCAATGCTACTACGGTCATCCCCGGCGTCATCGTCGCGACCGCGTTGCTGCTTTCTTTCGGTTCCGTTGGTAAGGCTGATATCGTCTTGGGCTTCGGCACGGTCGCCGTGCTGCTCGCCATCGCGACGCTCGAATATCGCCTCAACTGGAAACGTTTGCTGGGCCTCTAATCCGGACCGCGCAAAAACCCTCCCTGCAACGGGGCCGGAGCAATCCGGCCCCGTTTTTTTGCGCCCACGGGTCGGGGCGGTGTTTAAGTTCGCCGGGCCGAGGGCTGCGGCATCGGTAGCGGGTCGGTGCGGCCGGGCATGGGTGCGGTGTCGGGCGGGGTGAGGGCGGGCAGAAGCTCGGCGATGCGCACAGGCTGGCCAGTGGCGATGCTTTGGTTGGCGGCGAGGCCGACGAGGATGGCGGCGGCGCCCCCGCGTTCGTCGGAGGCGCGTCGGTAAGGATCGGGCTTCGTAGCGGCGGGGAGAAAAATTTCGTCGAGCATGACGTCATCGCCGCCGCCGTGGCCGCCGGTGCTGGCCCAAGGCGTGAGGGTGCGAGGCGCGCCGCGGAGCGGGATGAGGCGCGTGGTGACGCCGTCGGTGGCGATGCCGCCTTGGACGGTGTCGGTGCCGTTGATGTAGGTCGATTCGACGATCGTGTGTTCGATGCGGCCGAGGGTGCCGTTGAAGGCGATGGTGTAGCCTTCCCAGGCGTTGAAGGCGTTTAACGAATAGGCGAGTGTGGCGCCGTTGTCGTAGCCGACGAGGACGTTCATCGTGTCCTCGATGTCGATGTCGGGCCGGAAGACGCAGCGGTCGCGGAGGTAAAGGTCGTGGTGTTCGTGGTCGAGGTAGAGGGCTTTGAGGCCGGGGGTGGCGGCGAGGTCGAGGTGGAAGCCGCAGCGGGATTTTTCGGCGCAGGTATGGCAGCGCGGGCCGGTGGCGGTGAGGCCGAAGCGGGCGGCCATGGCGGGGGTGTAGAAATCGCGTTTGCCCGTGGCCTGGACCGTGACGGGGAGGGCGCCGAGCCACCAGTTGACGAGGTCGAAGTGGTGCGAGGCTTTGTGGATGAGCAGACCGCCAGAAATGGATTTGTGCGCGTGCCAGCGCCGGAAGTAATCGGCGCCGTGGCTGGTGTTGAGCATCCAGTGAAAATCGACGGAGAGGATGTCGCCGATCTCACCGCGCATGAGGAGGTCTTTGACCTGCGTGCGGGGCGGGGAATAACGATAATTAAACGTAACGCGGAGGTCGCGGCCGGTGCGTTGCTTAGCCTCGAGGATGCGCTGACAGCGCTCAGCGGTGGTGGTCAGCGGTTTTTCGGTGATGACATCGCAGCCGGCTTCCATGGCGCGGATGATGTACTCGTCGTGCGTGGCGTCGGGCGTGGTGACAATAACAACGTGCGGCCGAGTCTCGGCGAGCATGCGAGCAAACTCGGTTGCGATATAGGCGGGTGGGGGCGTGGCCCCGTTTAGGAGGGAGCGGGTACGGGCGAGTTCGAGGCGGCCGGAATTGGTATCACAGAGACCCACGAGGGCGGCGTGGGCGGGGTAGGTTTGCTCGATCGCGTCTTGATACATCGACGAGCGCGAACCGGTGCCAACGAGGGCGTAGGTACGGCGCGAAGAGGTGGGCGCGGGAGCGGCGGGTTGCATCGGCGTGCAGGTTTTTCGCGCTGACAGGGCGGGGCGGGGCGGGGCGGGTGACTAAAAAACAATGCACGGATTCCAAAGAATACCGTGCATCGGATGCGGAAGATTTTTGTTCTTAAGAAAACTTATTTGAGGAGCATATCCTTCACCGTTTTGCCGGCGGGGATCATGGGGAGCACGTGCTCAGTGTAGGGGACGATTACGTCGAGTACGTACGGGCCGTCGTGATCGAGCATCTCTTGGATGGCTTCGCGCAGTTCGCTCTTTTTGTGAACGCGGCGGGCTTTGACGCCGAAGCCTTGAGCGATGGTGACGAAGTCGGGGTAAATGCCGGGGAGGTTATCGGGGCTGCCGACGTTATTCTCGTCGCCGAGGATAGTGTTGCCGCGGACACTGCCGTAGAAGCGGTCTTCCCATTGAACAACCATGCCGAGGTGTTGGTTATTTAGGATCATCGCTTTGGCGGCGATCTTCTCAATCTTGGCGGTGGCGAGTTCCTGGATGTTCATGACCCAGGAGCCGTCACCATCGATATCGATGACCTGTTTATCGGGTCGGGCGACTTTGGCGCCGAGGGCGGCAGGATAGCCGAAGCCCATCGCTCCGAGCCCGAGCGAGCTGATGTAGCGGCGAGGTTCGTTGAAGCGGTAAAATTGCGCGGCCCACATCTGGTGTTGGCCGACGCCGGTCGTGATAATGGCGTCGCCCTGGGTGAGTTCGTAGAGGGTCTTTACGGCTTCCTGGGGGACGATGTGCTTGCTCTCTTCGTAGCTGAAAGGGTGATCCTTCATCCACGTGGCGATCTGAGTGTGCCAAGGGGTGTTGTCGGGTGGGGTGAAGGTAGTGGCGAGCTCGTTGAGGTGAGTGAGGGCGAACTTGATGTCGCTGGTGATGGCGAGCTGGACGCGTTTGTTTTTGTTGTGCTCGGAGGCGTCGATGTCGATGTGGACGATCTTGGCGTGGGTAGCAAATTTATCGGTGTTGCCGGTGATGCGGTCATCGAAGCGCGCCGCGAAGCAGAGGAGTAAATCGCTCTGGTCGACGGCCCAATTGCCGTAAGCAGCTCCGTGCATACCGAACCAGTGCATGGAGAGCGGGTGGGTCTCAGGGAAGGCGCCGACGCCCATGAGCGTGGTGGCGACGGGGACGTTGACCTTGATGGCGAAGGCTTTGAGTTCGGCGCTGGCCTCGGCGGAGATGACGCCGCCGCCGACGTAAAGGACGGGTTTTTTTGCGGCGGAGATGAGGGCAAGGATTTCCTTCAGTTCACTATCGGAAGCCTTCGGGATATGGCTGAGCGTGGGGTTGCGGAACTCGACGCTGGAGGGGAAAACGGGGGTGAATTTCGCCTGTTGGATATCTTTTGGGATGTCGATGACAACGGGGCCGGGGCGACCGCTGCGGGCGAGCACGAAGGCTTCTTTGAAGATGCGCGGCAGGTCGTGCACGTTCATCACCAAATACGAGTGTTTCACAATCGGCAGCGTCATGCCGTAGAAGTCGGTTTCCTGAAATGCCATTTTACCGATGTATTTGGAAAACACCTGACCGGTGATCGCCACCATCGGGATTGAATCCATGAACGCATCAGCGATGGCCGAGACGAGGTTAGTGGCGCCGGGGCCGCTGGTGGCCATGCAGACGCCGACTTTACCGGTCACGCGCGAGTAGGATTCGGCGGCGAATGAACCGCCCTGTTCGTGGCGGGGCAGAATCGTGCGGATCTTGTCGGTGCGGGCGAGGGATTGATGGAGCTCCTGCGAAGCGCCGCCGGGATAGGCGAAGATGACGTCGACACCCTCGCGGATCAGGCACTCGACGACGGCGTCGGAACCCTTCATTTCGCGGCCGATCTCGGCTGGGGGAAACGTGGCGGGAGTGGAGGAAGTTTTCATGGTAACGGAAGTAGGCGGAAAAACATGAATAAAAAACCATCAGTGGGCTGAGAGGCAACCTTGGAAATAAGGGTTGGCGCTCTGGCGGGGTCCTTGCAGGTTGGCGCGATGCTGAAGCTTTTGTTCATTGGTGATATCGTGGGGCGGCCGGGGCGCGACATGGTGATGGAGCGCGTGCCGCGTTTGCGCAAGGAGCTCGCGCTGGATTTCGTCATCGCCAACGCCGAGAATGTCGCCGCGGGCGCGGGTATCACGGGCAAGTTGGCCAAATCGATTTTGGAGAGCGGAGTGGATGCGATCACGCTCGGCGATCACGTCTGGGATCAACGCGGTTGGGAGACGGAAATCGCGACGATGGATCAGGTCTGTCGGCCCGCGAATTTGCCCAAATCCAATCCTGGCTGGGATCATGTAATTATCGAGAAACGCGGTTTCCGCGTAGCGATGTTCACTGTGCTCGGGCGGACGTTTATGGGTTTGAAAGCGGATTGTCCGTTCCTATGTGCGGATCGGATGATCGAGCAACTGCGCTCGCAGGCTGACGCGATTGTGGTCGAAATCCACGCTGAGGCGACGAGTGAAAAAATTGCGCTAGGCTGGCACTTGGACGGTCGTGTTACAGCGGTATTGGGCACGCACACGCATGTGCCAACGGCGGATGCGTGCGTGTTGCCGAAAGGCACGGCGTTTATGTGCGATGTCGGTATGACCGGGCCTTACGCGAGTGTGCTCGGGCGCGAAGTTGCGCCGGTGGTCGCGAAATTTATCGAAGGCATGCCGCACCGGTTCGAAGTCGCCGAAGGCGACGTGCGCTTGTCGGGCGCGTTGGTGGAAATCAGCGCTTCGACTACGCGCGCGAAAAAAATCGAGCTATTGACGGTCCGCAAATAACGTAAGCTCACGCCGCGCTTTAAAATTAGCGCGGCGGCGATGGGAGCCCTAAAAACTCAGCTACGGACCGTGCCGGCTTCGACGTAGGAGCCGAGGTGGCGGTAACGTTCGTAGCGGGTATCGAGGAGTTTTACCGTATCGAGCGCGCGTAGATCGTTAAGGTGTTTTTGTAGCGCGTATTTGAGCGCGGCGGCGGCTTGAGCCGGGTCGTTGTGGGCGCCGCCGAGGGGTTCGGTGATGACCTCGTCGACGATACTCATCTTCTCGAGGTGGTCCGCGCTCAACTTGAGCGCGGCGGCGGCTTTCGGGGCGGCGGCGGCGTCTTTCCAGAGAATGGCGGCGCATCCTTCGGGCGAGATGACCGAGTAGTAACTATTTTCGAAAATGAGGACCCGGTCGGTGACGCCGATCCCGAGGGCTCCGCCGGAGCCGCCTTCGCCGACGATCACTGAGATCGTGGGGGTCTTGAGCATGGCCATTTCACGCAGGTTGACCGCGATGGCTTCGGAGACGTGGCGGGCTTCCGATTCGATGCCAGGGAAGGCACCGGGGGTGTCGATAAAAGTGAAGACGGGCAGGCTGAATTTCTCGGCCATTTTCATGAGCCGAAGGGCTTTGCGGTAGCCCGCAGGTTGGGGCATGCCGAAGTTTCTTAAAATTTTCTCCTTGGTGTCGCGGCCCTTTTGCTGGGCGATGATCATCACCGGTTCGCCGTTGAAGAAGGCGGTGCCGCCGACCAAGGCGCGGTCGTCGTTGAACTGGCGGTCACCGTGAAGCTCTTGGAAGCCGGTGCAGATCGTCTCGACGTAATCGAGGGCGTAGGGACGCTTGGGGTGGCGGGCGACTTGGACTTTTTGCCAAGGAGTGAGCGCGGAATAAATTTCGCTCTGGGTGGCGCTGATTTTCTTTTCGATGCCGTTGATTTCGCGGGCGAGGTCCACGTTGGTCTCGATGGACTGTTGGCGCAGTTCATCGAGTTGCTTGGTGAGTTCGCGGAGAGGTTTTTCAAACTCTAAGACGTAGGCCGGAGCTTCCATAAGTAGTATTTTCTACGGGCTGGCAGGAGGGGGTGTCAACGGGGCGTCAAGCTAGGCCGGGCGTGCCGGGGGTGGGCGGGGGGGACTTGAGCTGCTCTTTCCAACTTTGGATTTTGGCCTGCGCGCCGTAGTGTTCGGCCCGGGCTTTGTCGCCGCGCTCCATCCAGATGCGAGACAGAGTGGTGTTGATAAACAAATCGGCGGGTTGAATGGCATGAGCGCGGTCGGCGGCAAGAAGGGCGGCATCGAGTTGGCGCAGGGAAAAATTTACCTCGGCGAGTGCATGCCAGGCCTCGAAAGAGTTGGGGGTCGCGGCGGTGGCGCGGGCGAGTTTGGCGAGGGCGCTGTCGGTGTCGCCTAGAGCGTAGTCGGCGGTGGCGTCTTCGATTAAGGTCTGCAGGTCGTCGGGCTTCATGGGCGGTTGAGGCGGGAGTGTGGCGACGATAGGTACAAAAAGAAAGGACGGCCTTACGGGCCGTCCTGAAAAGTAAGCGCGATTAAAAACCGTGCGGGCGGATTATTTTTTCAATACGGCTTCGATGCCGATGTTCAGGCTGACCTCGTCGCCGAGGGCTTTGCTCAGCATAGCGGGGCCGGCTAGGCCGAAGTCGGATTTTTTGATCAGACCGGTGACTTCCCAGCCGGAGAGCTTGGCGTTATTCATGCCGTCGCCGAAGCCGAGGAGTTTGACGTGGAGGGTGACGGGTTTGGTGATGTTTTTGAGCGTGAGATCGCCGGTGACATCGTAGGCGTCTTCACCGGTTTTTTTCCACGCGGTGCTCTTGAAGCTGGCGGTGGTGTACTGGGCGACATCGAAGAAATCGGGGCTCTTTACGTGGCCATTGCGCTTTTCATCAGCGGTGTTGACCGAGGCGATGTCGACGACGGCTTCGACGGAGCTGCGGCTGAGATCGGCGCGGTCGACGTTGATGCTGCCGGTGACTTTGGTGAAGCTACCGGTGAATTTAGAGACGAGATGGCGAAGGCTGAAGTTCAGCGTCGAGTGCACCGGATCAATGACGTAGGTTTCGGTCGCAGCGGAGGCGGTGCGGACGAAGCCAAGCGCGAGGACGGCGATGAGGGCGAGTTGGGCGATGGATTTCATAGTAAAATGGATTTAAGATCGTTTGATGCTCAACGATTCGGGGTACGAAATTCGCTCTGCTGGATGATGCAACTTATTTGGTACTTTTGGGCTCGGCGGACCGAAAACCTCACACAATGAGCATGGCGTCGCCGTAGCTAAAGAAGCGGTAATTGTGGACGATCGCTTCGGCGTAAATTTTCTGCAGCCAGGCGATGCCCTCGGAAGAGCCGGGGGTGAGAAAAGCGGAGACGAGGCAGAGCAGCGTGGAACGTGGTTGATGAAAATTGGTGATTAGCGCGTCGATCCCGCGGAACGTGCGCGGGGGGTAAATAAAGATGTCGGCCTCGGCGAGGTGCGGGTGCTCGAGGGGGGTGGAGTGGTGGGCCAGAAAATCTTCGACGGTGCGGACGCAGGTCGTGCCTACGGCGATACGTCGGCAGGAAAGGGGTGCAAACAGGGCGCGTTGGGCGGCGACGGGAATTTCGTAAAGTTCGCGGTGAATCGCGTGCTCCTCGATGGTGGCGGTGGTGATGGGCTTAAAAGTACCGAGGCCGACGTGGAGGGTGAGATCGGCGTAGAGGATGCCTTGAGCAGAGAGCGTGGCTAGTAGTTCTGGGGTGAAATGCAGACCAGCGGTGGGAGCAGCGACGGCGACTTGGCGGGCGGGGTTGGCGTAAACGGTTTGGTAGCGGGCGCGGTCTGAGTTGGTTGCAGCGGCGATGGCTTGATTCTTAGCGGGAGCGTCTGGCCGCACAATGTAAGGAGGCAGTGGGATTTCGCCGATACGATTAGCGAGGGTGGTGACGGGTTCGTCGCCCAGGGTGTGGAAGCTTACGTAAGCGGAGCCATCGGGCTCGCGGGCGACGATCTCGGCGTGGAAGGCGCCCGTGGGCTCTGCAAACGTGGCGCCTACGGGAAGTTTTTTCCCCGGCTTGATGAGGCAGCGCCAGGTTTGACCTGAATGGGTTTCTGAGGGGCGCAGCAGGAAGCACTCGACTTGGCCGCCGGTGGGACGACGGGCGCGGAGGCGGGCAGGGAGGACGGCGGCGTTGTTACGAAACAGCGTGTCGCCGGCGCGCAGGAAGTTGGGGAGATCGGCGAAGGTGTGATGCGAAACGGTACGGGTGGCGCGGTTGACTACGAGGAGGCGGGACTGGTCACGCTGGGCGGCGGGGGTCTGCGCGACGAGGTGTTCCGGCAGGGTGTAATCGAAAAGTTGGGCGTCGAGCGGCGGCACGGCGGGAAAATGAGGCTTGCCCTTGCAGGGGTGGCGAGTTTCTTCCGCTCTTCGCGAGTTGGTTCCCGCGCGTTGTTACAAAAGCGCCGACATAGCTCAGTTGGTAGAGCAGCTCATTCGTAATGAGCAGGTCATCGGTTCGAGTCCGATTGTCGGCTCCACTTCGCGGTAGGACGGAAAGGCTTTAATTATCGGCGATGTGCTCGTCGGCGAGTCCGCCCTGGAGTTTACGACTGAGTTTAATCTGCTCGATGTCTCGGCGCAGCTCGCGGTTGAAGAGTTGGAAACGGCGGTGCACGTCGAGGGTTTCGAGCAATTTCTGTTTTAGAGTGGGATTTTCGCAGAGGCTGAATGCGGCAATGTCCACAAAGGCCTCGGGATCGGCGACGGTTTTGAGGAACCGGGTCAAGTCGCTGGCTTGGGTGGCGACGAGTTTGAGTTTTAATTTAATCAAGCGGGCCAGTTCGGCGCGAAGACGCTCGTTTTCGTCTAGGGATGCGCCGGGTTCACTGGTGAGAGCGCGGATACGGATGCGGCGGTAAGGTTCGTCGCTGACGATGGAATCGATCTCGGCGCGGCAGAGTCCTTGGATGAGCAGGTTGGAGGTGCCGTTGTCATTTTTTTGGCAGGCGCGGATGATACCTAGGCCGGCGATGCGGTGCTGGGGCTCGGGATTTTCGGTTTGGCCGATTTGACGCAGATCGAGGCCAGCGATGGCAAAAATGCGGTTACTGGCGAGGACATCACGCAGCATGTGCCGGTAGCGTGGTTCGAAAATATGCAATGGCAGTAAGGCTTGCGGAAAAAACGCGACATTGGGCAATGTCATGACGGGCACTTCATCAGGTATTATAATTTCCGCTTCCATGGAACAACCCTAACTGGGATTAGCCAAAATTCAACTGTGACGATACTGTGCCACCGCCGCGGCACGTTTTTGGAAAAAGTGGGACAATTTGACCTAAATATGATCGCTCATCCAAGGCGTGTTTTAAATCAGATTTCTTTTAAATTATAATGGACAATGACTAAGGTTATTTTCGCGCCCAAGGCATGTGCGTTGCTTAGTGGTTACCCATTATGAGCAGAATTCTAGGCATCGATCTTGGCACCACCAACTCTTGCATGGCGGTTATGGAGGGCGGCGAGCCCGTCGTGATCCCCAATGCCGAAGGCGCACGCACGACGCCGTCCGTCGTCGCGTTCACCAAAACCGGCGAACGTTTGGTCGGCCAAGCCGCCAAGCGCCAAGCCATCACCAATCCCCGCAACACCGTTTTCTCCGCGAAACGTTTCATCGGCCGCAAGCTCTCAGAAGTGAGCGAAGAGTCGAAGAACATGCCCTACAAGGTCGTGGCCGGCAAAAACGGCGATGCCTACATCGAGGTGCTATCCGCCGAAAAGACCGAACAGTTCGCGCCCGAGCAGATCGCGGCGTTTGTTCTCGGTAAATTGAAGGCTGATGCTGAAGCCTATCTGGGCGAGAAAATCACCCAGGCTGTTATTACCGTCCCTGCCTATTTCAACGACTCCCAGCGCCAAGCCACCAAAGATGCCGGCAAGATCGCCGGGCTCGAGGTGCTCCGCATCATTAACGAGCCCACCGCCGCTTCGCTGGCGTACGGTTTGGACAAAAAGAAGGACGAAAAAATCTCCGTGTTCGATTTGGGCGGCGGTACCTTTGACGTCTCCGTGCTCGAGATCGGTGATGGTGTTTTCGAAGTGAAAGCCACCAACGGTGACACCCACCTTGGCGGCGACAACTGGGACGAGGCTCTCATCGGCTGGCTGGTTGAAACCTTCAAAAAAGAAAACGGCATCGATCTGCGCAAAGACCCGATGGCGCTCCAACGCCTCAAGGAAGAAGCCGAGAAAGCCAAAATCGCGCTTTCCTCGACTCAATCTGTCGATATCAATCTACCGTTTATCACCGCTGATGCCTCCGGTCCCAAGCACCTCAACGTGCAACTTAGCCGGGCCAAGATGGAGCAGATCTGCGAAAAGCTTTTTGAGCGCTGCATGCAGCCGTTCAAAAACTGTCTCAAAGACGCCGGCCTCACCTCCGACAAGATCGACGAGCTCGTACTCGTCGGCGGCATGACCCGTATGCCGAAGGTTGTCGATATCGCCAAGACCCTCGGTGGCAAACCTCCGCACCAAGGGGTTAACCCCGATGAAGTCGTCGCCATTGGCGCGGCCATCCAGGGCGGCGTCCTCAAAGGCGACGTCCGTGACGTGCTCCTCCTCGACGTCACCCCGCTGACCCTCGGCATTATGACCGCAGGCGACGTTTCGACGCCCATGATCCCGCGCAACACCACGATCCCGTCGAAAAAGACCCAGACCTTCTCGACCTACAGCGATAACCAACCTGGCGTTGAGATCGTTGTGCTCCAAGGCGAGCGTTCCATGGCTAAGGACAACAAAACCCTCGGCACCTTCAAACTTGACGGTATCCCGCCCGCTCCCCGCGGTACGCCTCAGATCGAAGTCACCTTCGATATCGATGCTAACGGCATCCTGCACGTCTCCGCTAAAGATCTCGGCACCGGTAAAGACCAGAAAATTACCATCCAAGGCTCTTCTGGTCTTTCTAAAGAAGAGGTCGAGAAGATGACCAAGGAAGCCGAGCTCAACGCCGCAGAAGACAAGAAGCGCCGTGAAGCCGTCGAGACCAAGAATCAACTTGATAGCACGATCTACCAGCTCGAAAAGACCTTGAAAGACGCCGGTGACAAGCTCCCCGCGGACAAGAAAACGGCCATCGAGAACGCCATTGCCGACGCTAAGAAAGACCTCGAAAGCAACGATGGCGACCGCATGAAAGCCGCCATGGAGAAACTCTCCAAAGTCGGCGCTGAACTCTACGCCGAAGCGCAAGCCGCGGCGCAGGCCGCTGGTGCGGGAGCGACGCCCAATGCAGGTGCCGACGCGGCTCAGCCTGCTGGTGGCGCCACCAAGAAAACCGAAAAGAAGGCCGACGTCGTCGACGCGGACTTCGAGGTGGTCGACGAAGACAAGAACAAGAAATAATTTTCAAATCTTTGCGCACTGCGGCGGTTAAGCACCGAGCGGCGCGCTTTGTTGAAACCCACAAACATAAAAACCCAACCTTCAGCCCAAAAACAAAAATCCATATGGCCAAAGTAAAAATTAAACCCATCGGTGATCGCGTTCTCGTGAAGCACCTCGAGGAAAAAGAGCAAGTCCGCGGCGGGATCATCATCCCGGACAGCGCCAAAGAAAAACCCCAAGAAGCCGAAGTTATTGCCCTTGGTACCGGCAAGAAAGATGAAGCCGGCAAACTCTCCACCTTCGAAGTGAAGGTCGGCGATAAAGTCCTCATCAGCAAATACGGCGGCACCGAAGTCAAAATCGACGACGTGAAGTACACGCTCGTGCGTGAAGACGACATCCTCGGCATCCTCGCCTGATCTCGCGTAACCGAATAATTTAATCTCAAACCCAAAGCTAAAAACACATGCCTGCTAAACAAATCCTATTCGACGAGGCCGCTCGTCAGAAAATCCTCCGCGGCGTCGAGCTGCTCTCCCGCGCCGTTAAAGTTACCCTCGGGCCTAAAGGCCGTAACGTCGTCATCGACAAAAAATTCGGCTCCCCGACCGTCACCAAAGACGGCGTGACCGTCGCTAAAGAAGTCGAATTGCCCGACCCCTACGAAAACATGGGCGCGCAGATGGTGAAGGAAGTCGCTTCCAAGACCTCCGACAGCGCCGGTGATGGTACCACTACCGCCACCGTCCTCGCCGAAGGCATCTACCGCGAAGGCCTCAAGAACGTCACCGCCGGAGCCAATCCGGTTTACCTCAAGCGCGGTATCGATAAGGCCGTTGAGGCCGCTGTCGCCGAGCTGGCGCGCGTTTCCAAGAAGGTCTCCGACCGCGAAGAAATCCGCCAAGTTGCGACGGTCTCCGCCAACTGGGACGAGACGATCGGCGACATCATCGCTGACGCCATGGACAAGGTTGGCAAAGACGGCACCATCACCGTCGAAGAAGCCAAGTCCATCGAAACCACCCTCGATGTGGTCGAAGGTATGCAATTCGATAAGGGCTACCTGTCGCCGTACTTCGTCACTAATGCGGAGAGCCAGGAAGTCGCCCTTGAGGACGCCTACGTGCTCATCCACGAGAAGAAGATCTCCAACCTGCAGGAGATGCTCCCACTCCTGCAGACCGTCGCCAAGACCGGTAAGCCGCTCCTCATCATCGCCGAAGAAGTCGAAGGTGAAGCCCTCGCCGCTCTCGTCGTGAACAAGATCCGCGGTACTCTCAATGTGTGTGCCGTCAAAGCCCCCGGCTTCGGCGATCGCCGCAAGGCCATGCTTGAAGACATCGCGGTCCTTACCGGTGGCAAATGCATCACCGAAGACCTCGGCCTTAAGCTGGAGAACCTCACCCTCGCCGACCTCGGCAAGGTTAAGCGCGTCGTCGTCGACAAGGAAAACACCACCATCGTCGAAGGCACCGGCAAGAGCTCTGACATCCAAGGCCGCGTGAAGCAAATCCGCCGCCAGATCGACGAGACCACCTCCGACTACGACCGTGAGAAGCTCCAAGAGCGTCTTGCCAAGTTGGCCGGCGGTATCGCCGTCATCAACGTCGGCGCCGCCACGGAAGCCGAGATGAAGGAAAAGAAGGCCCGCGTCGAAGACGCTCTTCATGCAACCCGCGCGGCCGTTGAAGAGGGTATCGTTGCCGGCGGCGGTGTCGCTCTGCTCCGCACCATCAAAGCCATCGAAGCCCTCAAGCTCGAAGGCGACGAAGCGTTTGGCGCCCAAATCGTGCGTCGCGCCATCGAACACCCCATTCGCGCTCTCTGCACGAATGCCGGCGTCGACGGCGGCGTGGTCGTCAAAGAAGTCCTCAGCTCGAAGGGCAACGTGGGTTACAACGTCGCTACCGATAAGTTCGAAGACCTCGTTAAAGCCGGCGTTGTTGACCCCACGAAGGTCACCCGCACCGCGCTGCAAAACGCCGCGTCCATCGCTGGCCTCTTGCTGACGACCGAGTGTATGATCACTGAGATCCCCGAGAAGAAGGAATCGGCCGGCGGCGGCCATGGCCATCCTCCCGGCGGCGGCATGGACTACTAAGTCCCTCGCCGATCTTACGATCACGCTAGGTAATCACTCCAAGGCGCTCCGCTTTAAAGCGGGGCGCCTTTTTTATTTCCTTATTGGGGGTGAGGGCAAATCAGCGTTTGCGGGCTGGCGGCGCGGGAAGTTTTGGGTTTTTATGCGCGCACATTATGGAGCTCATTTTCTTTGGCACGGGGACCTCGCAGGGCGTGCCCATGATCGCGTGTGATTGTGCGGTGTGTCGCTCGAGTGATCCGCGCAATCGACGCACGCGCACCT